>Ga0116229_10009851_pt1 | contig 14499 bp, 12 predicted proteins | sample S1TSphgellanicum_3_FD_87313 | JGI IMG/M metagenome (GOLD analysis project Ga0116229, IMG submission 87313) | Host-associated microbial communities from peat moss isolated from Minnesota, USA - S1T2_Fc - Sphagnum magellanicum MG | ecosystem: Host-associated > Plants > Peat moss > Unclassified... | reverse complement strand
TTTTTTTTTTTTTTTTTTTTTTTGTGGGGGGGGGGGGGGGGGGGGGGGTATCACAACACTAATTTTCATGCACTGCTCATAAGCAATCATCTATTTCAAGGGCAATGTTGCTTTCGACTTTACCATGTTTTTTTCCCATTTTAACATGGACATGGATTGCATCCATAGATATCATGGATGTTTTCCATTTGGGTTTACTTCATCTTCGTTCATACCATCATATTCCATATACTTTTCAAGTTGATGTTCAGTGAGCTTTGCATATCCATTTATTTCAATTAATATCTGATCCTTTCGATATTGTAGCTTGACATTTTTTTTATCATTTTTTTTTTGGTGTTTGTCATTTCTTCCATGGGGTGGTGAGAAAGGCCACCAAAAGACTCACACTCACTTGCATCAATACATGGGTGGTGATTGAAAGACATTATAAAAGGATCACACAATTATAACGCTTGCTTTAGTTTATCGTAGATGTTTGGAATTGATTTTAGACCCTATCCCACCTCCATCAACATGATTACCTCACACATTGGCCTTTGTTCATGTGAGGAGTACATTTGAATAGTATGTGTATTGGTTTTGAGCACACTTGCAACCCCCATTTGACAAGACCATGAGAGTCCTTTGCCTTTTCCATCCACTTATTATGGTTAATTTTCCCCTTTTTGTTGTGGATTTCCATCTTGAGATGAAGGTTACTTTAAATTTTTACTTTGGCATGTTCACCATGTTTTTCTTTTGGTGGCCCTTCGAGTATGGTGTTTGAGCTATTACGAAATTGTTTGGTCCCATATGATCTTGTGAGTGACTTTGACCCTTTTTTTAAGGTATGTGGGCACATTATTTGAGATCATGTTCCACTTTTAGTATTGCATTTGCTTTTTGCATTTCAACTTCTAATGTTAAAGAAATAGTCTGGAGGCATATGTCCCATCACGATCGGTTAGGTGACCTATTGCTTAGATGTTCGCATATTGGTTATTCAATCTAGGAATATTTTCACGGAACATTTTAATCCTCATCAGTTTGGTCTAACGATTCATGGTGGGTGTGAGATAATGGTTCATTGTGTTTGAGCGATGTTAGATTTGCACCTAGATTGGATGGTGCTATAGGTGGGTGTTTGTAACGCCTTCAATTCAATGTCATGATCAACCATTTTTTAGGGGTATGGTTTTCGCTTAGTTTTTTGGATTAGCTTTTCCCATTTGTTCGATGATTTTATGCATGCCCATCCCCATTGTATTTTCTTAGGCTTTCCAACATGGGGATTTCATAATCATTTTGTCAGAATTATGTTCATGACAAGGGGACCCATTGAAAGGAACATTATTTACTTTGGTTCACCTTCATGTTTTTTGCTTTACAACAATATTTTACCCACCCTACTTGTCTTTTCTCTTTGTTGGCAAATGATACACATATAGTAGGTCTCACATTAAATATGGTTCCTACTTTTTTACAATTGTAACATGAGTTTTTAGCATTAGGGCTTTTACTGCAACCAACGAGGTGTGTAGCTTGGTCTCCATAAGGGTTGGACCATTCTATATCACTTCCTTATTCTTGATTCGAGTTTTTGTATTTTGGGTGCACTGGTGGGATCCATATCATTCATTGAATCATTTGTGGTTGAAGTTTTTCATGAAGATCTTGGAATAATGTCTAGTCTCCCTATGCTTGTAGATTCTCAGGCAACTTTTGTGATGCTTTTGTTGTGTTATGCCTAGTGCTTTGGCTACTTATTTCATATAGTGTTTCCATCTCCAAGTATTTTACAACATTATGTTGAATTTGATATTCATACCATACCTAGGTTGGAAAAATTATTTGGTGCATGATCTTTTGGTGGTTCTATTAATCAACTAACTCGTCATCAGACCATTCTTCTTGCTTTTTCGAGTGGGTTTAGCTTCCCTGTTGTAATTTAGATTATTACCCCTGCATTCTTGCGATCTTGGGCATTGAATGCTCTTGCACTTGTTAGTCATTTATAGTAGGATGATTACCCTATTCTTTTGGATGTAATAGCACATGTTAAGACTAACATTTCTTGGTTCCAATTGGTATTATGAGATACCCAAACCTTGTTACCCTAGGTTGTCCATTTTCAAGTCACACCCTTTGAAAGCCTATTGGTTCAATCTTAACCCTAGTTGTAGGTTTTTTTGGTGGATTGCCTACACAAGCAAGAGTTGACTTCAATTCTAGTAGACATTCTTTTAAATATCATATGAGCTTGTCTTCATTTATGTGTAAGTCCAGGGGCAAGTGTTTGGTTATTAGCTCGTCCTACCACACTTGCATCCTTGTTTATCCCACTTCCTTATAGCATTACGTACCTGTCTTAGCTAGACACATCCTATGGTTGCCCATTTTTCACAATGTCAATGTGGTCATACCATTGACGATCTAAGTACCCATTTGTTTTAGTGCCCTTGCGAAAATGAACATATAACAACTCATAATACTTTTCAAAATACTATTGCAGCTATTGTTTTGGAGAGTAGAGCACATGTTTGGAAGGAAGTGTTTGACCTTTTCCCTTGCCACATTCGACAACGAGTGGATATCCTTATCACTAGAGATGACTTTTAGACTTTGATGGATGTTGTCATAGTTGATTCAATTCACACAAATATAGTGCAGTGAACATCGATGATGACAACACATGTAATGATGATGGTTGCTCAGAAGAAAACACGACGATACACTGAATGAGCACCAAACGATGATTTCATTCCCCTTGTTATTGAAATGTATGGGTGTTTTTGGTTTTCTTTTGATTCATTTTTTATCGTTTATGCATAGACCACTACATATCACACATCATCAATGGTCTTTTTTAGTCCCTTCAATGCTTGTTTCTTACTATTGACAGTGTGTGTCCATAGCCTTGCAACATGCACAAGTCATAACGATTTTTTAGCAGGTTGCTACATTTGGTCAAGGTTCCTCATCTCTTCCACACATCATAGCTAATACACCTTTGTCACTAGCCGATTTGTGGCAGATGACAATTCATTCATCTTAAGTTTTGCTTGTTATTGTTGATGGTCATTTCATAGCCATGAGTCTGCTTTGCATAGGGTCTTTACTTTGTTGATTGTTTGCTTTTGTTTTGTTTCTTAAGGTTGTATATACTTGTGTTCTCATTTGCCTTGTAATTTTGATGGATGGGTTCCCTTCCTCGATTTTTATTTCCAGGGTTTTTCCTCTATTATGGACTAGGTCATTAGCAAGAGACCATGAATTACTATGAATTCATGCTAACTAGTATGCTCATGTTGTGGTTATTGGACATAATCCATTGTGTGGTTCTGCCAAGCTTAACAGTTATGCAACATATAAGAGGGTGAGTTATGAGGTTCAGTCAACTACCAACCAGGAACAAGCAAAATGCATTAAGGAGGATGAAAATGTCAAGAGATATCATGATACATGATACAATTGAGGACCTCTTGTCTAATGTTGTGGTGCCATGTTAACAAGACACCCAATTGGTTGTCTTCAATTGAACTTTGCTTGTCTCTAGAGATTGCTCAAACCCTTGTTGTTCCAGATGTTATGAGAAACTACTACATTATCAACTAGAGCACTAGGAGAATTGTCCTAGTAGGTATACTATTTAGAGACCACCTTATATATGTATTAACCCTTTCTAGAAATGAATGTGAATCTTAAGGCTTCTTGTTAATAGTGGGAGGGATCTTACAGGCCTACTTATAACTAGCCATAAGTAGATGTAAGAACTCACGACCTCCTATGCCTCATGATCTCCAAGCTGCCCAAGAGAGTGTGGTATAGGTATTATTCAAAGAGCATGTTACCAAGGACAAAATTAAAAGAATAATTTCTCACCGGTTTTATGCTGGATAAACACCATCAGAGCATTGCATTTCCAAAGTAAGTGCTCCTCAGCTCCACCTCAGGAGGCTCAAGAGGCCGCTAACTTCAAGAACACCCTGCTCCTTTGGGTGTTACCTTACACTTTTTTTCTGCACTAGGCTAAGGATATCTCATGAAAAAAAAAGCCCAAATTCAACAAATTTCAAAGAAAAAAATTCAAAATCACCAAAATTTTATGATAAGTTCCAATAGGTTGTGAAAAATATAGAAGGATTTTGGTTTTTCTCTACTTTCATATCTAATATGTAACCAAATCTGGCTAAATCATCCTATGGATGATCACCAATTCAATTACATCACAAAAATAAACAAAAAAATAAATAAACCTTGACTGTAATCAACTACCTTCTAAAGTTTGTAAAAGTAAACTCAAAGAGAATAAACAACAATTTTTTAAATGAAGACAAATGCAAACAAAAAACAAGAAATTTAGTAGATGGATGTTATCTATGAAAATGGATGAAAAATGATTGGCATCCTCATGTTCAATCCAAAAATGTTAAATTTTTTTATTATGAAAGATGAAAATCTTGAACAACTTTATAGTGCATGCCAAAATGCATTTTAAATAACCCCACTACCAAATCCAATCAAAAATGTTAAATGTTTTTATAATGAAAGTTGAAAATCTTGAACAACTTTATAATGCATGCCAAAATGCATTTTGAATAACCCCACTACCAAATCCAATCAAGTACTATGGTGATAGTAGGGTTTTGAGTAGCCTAAATGTTACATGTCATGGTTCCCAAAAGGGGGAAAAAATCATTTTAAAACAATTACTTTTAGGGGTTAAAGTATTTACCATGTTTTCTTTAGTCTTTTACTTCATTATTTTGCTTAGTATTCCATTTGACAATGTCTATATTTAAATTTCCTTTTAGTGAAGGCCAACTTGTTTCTTTTTCAAAATATTGGGTAATTAACAACTCCTTTCTATAGCATGGTTTGCAAATCAATTAATTGTCCATTGTAGTAGGGTTAGTCATGTTTGCATTGCCTTTTGAATGTGGACAAATCTAATGAATGGAATCTTTGTCCAACATGGCTGCCCATTTTGCTTTGAAAAAACAGTTTTTAAGTTGCAAGGATTTCATTTTCATTGTTCTTAATTTTGAAGAAAACTTTTGGCTTTGTTCTAAATTTGATAAGAACCTCCAACTCCAGTTTTGGATTTTTTTTTCCAATATCAAATTAGATTTTGTGGTGTAATTTTGAACAAAGGTTTTTTCAAAATCCTAGACCTCTAATTGTTAAAAATATCCATAAAACTAACAACCTTACCTTAGTGTGTAGACAAGATGTTTGGGCAAAAGATGGGGTGATTTGTTGAATTTAGGCCAAACACAATATAGAAAGGGAAAACAAGGTGGGGTCGAATTTGCAAATGTTTTAATTTGGTAGATTTGGGTGTTTTCGTGTTGTTGAGTATTTCCCACATGAGGTTCTTATGTGAGTTCCATGACATGAAAGCATCTTCATGTGTGTTTACACAAATGGAGAAAGAACAACATTGTGTTGCTTACACAAAGAGAGAGAGAAAGCAAGTAAATGTTGTCTACTTCATCATCTTTGTTTTCGTATTATCAAGTGAACATTTTTCGATTTTTTCTTTTTTTTTTGGCTCTTCATCTCTTCAAGTTGGTTATGTGTCGAGCTTTAACAACAAAGTTCTTGACATAAAACTGACTAGAGCTCCATTGTCAAGCTCTAGCTCTAAGCTCCACTTCGTTTTTTTCTCTCTTTACTTCTCTCTCTCCCTTGCCAACACCATCACCTCCAAAACAACTCATCACTATTGATGTTGTGTTGTTGTATAGTTCCTTTGGTTATAACTCATATCGTTACAAAGAGATCCTTGCAAATCTCAAGCAAGCTAAAGATTTGAGTGTAATTTTCAAAGGAGAGTTCAAAATGGAAGTAAAACTAATCTTTGGTCACTAGCTAAAAGTTTGCAAAGTCGCACAAGTCTATAAAAAAATTTCAAATTTTCATAATCCAGAAAAAAGAAATTTAATCCAAATTTCAATACATATTCCAAAAATAAAATAGAATTTTCCAGAATTAGAATAAAATGTTCCAGACATAAAATATAAGTTATGATTTCAGGGAAAAAAAACCCATAATTGAAGTAAAAAAATCTAGAAATAAAAACATACTTTTTCAAAATTAAAATTGAAGTTTCCAAAATTGAAGTAGATTTTTTCAGAAATAAAATAAAATATTCCAAAAATAAAAATAGAAGCTTTCAAGTTTACAGAATTAAAATAAAAGATCCACTATGCAGACCCCTAGGTAGACCCTTTAAAGTCAAGGAGAATTGAATTTCATTTATATGTGGAAGATAAATCACACCCATTGCAATAATTAACAATTATGGATATCATTCTTATGTTAAAGGGAATGCTGAAATGTGCTACTGAAATGTGATTGATGGGCTTTTTGTCTTATAAGGACATTGTTTACTTTTAGGAGAAATGATAAAAATTATTTTATTATTTCAACTAAGTACCCTAATATAACATACAATTTATTTTAATGTCTATCCTAGCCTAAAAGCATGTACAACACAAACCATCAAATTTTTGCACAAAATCAACAGTGTTGAAGAATTTGACAAACTTGTAATGGTTTGGAGCTATAATGTGCCATTGTGACCCCACACCATGAAGCCTGCGAAACAAATTAACATTGGACAAAGGTAACCAACAAACAACCCTAGCTAGCTTCAAGCCTCTCAAGGTCTCTCACCATTAAATATGCAAAGATGGGTTTTGTAAACCTACAACCAAAATGGCAACAAACAATGTGTTTCTTCAAGGATTGTGTTATGTTTTCACACTTGGACCTCTCACATTTCAAAGAAAAAAACTTGACCCTTTTGCAACTATAGTCTAAGCTCTACAGCTGATGTACCTTCAGTCTCTCTAACTTTTGGAACTTCTTATGGCTTGAATGAAGTGACAATGATAACACTTTATTAGATTTAAAGAGACCCATTTCTGGAAAACATTTGTAATTTCTCCACATTGTTGAATATTCATGGATTGCTTTGAAACTTTGAAAGGTTGTAATGATGATCACATGATAAGTTTGTTAACAACTTCAAATCATGAATAGTTGTTAATGTTGGGATTGCAAACAAAACATGTGCCTTCACTTGCTTCCTCACAAAATGAATAAAGAAAAAAAAGTTTGCATTGTGGAGACATGCATGCATGCACATCATTCTTGGTTCATTCACAAAATGGACAAAGAAAAACCAAAACACACACACACATACCTCATGATGTCAAGGCATTTGTTGACAACAATATAATGAATGACACTGGTAGAACAAGGAGAAAGAAAAATGAGGTCGACAAAATATGGATGATGCAAGCATTGTGATAGAGACCACAATGCCATTTCTGTCCTCAAGTTGTGATTGCTCTAATGGAGGTGGAAATGCTCTAATGATGAATTAAAACCCACAAACACTTGCAAAGCAATTTGTAGTCCCATCAATTTGGATTATTTTGTTTGAATCTTATGGACTAAATTATAATATAACAACATTCAATCATCAAATGCTTACACAATAATATGTTCATGTCATTTGTCATAGGATTACGTGTCAAGAACATGTGAAAACTCTATTACAAAATATGAACAATATTAAGCAATTAACTTCAATAGACACAAAATGATAAAGTAGATTGTACTAAAGGATTGTGCTCCCCAAGGCCTGGGGTTGTGTCTAAGGTCTCAATTTAGCATCAAAGCAGTTGTTCACTTAGAAATGACTCATGGACCATGATACATCTGGATATGTAGCCAAATTTGTCAAAATTATTTTTTGGATGATTGCCCAATTTGAGTACATCACAAAGTCCTTAAGACAAACCCTGCTTGGAAGTGATTATAGAGTGGGTTCCAATTTTTCAATGGTAGATTTTATATGCTACAATGATCAAATTACATCACTATGATGAATAGGTCAAACTTGTTCTCATTGAAAAAGAGTGTGGGAAGCATATCTTCTTTCAAGGAGAATGGCGAACAAAGCTGGTTGGCTCTCTCAATGGTAACTTAGCCAATCAAATTTCAGAATTTAAGATTGGCTCCTTTCTCTTTAGCAAAAGTTTGGACCTACAATATGAAAAGTAGAGAGAACTATGGATTTATTGAGGCGGTGGACTCCAGATTCTTTAAGTTTTGGTAGTCTCTTTTACAGGGTGGGCCTCTAACCATATGGTTGGTTAGCATACCATGAGTCATGTTGGGGATAGTGTTGGGATAGGTACTAAAAGGTCAATTCCTGCCCATAATGATAATTAATTATTTTACCCATATAGTTGTTGCTTGGAGTATTGGATAACAGCAGCATTGATTCCATTGGAAAACATTGTTTCTTTTTTTTGCAATTTTGTGATTTTTCTTGACTTGCAACGCATTATCACCCATCATCTATAAGATGATTTAGCCAAATTTAAGTAGAACCATTTTAAACATGCTTCTATATTGTTGGCTACCTTTTGGAACCTGATGTAGAGATTATGGCAATTTTCTTATAATTTTTTTAAAATATTTGATCAGCTGAAACCTTTGAAAAAAGGGTCTTATTTTGTCCAAGCTCGTTTTTGCACCCTTTTTATCTTCAACTAATTTTTTGAACCCCCCTTTGTTCAAATCTACTACAAATAATACTCATATCTTAAGGATCTTCTTCTTTGGTGTCATTGGCATTAGAATGATTGAATTCAGAATAAAAAAAGTTTTAGGCCTCTTTGTTCAACTTTGCAAACATGCTACACATGGTCTCAATAAAGCTTTCTCTCTAACTTCATCACCCCTTTGGAAGGTATAAAATTTTTGTTCACATCTTTTTTCATTACAAAGCCATTGCTCAAATATAATATCCTTGCAAATGCAAATTTACCTTACTAAAATTATATATATATATATAACTCTTGGAATCTTTAACCCATTGTTTTGTGCTTGTTTTATGCAATGCCCATCCCACCTACTATGGTGTTTCCCAGGCCCTTCTTCAACATTTTTTAAAATTCCATTGCCTCTTTTGACATTTCACTCTTTCAAATTTGTGCTCACCTTTTAAATACCTAGGATTCTTTGACAATCCATAAAAGGCCATAGCTAATTAACAACGCTCTTCCCACCTATCTTGTTGGCATTGGTCATTGCCTTGACAATGCATGTAAGGAGTTGGGCAATCATCACCTCATCCATTGTTTCCACTTTTTTTTTTGAACACACCATCTCCTATTAATGGCCATGGCTCATATTAACAATACCTTTCCTTACAAAGGATTGGAAATAGTTAATGTCCTTTTTGCCACCTCAAGCTCACCCATGTCTTTGCTAATTCAACTCATTTGAAGGTAAAAGGTTAACTCAATTTCAAGACATAACCTCACAATGACTACACCATCACACAATGTCCTTTCTAATGAGCATCCAACACCCATTAAGCTCACACCTTTATATGCATGGAAGATGGCACAAATTGTCATCCCCCTATTTTACTTGCCATTGGCAATCTTTTCAATAGCCTTCAAGATTAAGTTAAATCTCCGCCATCCTTCAATAGTCAACCTCCCTCATTGTGTCTACAATGACCCTGTCTACCCAATTCGCATTCACCTTCTACTTTTCACCCATCACAATGAGCATACCAAGACACATAATGTACATCATGATTTTGCTTCCATCACTTGTGAAATCAATTTCCACATGCTTCGCAAACATCATGAACACTTGCACAAACTTCATTCATCCACCTTTCAAACCTCATGCCAACATCTTGTCCAAATACATGGTATGCAACCTTGCACAAATTACTATTGTTTGATCAACACAAAATATTTTCTTGCGCATTCAACCTCCACATAAAGGTTTGCAACTTGCAAATTGTCACAAGCAAAAGCACAGAATTTTCATTATCAATTATTTGCACACTAATCTTTTTTTTTTTTGCACATTTGTGCCAACAAGGTTGGTCCTTTCAGTCATGACCAACCTCTTCAAACAATGAATCTCCACGGTGCTTCAAAATGCACAAGAATCACCAATTATAAGTCACATGACAGCAATGGGGCTGATGATCTCTCAATTGTCAACCCTTACAAACACCCCATCACAGTACTAGAAGTGGGTAAGTACCATAAGTTAGGTAGTTAGGTAAGTAGGTAAGGATGCTTCCTGACAACAAGGTTGTATGATGCATCTGGATGGCTATCAAATAGGTAACCACTTTGGTTACTTATGGTGTAGGGATATAATGAAAAAATACTTTGTCCACACATCATCCACCGGCATGGTGGCCTGGTGAGTGCTGGCTCACTCTGGCCATGTTTTTGTGAACTGAGAGTTTATGGAAACATCCCACATTTTTAACTGTTGCTGGTTTGAACTTACTATTGAAGGATTTGAACCTGTTGCACAAGTTTGTGCAAGATGTGGATTGTGCAAATTATGAAAACCATTACATCATGAACCATGCCCGGTACAGGCGATTGGATAAAGAGGAGACCTGGGACATTAAAAACGCACCAAAGAAAGGAGGGACAGTTCCAAAAATAGTCCCCCATGGTATGCACCTTCAATAGTAATGTGTGCAGTTGTGACTGCTGCATGCCCAGTGACCTTCATCAGCTCCCCATTTGTCATTGTTGCACATCAACAAGCAGATTGAGTCCTGACAGAAGACTACCAGTAACAGGAAGGCTCAGCCATGATGCTGGCTAGTCACTGCACCAAAAGACTTTAAAAAATCACCAAGGGAATTAAGAAAAAGGGAAACACAAAAGAGGAGAAACAAATAAAAAGAGGAGAGCACATGTGACCATTGACTACAAAGCGGGCTTTGAAAAGCTCCTCACTACCAATTATGTCCTTCGAAAAACAAAAGACAATTTATGGATGTAACTTGGTTCAAAACCAATTGCCTCAATGAACACAGCCACTTGCTTTCTGACATGATAACTTTGCAAGATCAGACATTTTGTCAGGTGAGAATAACCTGCTCAATGAAAGCAGAATTGAGCATGCCTCAGAATGTTCACCTTCATGCCTGCAAGGCCTGCAACATAATTGTCTACAGCATAATGTGACACCAAAGTGAACATCTGCAGGAGCCCCTAATAACAGCTGTGTCAAGGTTGTGATGTGAGTAACAACAGTGTACTGCTGTATGAAGACATTTGACCTTCACACCAGAAACATCAATCATATCCATCCACCATTGACATTAATCTTGCGTTCACTTTATTGGTTCGATAGCAGAACAGCCTAGACCTTTAACCCAGTAATCTCTCCAAGAATGGTGCCACTTCTCTGACACATCATTTGACAGATATGCTCTAGCAACATGACTGCAAGAGTTTTTGTTATTAGCCCTTCTAACAGCAGACTGAGAGAAACAATGCCAATTTCTAGTGACTTAGGAGAGAAGGCAAACCAATCCCCACAATGACAGTCCGCAAGGAAAACAGAGCAATGACAGAGCAGGACTTACATCATCAGGACAGATACCAAAATCAAAAAACTAGTAGCAAGCAGCATAAAAGCTACTTACTTGTCCAGAGGAAAATACTCAGAATTCCCGTGTCCTGGATGCAGGCTTGTCTCCTGCCAAGTTCACTCTTATCTGTCTCCCATCATAATCCTGTTGCAGATAAGTGTTCAGTGTTAAAAAATGCAACCAACCACAGCTGAACTTGATAATGAACCAACACCATTGTGTGTCTAGCATAAAGGACAATTCTGCAAGATGAACATGAAAAGAGCAACAAAGTAAACAGAAGGAAGTTGCCTTACCGCTCCATCCAAATTCTGGATAGCGTCATTCACCTCATCAGCATTGGAATAGGTTACAAAACCAAACCCTCGAGACCTCCCACTTTCTCTATCATAGATCACCTTGGCATCTAAAACTTTTCCATAATCACTGAACTTAGCCCGAAGACTTTCATCATCCACCCCCCAAGACAGGTTGCCAATAAAAAGCTTGTTTTCACTGTCATAACCACCACCGCCAAAAGGCCTATCCCGGAAAGGCCTTTCACTGGGCACTCTAGCACCACCTCGGTTGGCCTGTGGGAAGCTGACTGTCAGAGCTCGTCCTCCCAGTGACTGTGAACACAACCCAACCATATTAAGCTTAGCTTAGTCCAGACAAGAAAGATGACAGAATGCCCAATGTCAAGTGACATTGAATGGGTAAGTTGGTGTCAGATGCAGCTGCAAAGGGAAAAATTTCCCTCGTGTCTATCATCTAACATATAAGCCCCAGAAATGGCAATTCCCAACCCACAAAAAATATAATATATGAAATAAAACCTATACATTCAAATCATCATTTATCACTTCTTGCATCAGAAAAACTACATGGGAAGCATCCAACTCCACATTTGGAAATCACAAAATGAAACAGTGGTGATCTATATGTCTCATTGGATATGCTCCTATTTTTTCATGATCCAAGTTTTCAATCACTCTCTGATTACAGAATCACTCTCTGATTACAGGTTGTAAAATGAAGGATGCAAACAGAATAGGGAAAACCTAAGGTGACCAGCAATTAGCCTTCTAAATTTCCAAATCAGTCCTAGCACATGAGTTCAATGTTCCTTCTGAGGAAGACAAAACTACCTTATCTGAGCTGAAGGTTAACAGGAATAAGCAAGAGAAAATAAACTTACATATCCATCCAACTTTTCTTTTGCCACTATGGCCTCATCCTGTGATGCCATGGTCACAAATCCAAACCCGCGGCTTCTTGAAGTTTCTCTATCATAGATGACCTGGAAAACGGAACATGCATCAGCTGCTACACCGGGACCAAAAACTGGCTTGTCATGAGAATACCTACCATGGCATACAGGAGTGGAGAATGGGCATTTCTATCCGGAATTACAAAACAAGTAGAGCAGCAAATTTACCTCCACAAGTTCAACGTTGCCGACGTCTTGGAAAATCTCCGCCAACTGTTGGCTGTCACAAGTCCATGGCAAGTTGCCTACATACAGTTTGGGGCCTTCCTCGACAGCAGCAGGAGGCGGACCGCCGGATTCATAAGGCCTGGAACGTGGTGGTGAGTTATCGTCATAAGACGACGGACGGCTGCTGCGTTCGTAGCTAGGCGTCGAGCTCGGCGGCATGGTATCGAAAGGTGGAAGAGGAGTCGTCGTAGGCATGTTCTTGGTCATATACTCCAGGTTGAGATTGAAGAAACTATCGTCCAATACCCCAGCGCGGACTACGGCAGGAAAATTACTATTCTTTGCAGACTTTCTCAGAGGTACAACTTTGATGATACTACTACTTCTAGTGAGGGGAGCTCCCAGTAATGCCCCCCGCGATGAAGCATTGTTCACCAGAACACCCTCCGAACGACTCGAAAAAGAGCCAATAGTGGCACTTGACACCGCCATGGTCATTCTCGACGCAGCCATAACTACAGGAAGGGGAAAAAACACACACGCCCAACGTCTTTGCTCCCCCAAAAACCTTTGGCCTCGCAACCACTCTCTTCTTCGAAACACGCGCGCGCAGTTTGTGGAGAGAGAAAGAGCTTCGGTTAGGGTTTGGATATGCGGTTTGAGCCGTCGGATGTGACGGGCGAACGGTTGCCATTGCACTGAAATGTAAGCTAGGAAGAAAGTTACGGCCAGTAACTTTGGTACGTGAATTTGGGGGGAGTGCGGCGGTAAATTTTTCTGTATGGATAAGTTAACGCCGCTGTATATGAGCCACTGAAGGGAATTGGACGGTGAAAAAATAACAAGGATGGATGGATGGATGGTAAGTGGTCAGGAGACATTTCTCTGTTGGGTTCCAGTTCCCTAGCTAACCATGGTGGTTAGCTCAGTTGCTTTTTTTTATTACTTACCTACTAACAACTCACTAGCAGGTTGTTAGTAGGTAGGTAGGTAGGTAGTAAAAAGAGCCCTAATATGTATAAATAAACCATACACTTACTTAGTAGTTATCTATTTTCCTACCTATCTACCTATCTATATTTGAGACCTATTTATTACATAATTGGTTACCAAGGTGAAACCATAATACTAACTCTGTTGAGGTTCATCCATAACTGAGTAATAACAGGCATCCAGTGGATGGTGCGTTGGTGGGTGCTGGTTCACTGTGGTCCCAACAATAGACCTTAACCCAGGTTTAAGCCGGTTTCCAATTTTCCACCTTTGTTTGTTTGTGTAGGGTAAAACCCAAGGGCAGGTATCAGAGTTCTTTTTTGCCCTTTTAGACCAAAAACTGTGGAAATTTGTGAGGGTTTTTTTTTTTTTTTTTTCCTTAGAAAAAAATCGTCTACTTTTACTATATTTTTGGAAATTTTCTCCAATTTTATGAAATTAAAAAATAATAATTTAATTTTTTAAAAAGTACCCTAGGGTCCCTAAAGTAATTTATTTAATGGGTTTACTTTTAAATGATCACAATACCTAAAGCCACAATTAGTTTATGCAAATTCATGAAGAAGCACTCCAACAACATACATCTCACAAATTTTTGAATTTCTTTCCCTATTCACAATCACTTCTCTTCACAAGAAATCAAGAATCC
>Ga0116229_10009848_pt1 | contig 14501 bp, 10 predicted proteins | sample S1TSphgellanicum_3_FD_87313 | JGI IMG/M metagenome (GOLD analysis project Ga0116229, IMG submission 87313) | Host-associated microbial communities from peat moss isolated from Minnesota, USA - S1T2_Fc - Sphagnum magellanicum MG | ecosystem: Host-associated > Plants > Peat moss > Unclassified... | reverse complement strand
TTTTGATGGGTTTTGTTTTCTGTGTCAGTTAAACTGCCCGGACTTTTTTTTTTTTTTTTTTTCGACGGGTGCATTATGCACCAGGTTCACACTAGTTGATAATAATAGATACAAGTGTTTAAACAAAAGAAAATTCAATAAAAAATCAATTGATTTTCATTTGGAAGGTGGAGGTTGAACAAATTTTATGAATATTACACAAAATATATCCATATATAAAACAAATAACTTACAATTGTCAGGTTAACATTTATGGCTAATGGCATCTAGGGGGTTCTATTCAACATGCCCCATTATTCCTTAGGGCAAATTTGGTTTTATGATTGTTTGATAATATCAAAAATTCCATTGTGTATATTAATGTACAATTGAACACATAAAAATGCTAATAAAATAAATGACAATATTTCACAAGAAAAAATCAAATCAAGTTGTGTTTAAAAGGAATATTGCATTTTTGACTTATTTTTAGTTTTTGAAATATGAAATAAAAACACACACCATTAATGTGCAAAACACAAAAATATGTTTCACATAATGTATTATTCCTCTATATTTTAGGTTGTATTTAAGTTCATTTTCAAATTAGAATTTTTGAAATATGAAATAAAAACACACACCATTAATGTGCAAAGCACAAAAGTATGTTTCACGTGATGTATTATTCCTCTCTATTTTAGGTTGTATTTATGTTCCTCAGCATGAATTTGATTTGCTAAGATTCAATTATGCATGGACCATGGGCAAAATCATTTTATTAAGAGCTAATGGTGCAATGAATAACAACTATGGCTTTTGGAACTTAGCACTATCATAATAATTTTGTATAATATGTTCGAGATATAATTTCCTTCTACATGACAAGTATTTGGTGTTTTTTAAATACTACCAAAATACCATTTGAATTCATATGGATGGAAATATTTAACATTTTTGTGATGTGTTTATTCCATATTACAAGATTGTACTTTACATTTTCATTATCACACATTTAACATTGTTGTATATGATTTCTTTTACCAAAAATTACCCAAAAATTGCAAACTTGGATGGTATTTTTGAAACACTCCAGCAAATTATGACCTTGGCAAAAGTTTTTTTTGTCAAACACTTGGGAAAGACTAAATGATATGAAAGTATGGCATTTTAGGATTCACCATCCCAATTAACTTGCATACTTTATTCTAGGGCTTGTTTCATCATTAAATAAACATTATAAGGAATTTTTATATTAACAATTCATTTTATGACTAATTTTTAATTGCAAATGTCACATGCAATTACTACAATGTTTAGTCACCTTGGAAAAGTTGTATAAAATCTTAGTTGCAAAAGACATTACATGGCAGCTAGTGGAAACAATAGTCACATCAAGGTGCAATTAATATTAAAATTTCATGCGACTAACATCCAACCTATGTGGCATGGTCATTTGTGATTAGGTTTATAAATAAGAAGTGTTACATGAGGTGTAAGATGTAATTGGATAGTCAACTAGGATGTATCCACATGACAATAATCAATTTGACAATCATAGGCTAGGGTAGGCTATAATAGGCAACCTAGAATAACCTATAGGTAGGTAAGTAGGTAGGTTTAGGATAGGTGTAGGTTATAAACTGAAGTCAATAGGAAAAATCCTAGATTTTTTTGTTTATGGTCATGAGTCTTTTTTATTGGTTCATCCCAAATGGCACATGCACTTTGAATGTTTATATTGCATACCATGAGTAATCCTTTCTTTCACTTAATTATATACTTTACAAAATTTAACTTGTAAACAAAGGATATGGGATAAATTATAGTAAAATGGAAATATTACAACACTCATTGGAACACTACCACATATTCACACAATAAAATACTTATTATTTCACCTACTTACTTACGGCATATTACCTATTACTTAGCTCACCTACATACTACATATTATCTAGTCTATCTAATTAATTAATTACCTTTCTATAGGTTGGGCTATTATTGACTATCAAACATTATTCCACCTTAGGTTATTTTAGGTTGTTCTTGACTATTCTAGGCTATTCCACCCTAGTTTATTTTAGGCTATTTTCAATTATTTTACCTTAGTCCACCTTAGTCGGACATTTTAAGTTATTCCACCTTAGGCTATTTTAAGTTAGTCTATATAATTCCAACCTAGGCTATTCTTGGTTATTTTAGGTTATTCCACCCTAGAATATTTTTATTTATTCTAATTTATTCTAGCTTAGGTTGTTTTATTTTGGTTACAACATAAAATTAACAAAGAAATAAAATGCACAAAATGTAATGTGCAAGAACCTTATCTGTATATAACTATTAGATTGAAATGGTGTTTCACTTTAAATAACTTAGAAAATTATTTCAAGCCATTCACTATGCCAAAATGTGGAAAATATGATTACATTTGTAGTCATTAAAAACATTTATGATTGCCATGACTATAGTGCATTCAGACTTGTCACAAAAACCACTAGCTATATTTTTAGTCATAATTGCAAATGCCACAGCCATTAAATCTTTGACTACTATAGTCATAATGGCCCGTATCTTTTACCACTACAACATTATATATATAATATTTTAATAAAATATTTATATTTTTTATTATCATATTAATAATTTTTATTTTATATCATTATAAACATGTAATCATATTATATATTTATAATCATCATCAAATAATGATAATTAGGTTCATTTCATTATTTTTCATCCAATTAATGGTTGACATGTCACACTATTTAACCTATGTAACCTAAGTAGGCACGTAATATAGGCGGCTTAACTAGGTAGGTAGGCAACTTAATTAGTGAAACATAGGTTGTAAATATGAAGACTTGAACCCTTCACCTCCTTTAGGAAGGTTCAAGTCTTTAACCATTGAACAACCACTCAACATAAATAAAGAATATTGTCATCCTTTGGTTATGAATATATTTTTGGTTAACCTATTGAAATTGTCAAACATAAATATATAGAACTTATTCAGCAACCTACTTAACTTAGTTATGTTACCTAATTTAGCCTCACCTACCTACTTAAATACATTTTCACATGTAAAGTTATTTTATTACAAAAATTAAATATTATTCAAATAAATCAGATATCAATTGATTTAAATTTAATGAAATTCAATTAAGTAATTATTTTAAATATTTAAATTTTAATCTAAATTAATTTATGATTATAAATCAATATTAAAAATAACTTAAATATTATACAGTATATACTATCTGATGTTATATATATAAATTTTGATCCTTAAAATTTAAGATTAAGACGATTTTAAAGTAATTAAATGATTATTTTAAACATGTAAAATTTGATTTGGCATAATTTATTATGAAAGATAGAAAAAAACTACAAATAATTTAAAACATAATCATTACATTTTTAAAAATACCATTTAAAATAATGATTTCATTGTGATGTTTAAATATGATGATTCTAAAACATGAAATGTCAATTAATTTTGAATAGGAACATTGGAAATTTATTAATATATTTTGATCATATAGTACATTAATATTTTAAATTAAATATCAAGAAATCAAATCAAATCATGAAATTAAACTATAGATGGTAATTCATAAATAGACATGTAACGTTGCTAGTATGTAAATGAATAGAATTAAGGTAGATAAGTAATAGATAGTTACTTAAATGTAGGTAGGTAATATTTATACCTATTAATATACATAACTTTGATATATTTTTATAACCTAATTATTACCTTACATTACATATTTAGTTCACAAATTAGTTATCTAAGCTAGCCAACATACTTATACCTTTTTTTAAATCAATAAATGTTTAGCAAAATATTTTAATTATAAACCTAGTTTGCTTATAATGGAAAAAGGTGTTCAGAAATTTAGAGCACTAAATGTTTTATATTTACTAATGTACATATTCATTACATACATAAATAATATTTTAAATTCATAATCAAGATGATTATAATGACTAATTGTAGTCACAAGCATATTAAAATTCATGACTATAATGGCTAATTATAGACATTTAGTAATAGTATAAATGATTATGGTCAATAACCTTAGTAATGTAGTCATACTTTTGGTTTAAAAATAATAGTCATAAAAGACCTGTTTTATATGACTCCATGATTGGGTGAGGACATAGTCACAAAATGTCTTAATCATGTCCATTCCACATTTTGGCGTAGTGATTAAATCCAACAATCCCATTTGTTTGGAAATCTTTTTTTTGCACCTACACCTGAAATTATGTTGAAAATTGAAAATGATGTTTCCTTTATACCCTTTTCATTGGACTTCTAAAATTTTCACAAACCTACCAAACCATATTATACATTTGGGGATATTCACAATCAAAGTACCCAAAAATATAATCTAATGAAAAAGAACTACAAAGAATTGTTAAGGATTTTTATTATATTTAGTATTTCATGATTATAATGAATCGGGGTATGATTGTAACTAGAATGATGTCATATTAATCTATAAAAAAAATTAAAAATAGATAACATATAATATAAATGTCCTTTTGAATCCTTTTAAATAACTTGAGTCATTGTCTTCATTATAATTTTCATTTTAAAGGAATAAAAAGAAATGTATTAAACAATGCAATTGAATTCAATTTTCTTTCATGAATAAGTAATGCATAAATCTATGTTTGGTTTGTTCATATAATGCATTTGATAAAATAATATAAGATATAAGGGTCAATATATGGTTGGAATAGCCAAAAAGATAGTTTCATTTCATATTCATTGGACCCCCTCATTTAAATATGTTGTTGAAACTTAATGACACATTCATATTGATTTTATTCATAGATAAATACATTACAAAGGTACTATTCTATGCATAGAATGTCAAATTTGAACAAGGTTAAGGATTCCTACCAAGTCCTTGAAAAAAATCCAAAACTTTGTTGCATAAGAAAAGAAAAGTTCAAGGACTCATAAGGAATGTGTAAATAATTTTTTTTGGCCCAAGATTTTTATCAGAAACACCTTGTGTTAATGTGTATAAAATATATGAATGTGACAAGAACCAAATGCCCTATTGCAATGTAAAAAGTTTCAAAAAGTCAAAATTTTGGGAATTTTGGGCCATTGATAGAAGATAGCCCACATTGGATAAATTTTATTATTCCCACTTTCATAAGTGAAAATAATAGATATTTTAGAAGCCTGCATAAAATCTGGAACAAAATTATTTCATTTGACATGAAAAAAAAAGGTGAAATGTGAGATAGGTCATGAGAAAAGTGAAGTAAAAGTTGAATTTGAGAATTTTAGGAATGAGTCCTTATGTTTCAAAGGGGGTACCCCAATCATGCTTGGACTATAAGAATTTTGAAAGTTATAAAATCCATTCTGAAAGGGTTGTAAAGAAAATGATTATTATTTTAAACCAAATTTTGGTTGATTTTTTTATTCACTAGGCTTAGAATTTATGGTCCCAAGTGTCAACAACATGTGGGTAAAAACATAATAAAAAAAGCCACCTAAGTGAATGGACTTTCCTTAAAACAACATTTTTATATGTTTGAAAAATCACAAGTGAAGCATAATAATTTGGATTGTCATAATTTTTTTGGAATATTTTCCATTAATTGCAAGTTTACATGTTCAAAACTTGACACAAATCAAAAAATATATTGCATGTTCAAAGCATTCAAACCTTGATAATCATGCTTGTTCAAAAGACAATGTTTGTTTTTTCAATCTTTTTTTCTACCAAATGTGCACCATTCCTTTTGAAAAATGGAAAGGATTTTAACATTGCATCTAATTAGAAAGGCAAAAGGAATTGAACTAATGAAAAAAAAATTATAATTGATTTGAGCACATTTGGCTCAAAAATGTTAAATTGACTTTAAAAAATATGGATTTTGAAAATGTGTTTTTAACAAAAGTGGTTCATGTTAATGTGAAAAAGGGCATGAATGCATATTATACATGATATAAAATCAATTTTTAGTCAAAATGTATTTATCTCTAAAATTCAGTGTTAAAAGGGGTATCCAAAAAATAAATTATAAAATTATAAACCAACACAAAACAATAGGTGTCATGTGTAGTCCTTGGAAAAAAACTTTTACTGTGGTGCCCCTAATTTTTTGAACCGTGTTTTCACCCATATGCAACTTAAAACCATGTTATACTTGCATATGTGACATCAAATCATTTTTACATGGTGTTATGAAAGATAATTGCATCAGTAATTACAAAAATGGTTGATTTAGACGCAAGTTGCAAATACATGGGTTGGTATGGATAATATTCCTTGTGGTATAATGTTCAAAATAATGAAATGAATTTTTTGAAATATGAAAATGAAGTTGAATACCATCATAATTATCACAAGTCACAATTTAAATAATTTCAATCCTCATATGACAATATCATAATAAATTATGAAAAAATAATAATTTCAAATTTATATAAACAAATTAATTTTGAAAAAAACTATTTATTCGTTTTTTCAATGTGGAAGTTGACCTTAGGCTATAATCACCTTGTTCCACCTAAACATCAAAAGATCCTTCAAATATGTAATAATGTGTTAGAATTGTCTTTTTTTACTCAAACATCAAAATATTTTCCCTTGTAAATAATTTGGGTGGGACTATCCAAATCCATAGTACAATTGCACACAACTATAATTTATCCAACTGCCATTAAAAAAGTTCCAATTGAAAGAAATTGAATGGATGTTTTTAATGACATCTATCTATAAGGAAGGTGGTTTCTTTGTAAATTTGTTTGTTTAATTGTTAGAGATCTCCCAAACCATGACACCTCATGTCACACTCTTGGTATTGTTGGAAATACCTCCCTAAGTAAAGGCACACCGAGTTGACTTCATAATCGGTATCGTTAGAAAGGCCTCCCTAAGTAGAGGCACACCAAGTTGATTTCATAATGTTTTCAGCTATGGTAGAGAGGTTATTGAATATTGAACAAAATTTTCATTGAAAATTCATGTAAATCGAAATTAAAATTCATAGAGGAATTTGGGTGCACTATTGGTATTGCTAGAAAACCCTAAATGAGTAAAGACTTAATGAATGTGATTTTGAAATTTTTCGACCTTAGGTGTGAGAGATATTGAAATTTGAATAGTTTTTGTCATTGGAAATTTAAGTAAATTTAAAAAATGATTTCACAAGGAAAAATTAGTTGGATAACCAGTTCACACTAGAGCCAATAGCAAAAGGTACACTAACAAGGGGTGTGTCACACTATGGTATTTCCAATTACATTAAAAAGTATCTTAAGGCAAAAGAAGAATTATGGAAACTCAAATATTTCACCATGCAAAAATATAATCTTCAAAAAACCCTCTAAAAGAAACCAAAATCCTTCAAGATATTATAATTCTATAACTAATCTCAAGTTTGAACACACGCCAAAATATCATCTTTCAAAAATTGTTATATAAAAATAGACCTATTATCTAGGGGCCAAAATCCCTTAAGCTACTATACTCTATAATGAATCTAAACACAATATCCCTGCCTTGGTAGGCAAGGCCAATAAACTACAGAATTCAAAATCTCCGGGCACACTAGTATAGTTTTATATAGAAAAACCCAGGCCCCGTGGATGGATGGGCTAGGGGAAAATGGCCAATCTAAATCCCATCCAACGGGCGCGCTGCACGAGGATCTCGTCTCTCAGTTGGCCAGGACAGCGGGAGCCACTACATAGGGCTTGTGTTGGGCCCTTGTTTTCCCATCTTCTTCTTCTTCAGTGCAGCGATCGTCTTCGTCTTCATTCTACGGAGATTCAGAGGAGTCGTGATCGGGTAAGAGACAGTCCTGAGGTTGTGAAGACTTAGATATACGTTTTCACTGCAACCTCTCTCTGCGCTCTGTGATATAATATGCGTTGTAGGATATTGCACTAGCGTTGTAACTGCAGATGTAGTCAGGCTCGTAGTTCTTGCTGAGGGAGACGATACGGAGCGTTTGTCGTTCAGATCAACACCACAATTGTTTTTGGGTTCACGGTTTTGCAGGTACCAGGCAGGAGATGCTTGCTGCTTTTGTTGCAGCTTCAGAGATCTAGTAGTGTTCCGTCTTTTAACTGCTGGTTGAGCATCTTGTGACGGGTCGAAAAAGGTAAGAAGATACTGGACCTGCCAGAGTTTTGCAGTCTCTGAAGATTATCCTGTCTACTGTGGTTTGGGGCGTCTAATTATTCGTGTGCAGCACCTGTGATTAGGTCTTTACAATGTCTAGCGCCCAGAAAGAAGGAAGAAGCAGCACGGAAGGACCGCTCGGGCCCTTTTCGTGCGTGAATTGCGCAAAGGTTCTGAACAATGATCATCGCTGCACGGGGTCGTTTTGCTCTGAGCAGTGCAAGATGAAAGCTGTTGAGCGCGATCCTAGCGTGAACCAGCTGTCGGAGCCTCGGATCTTCTCTTCCGAGGAATACCTTAACGTGTTACGTGCAGCTATCCTGAACGCTGTGGCACTCGCCACAGAAAAAGAAGCGTATAACGTCATCTCGAACTGAACTTGGACTTGATCTTCATTCTCATGCTGTGCAGTGTGGACATGAGGGAAACAGACAGCCAACCCCCAGCTTGGGAGCAAACCAGTTGGAGCGTTTGAACTGGTTTTCTCCTCAGCTAAGTTCCACATTGTTTGTTGTCATGGCTGTTTTCGTGGTTCCTGGGATGGTGGTACTTGTGAAATGGGTGTGAAGTTGGTAGCTGTGGATGCAGGAGATTTTTGTAGTCTACTTACTCTTCTGAGGATGATCAGCAGCAGAGAGTAGCTTGACTAAGCTGTTTTTGGTATACTATACATACAGTTCTATCTGCACAGATCCAGTTCCTAACCCTGGCTGTGTCTTTCCAGCCAGTATGGCGGCTTGTAACTTGGGGCCCAGTTTATGAACACATTTTACCCGGCGGTTGTCTACTACTTCCGGTTATAAAGAGTCATGTATCCGTGGGTCTGGAATCCATGTATCCATCTCTGTTGTTTTTGTGCCTTGCATGGGTCCTCAGAAAATGTTGCATATATCCTATACACAAACTGCATGCTTGTTTCTGTTTTCTCTTTCTGAACTCTGGAGTTTCATGAGGTTATATTGATGTTATATCCCCAGGAGTGGAACTTGTGTGTGTGAGAGAGTATATGAGGGGAACATCATCAGAGCTTGAACTTCACATTGTTAGCTTGATGGCCAGAGTGAAGCAGCACCCACCATTGTACCGTGAAGGATGGATGGTACAAGTGGTAGGGAAACAGTTTTCTTTTGGGTTCCAGTTCACTAGCTAACCATGGTGGTTAGCATAGTTGCTTTTTTTTAGCTAACTACCTACTAACAACCTGCTTTTACTTCCTACAAGTGGGTTGTTAGTAGGTAGGTAGGTAGTAAAAGCAGCCCTTGAATATGTATGAACCATCTACTTACCTTGTAGTCACCTATTTTGCTACGTAGATATAGAACCTACTTCTTACAAAATGGGCTACCAACATGGGTTTCATTAACTAAGTTGAGGTTCATCCACAACTGAGTCATAAGGAGCTTCCAGTGCATGGTTCTGATGTGGGGTTGCTTCAAATCCTTTGCTTTCTTTCTGCGGGGGATTTACAAATCCAGATGTTTGGACATGCATGTTTCTTTGCACTCTTTGAGGCCAGATTGACAGTTTGTGTAAGGCGAAGAAGCACCGTCAGACCTTGGATTCTACATTGTGACTTGCACCTAACATATTATAATAACATTTTTTGCACTGAATCATGTGTACACATGCACTTAGCTTTCTTGAATTGAGAAGTTCTGCAAAGGAATGTGCAGTCCATCTGCTTTCCAGGCAATACTTCGAATGCCCACAGGCTATGTAGTTTCTTCTTCATTTCTGTTGCTTCAATGTCATCTTTCCCACCATTTCAATGCAAACAACACAGTTATCTCTTCATTTCTCTCTCCTTAATATGGTTTTCCCACAACTTCAATCTGAGCAGATATATCATCAAATCATGACTCAGGTTTTACTCAGCCTTCATCAATGTAAAGAAGTTCTAATTATAGGAAAGGAGTCGTGCAATACAAGGTTAAGTGTAGGGTAAAGCCCACAGGTGGGACATTCACAAAACCCTACATTTGAAGAACATCTATCACCCCTGGGATTAAATTACCCATCTTAAAGTACAAGGCAAGCCTTATCATGAACCTAAACATATATAGATCGTGAGCAGAGTTTTGTTTTTCAGTTTTGTGGTTTTCCAAAGTTTTTGAATTTTTTTAACAATTTGTTTTCGAATTTACACTTCAATGAAATATTTCTTTTTTTGTCGTTAAGTGGCAAAATGTAGTCAAAAGAAATCACTGATCATGAGACATAAGGGGAGAAGGGTTCCTACACTAGAGTCTCTAAGAATAGGAGTCCAGGGCCAGAGTGAACCAGTGCACCGTGAAGGATGGATAGTAAGTGATCAAGAAACAGTTTTCTGTTGGGTTCCAGACCCCTATCTAACCATGCTGGTTACCTTAGTTGTTTTTTGTACTACCTACCAACTAGGTAGGTAAGACAAACAACCATTTGCGATGTATAAATTATCTATCCACTTACTACTAGTCACCTATTTAAAACCTCTCTACCTATATATAGGACCTACTTCTTACAGAATGGGTTACCAAGGTGAAACCAGATATTAACTCAGTTGAGGTTCATTCACAACTGGGTCATAATGGGCATCCAGTTGGGTGCTGGTTCACCTGAGCCAGAGCTCAGAGCTTACTTCTACAGGAAGACATAATTTTCCTCTCCCTCACAAGGAGTAGGTGTAAAATCCCCTCCTATTTGAACTAGTAGTCCTGTAATTGCTGAACTTTGAGATAATATAAAATTTGGTTATAAGTTGTGTCAGCTTACTTAGTGCTTGACTGTTTATTATTTATCAATTCTTTTAGTTCGAAAAAGAGACAAACTTATTGCTTTAAAAAACACATTTCACACTGAAAAGCCATGTTATTCATGTTTTCCTCCAGAATATGTTTTGTATTATAGCAAAACTTTGCCCAAGAAAATCATTGGGGCAACATGCTTGATAGTCCTCCATATTTGAAAATGAGGCAATATAGCATAATTCATGAGGAGAATCTCTCAATTAAGGAAGGTGGGACTTTGTTCAAGTTCTATTTGTTTTGCTTGTCATCTTGAGATAGATCTGCCAGACCATGAAGACCCCCCACTGGGCTCTTGATGTACCATTGGAAAGCCCTCAACGAGTACGGGTGCACCAAGGTGATTTTGTAATGTTTAGATCTAGAGTGCCATAGTTATGAAGTATTGAACATATTTATTAAAAAAATCAACAAAATCAAAACTAAGACTTTTAAGGAAATTAGGGCAAGCTTTCAAATGGTTCTGTAGAAAAGCCATAGATGAAATGGGATTCTTGGAGGCAACTTTTTAATTTTTAGACCTAAGGTGAGGAGATATTGAGTAACTTTTGTCACTAATTTTTTTTTAATTTCACAATAGAGCCTGCAGCACAGGCTACACTTGTAGTAGTACAGTAGATAAAAGAAACTTCCATCCTTTGCACATTATATTGTCTTTTTTCATTTCACATCTTGCAAAAACTAAGAATACAGACACAAACACAGAAATACAAAAGGTATGGAGGGATGGAAGTTGAACAAGATATGTGGCAAAAATAGTAAAGTAGAAAGCAGGATGAGTGAATTAAGGGATTTGCTTGTTGTGTAATATCTTGTGGGCCAGGGCGAAGTGGGGATCTACACTGGTACTTTCACCTTCTTGAGTGAGACCTTTCAGTGCTTTATTTAGCCCGGAGAATGTTAAAGGTCGACTTTGAGACGTTAAATTAGTCTTTTTATTTCTTATGTTTAGAAGCAACTAAAATATACTTTTATGGGGGGCCTTTACTTTGGTACTATCTTATTGTTACAGCTAAGGCTCCTTGGGCAGGTACGGGCTTTGCGAAAGAGCAAGTGATAATGACGAGGAGATTCATCAATGGCTTGGCATGATGAGGGGGTGAAGCCGCTTTTGTAGATAATGGTTGGGTTGTGGGAATGAAGACTCAGGGTTGCAAACTTTAATGACAGGTACAGGTTCCAGAATTTCAAATAAGCCCCACGTCATTATTGTTGTCAAAGTAAAAGTAAGAACTGATCTTGCTGCAAAATTGTGAATAACAGACTCAAACATTTCTGCAAGTTCTTTTTGTGCGCAATGCACAAATGGTTTTTTTTTTTCAAATTTTTGATGTAGCTGAGATTGCGATCAACAATAAGCCAATTTAGCCAAATATTTGAATTCAAATGGCTGAGATAAGAAATTATTACTGGATATGTTTGGAGTTCTATTTGTATACAGGCAGCATGTGAATTGGGAATGACTGTTTTTTTTAATCTCTTTTTTTTATGGGGAATCTAAACTAAGGAATTAAATCTATTGTAATATGCAAGAACAATGAATTGAGCAAGTTAAGGTATCTCAATGCAGCTCCACTGGCTGTCCTGAGTATTTATGATTTGCAGTCACATTGCTTTTGCATGATCTCATTAGACATTATCATAGTTGAAGAGAAAAATCTATTTCAATTACGTGCATGCTTCCTGCACCCCATCTCTCATCACCCACACAAAAATGATTTATGAGAAATATGGCATCTGGGTCTGGTAAAGTACCCTTCAGTTTGCCAAAACTTGAAAACACATGGATGGGGAGAACTGTGACTTGAAATCCAAGACCCAAAGCCACCCAACTGGTGAGGGCAAAAGCCTCACAACCAGCAAGTACATTGTCAAGTACACTTTCACTCAGGCACTCAGGGTTAATAGTTTGCAAGTGGGAATTTGTAGAACTAAACCATCTGATATTCTGGGCCTGACCAGTAGGTATAAAACCAACCAGCATCTGTCAGTTCTCGGCCTTTCTTGATAACCAAGATAAAAACTCTTACACCATGGGCCCAAGTAAGGATTCACTATGCCAAACTCAAAGACAATCAACTAGTTCCACCTAAACCTCAAGATTTGCCTCAATATATATTGCTGCCTAGAAATCAACTTGCAATTCAGGACACGATGTCTTTTTTCACTCAAACATCTCCAGTTTCTGTTGTAGTAAATTTTGTTAGGAGTATTAAAAGCCATGGATCATTGAAGTCTAACTTTGCAACTCTCTGGCAAAATGAGAACATGGAAAGAGGACTGGTTTACAATTCCACACCAACATAACCAGTATTTTCAGTGTTTTTCTTTTTTCCAGGATCTTTGGACAAGCTTAATTTCAGGATAGAGATAGAAACCATAAAGAAAATTTGTGTGATTTTCTATATCTACCATTGTATGTAACCGGTGGATTGCATTTCACCTCTCTAATATGCATGCATGAGTGATATGTAGTTTTCTTTTAAAGAGAACCTTTGGTGTCAGTTTTGATTTTGTTTTGTTTTTTTTGTAATGGAGGTTCTTTGGTGTGGGTTTGAGCTCGGTTCTTCCCATTGTAAAACCTTGGGGTTCCAGTTCCAACGTATTTTCTCGAATTCAAGAACCTTTGGGCTCAGTTCAAAATCAGGTCCAATTTCATACAAATGTTACACACTCCTCATACTAGATATTGCATGGATAAAAAAATTTAATCAAATTGAAATCAGGGTCAATATAAGTATGGAGTTCAACAACTAATAAAAATTAATATTTAACTCTACGTTGAGGCTATTTTTCAGTTTCTCAAAAAACAAAATCATCTTGCTGATTCAAAGAACTTACCCCTTTTTCCCAAGAGTGTTAGTTCCAGTTGTGGGTCCAAATCTAACAAAAGACTATTTCCAATGTTTGAGACTCTGATTCTGCTGCCGGTTCCAACAAAACAATGTGAGCTTGAGTCCTAATAACATTGTCACAAAAACCTAACCCTGAACCGCAGTTTTAACACTAAAAACTCAATATTCTCCCAACACTGCTAAGCATGCTGAGCATATCCTCATTCCTCATTCAAGGTAGGTGCACATTATTCATATCCAGGCATCAGAGGTTCCAGAATGTGTACATCTCCTGTATTACTTTCTAAAACAGGAGTTAAAAGTCAGTATGAAAAATGATTAATAATCAATACAAGAGAATGCAATTCTTTTCACACAAAAAGTCGCGACTCCTGGCACATGTGAAATAAACTTTGTGGTTTGTTTCATTTATTACAATGTACAAATATGTGATGTTTATTGTGGTATATATTATATTTAAATTACAACTTAATATTAATTTAGGGCACATATTTCACAAGCATAATATGTTCTTTGAATTTATTCAAAGTCCATAGCTTAGGCCATTCATGACATAGTCACATAATTCTTGTCATCATGTATGTGTCTATGCCATTCACTACAATAACTACCTCTTCCAAGCCTAACTATCTCGTTTCTTGTCCCATACCCACTTACATGGAAATGCAAAACTTTTATAAATATCTTTCCAAAATCTCAACCTCCTTTACCATTATTTT
>Ga0116229_10009845_pt1 | contig 14503 bp, 6 predicted proteins | sample S1TSphgellanicum_3_FD_87313 | JGI IMG/M metagenome (GOLD analysis project Ga0116229, IMG submission 87313) | Host-associated microbial communities from peat moss isolated from Minnesota, USA - S1T2_Fc - Sphagnum magellanicum MG | ecosystem: Host-associated > Plants > Peat moss > Unclassified... | reverse complement strand
GGACAAACTCATGGTGCCATGGTTTGTCACAGTGCGATCTCCTAAACCACAGTGCCCCTTGTTGTGCACTTGGGATCGTTGGAAAGCCCTCGAGTAAGGGGGTGCACCAAGGGGAAGTTCACTTATCTTGAGACTTCCTTAGGTCTGACACCTCAACATGTGGAAGTCTCAAGGTAAGGGGACTTTGCTTCAATGAAATATTAATATTACTAATGGGGATTTCTTTTTAGGGTTTCTTTTATCTTCCGATTGTAGATCAATGGGTTTGACAACTCACAATTGCCTATGAAAGAAAAGAAAGAGATCGTGGAGTTGCCTTAACGGGGAAATCTCATGTAGAATGTATTGTCTTATGGGAAATCCTTGTAAAGTCCTGATTTTGCAATTTAGAATGTCTGCATTTGTATGGGAAAATTAAATTCCCAATTCTTTAAGTAGTGTTTAGAGCTATAATGTGAAAGTTCTTAAATTCGGAATAAAATTTAATTTTCTGTATTTGGAAATTGAATAAAATCCTCCAAAAATAAATTTTAAAAGAGGAAATTTAGAGTATGATTTTGGTATCATTGCTTGATAAACCTTCAATGAGTACTATTTGATGGAGGTGGTTTTGTAGCTTTTAGACCTAAGTGTGAGAGATATTGAATTTTGAGGAATTTTTCGATTGGAAAATATTTTTTTTAATTCAAAATCAAAAAATTACCGAATATCATATTTCAAACTTAATGGGCTAAAGAAAGTGTATCATTTGCTTATTCTGTCAATATTGCAATTAAATGTGCTAAAGGGCACATGTTTGCACTACTAGAAAATAAAGGAAAGTCCAAAGTCATCATGTTTAGCTTTCTCAAGAAAGAATAGTTTTGGAATTTCTTTGTTTAAAAATCATGTCATGTGATAGTTTGAATAAACACTTGTTGTTATAGCCTCCTCAATTTGTGGTATGGTTCAAATTTTATAATTTATTTTCTTGGCATTGTATTATCTTTTGTCTATAAAAAATGTATATATTTTAAGTACATAAATATAAATAAAAGTATTTATGTCATTCATGCCTACCTACAAACCTACATATGACCCTTTTATACCTACCTTCTTCCCCATACCTCCTTTTCTTTCTTGTGTCTCTTTGAGATTTGTTATGACCTTTTTTTCATTATTTGTGGTTGCTTTTTAGTTTTAGAGTTTGTGACATGCATTTGGTGATTTATTGTAGGATTGAAGTTCAAGTTAGAAGCGATTTGAATTTGAGCTAACTCATTGAATTGGATTATTGATTTTCTTGAATCAAAAAGAGTGATTTATACATTGCACTTATTAAGGCATATGGTTTTCATTTCACCAATATTCCAATGTAAATCGTTGACATACATCAACATGAATGGTGAAGTTTGATAATTGAAAACCCTATTTTGCTTCCATTTGTGATTGAATTTTGCCATTCTTATGCCTTGTGTTGTTACCATGTGTGAGAATAAGGGAATAGCTTTGATGTAATGGGTGTTTGTGACAATAAACATTATTGCCCTTTTGGTTTTGAATAAGTGTGTACGAAGAAATTTATGAGGTTTAGGTGAGTGAACCCTATAGAACAACGTTTTAAGGCATGTGTGGAGAGCTCCCCATTAATTGTAACCCCACATAAAGATTAAGTTTTAAGCATGTATATGATCCTAAACAAAAACTTATGAGAGTTTCATTTCTTTTGTTGCTCACGAGTCTTGGGAAGTTGTGTGGGTGTTGGGATGTACATTTACAAGAAAAACTACCTATGTATAAGGATTTAAATAAAAATAAACTCTCATAGGCTTAAACCCTTTCTAAGCTACACCTCTTTCACCTTACTCAAAGTTTTCCCCCTTTTTTCTCATTATTTTTTCTTTCATCTTCTCGCCCATTTTGTCATTCATGTATTTAATAAATAGCCTTTTTTAAATATGACACTTTAATTAAACGTTTGGGTGAATTTTTTTAAGTTCAATTAATTTCAACAAATATTTTTATTTTAACAAAATATTTTTTCACTTTATTTTTTCTATCTTATCCATTACAATATTCAAGGTGTTCATTGTAATAAGCAAAACCTTTCAAAAAAAAAAATTAAGTACTTTTACATTATCAACATAGATTTCATATGAAAATGTAAAAAGTATCATTTTGTAACCCATAAGTCATGGTCACAAATGTCATTCATTCTCTTTTTTTTAAATTTCAAAATAAAAAAATGACGAACCCATGTAATAAAACGAATTACAAAGATGCTTGTGTTTTTCAATTTCTTAAGTTTTATAAAATTCAAAAAGGTTGGTGTTCAAATGGAATAGACATTGATCATGAAAATGTTGAACAAGAGATTTATTTATTTTTTTAATTAATAAAACATAGATGGATTAACATTTAAGGTTTTCAAGGACCTTAACACTATTTTGATTGTTTTTGTAAACATGTGAAATGGATGAAAAATCATACAAAAAATAATTTAAAAATCATGACAATTTTCTTACATAAATTTTTACATCTTTCAAATCTTTTAATAATTTTTTTTTCAAATGATGAATATGCAAATGTAATTATTGGGGATTAGAAATGTAAAAATTCATCATCAAAATATTCACAAAAATGTAAAAGCATTAAGTTTAAGGTATTTTTCAAACTAAGACCAAATGATAATATTTTTTGCAAATGTGTTGAAATCTAAAATGATTACCAATTAATTAATTGAACATAAAATGTATGTATGTGAAATATATTTTTATTACATAGCTATGAAAATATATGTTTTTATTTGCATATATATAATATGTATATATATATATATATATATATATAATGTGTAATTATAATGTTAAATTCATCCTTCAACCATGAACTTTACACATTCATAAATTATGCCAAAATATTTAAAGATTAATCTTTCAATTCCGTTCACAAATCTATTTTATAAAAAATTTCATTCTTACAATAATTTTTTCCATTAAATAAAGGTGTTTTCAAAGGTCCAAAACATTCATTTATGTATCAAATTTTAAAAAATCTAAAGTTTTACAATGTCATGACATGTAGTGTCGTGACGTTCGGTGTCATAAAGGTGTAAATCCCTAATAAATTCTACTAAACAAAAAGACTAAAACTAATCAACCAAAAATAAATGCACACACATATATATACAATGCATAGAAGGAGGTTGAGACGAAATTCTCATGTATTAAATTGAATTGAAAAGGATGAAAGAAAATGTAGTGTATGTAAACAGTGGTTGTGTAATAGCCGCCATGAACATCTAAAAATTTAATCTAATGAGTGAAGACAACCCGTGGCTACACCACTCCAGCCACCCGTGGCACCTCGCCCGGCCCCCCGCAGCGGCTCCCCTGGCCTGTTTTTTCAAAGAACAGGAAGCAGGCGGCTCTTAGGGTCTGAAATATTTAATTTTTAAAATTAATTTTTAAAAAAAAACAAATTCAGTGTTGGTGAGTAAAAAAGTGCATCCTCGTTTCAAGACCCTAACGACGGGTTTTCTCTCTGAGGACCTCGTTTCAGGTCCCCAACGACGGGTTTTCTTTCTGAGAACCTCGTTTCAGGTCCGTCTCGAAGTCTGGACCGGGTACTGAGAATCTCGATTCAGGTCCTTTATCGAGGATTCTGGCCATTTCGGTTCAGGTCTTCGAAGCTGTCAGTTGAGTAATAACTGTCACACATATCGAAATTCCCAAATCAAGAAATTCCTCAACGTACCCGGCCCCCCCCCCTTCTACAAAGCACACGACAGGGAACGGGCAGTGACTGGAATAATTTTCCAGGCACTGCCCGGACAGACAGACAAACAGATACTATAGCTTTAATATATAAGATTATGGAAAAAACTCTCCCTGACAAAGGAATTTTTTAAAAACTAACAAAAGAAGGGAAAAGCTTGGCCTTTTATATAATCATGAACAAAGTTGAAACCCTAAACAAGCCATAAGCCTAAAACACCTAATAGTATACAGTAACCTAAAAAAATACATTAATCCTAAAGGCATGATTGGCATGTTCGTAACCAATCGTCATGCATGAGGCCATGCATACAGGCATGACAACAAATTATATGGAACACCAAGTGATTCAACATGCACATTAGTTTGTAGCATGATTTTTTTAATAAGTTATTATTTTTGAATCATACACATTAATTTATGCAAAGATTTTTTTTTTGAGTCACCATTCTTGAATCATGCACATAAATTTGTGTAATGATTTTTTTATAAATCATCATTTTTTAATCATGCACATTAATTTATGCAAGAAAAAATTTATGAATCATCATTCTTGAATTATTCACATTAATTTGTATAAAGATTTTTTTTATGAATCATCATTTTTTATTCATGCACATTAATTTGTGCAAATAATTTTTTTATGAGTCATCATTCTTGAATTATGCACATTAATTTGTGTCAAAACTTTTATTATGAATCATCATCTTTGAATCATGCATATTAATTTATGCAAATATTTTTTAAATAAATCATCATGTTTGAAACATGTACATTAATTTGTACAAAAACTTTTCATAATGAATTATCGTATTTGAATCATGCACATTAATTGAAACAGTGATTAATTAGTGATGACTTAATGAATAATTATTAAATTATAAAACCTTGCCACCTAATAAGTTACCAATGTTAACCCTTAAGTAATTACATAAATAACAAGTTATTAACATCAAATTATATGTACACAATTTTTTAAATTTAAATTATAAAAATTAATAATTTATTTCAATGTTCACATATTACTTTGAAAATATTGTGTAAAATCACACTATGACATTCCAACCAATGTGCAAATAATGCATCTCATAACCATGTGTTTTAACTTATTTTCCTTCTTGAAGTTTTTAAAAACAATTCATTTTTTAATATTGCTTTGTGAGTATTCTCAGCCTGGTCGAGTTTGAGATACTAATTTATTTCCAAGCATTTTGATTTAAGTTACCCATTTCATTATCTTCGGAATTGAATTGGTGACCCAGCATATTTCTGATACTCACTATGACTGTGGTTTGGAATTTGCTGCTGTGGTTTGATTTGATTGTGAAGTTTTGCTAGCAGAGCGATTGGCCAGTCCATCAACTGTGGCCACCTTCTGGGGACAGTCGGAGGATTGACTTGAATGTCGTCTTCTTCCATGGTCTCCAATTGACTGCAAATGATGTTAATCATGCATGGACTAGTACATGGACACCTATTTTTTTTTAAATTATATTTATGTTTTGAAAGGATCAAATGCATTTTCAATCATAATTCAACATGTATTCATTGAAGTGTCAAATTGATTTTAATAATAATAACATGGTCATACATTAATAGGAAAAAATTAAATTGTAACCAATTGATTTACAACTACATGTGACTAATCATTAGTTGCAACTAATTTTTGTTAATTTTTACAACTACAAAATCACGTTACACATTTTCTTGGTCACATTTATGTTTGGGTTTCAACTACTAACTTCTTCATTATTCCAATGGATTTCTTTTACATTATTTTTATTTCAAATGTCCTTGCATGGCGCATTAATTATAAAAGTGATTAAAAAATATAATTATAAATTATGTATATATTAACTTATAAATGCAAATGTTTTTGTATAAAAATAATTATATGTTTTATGTTATGGTAACTAATGTTAACAAATAAAATATCTAATCAAGTGAAAACATAAATCTTTGTTGAAAAGAAATTAAAACATAATATTCACAACATGGAACATAACATGAAAAAGTCCTCAAGGTTTTTATCACATCAAAAACATAAACTTGTGTAATGAAAAAAAAAGAGCCAAACCATCAACACCAAAGTATTTAATTAAGAAACCAAACAAAATAACCAAATTAATTTAAGTAAAATAACAATTCAACCTTGTGAAAGTAACATAATTATTTTTCTATTCCAATAATTAATGAAAACCTAACTAGTTGAGCTTGAATTTTGATTGTTCCCTTTCAAATTCAAGTCCGCCTCCATGAGGTTGACCTTCATGTTGATGATGTGAACCATGTGAACTTTTGTGTTGACTTCAAAATGTGGTTCTACCACTTCCACCTCTACCTCTGCATGTTCTAATATTTGAATAAAAAACATTTTTTAAATCTTTCATTGAATGAAATACCAATGATTTTCATCTCTTCACTTATAAATAGGGTTATAAATTATTAAAAATTGAAAAAATGTTTCTCAAACTACGATTGAAATTCAAAATTGGCTATAATTTTTTTCCTCAATAATTCTATCACCTTTATAGAATAATCAATAATGTTCATTTTGTATTTTTATAAATTATGCAACTTTTACTTGAGTTGCATTTTGCGAGCATATATATTAGTGTTATACTTCTTCACTAATGTATCCCAAGCTTGTTTGGGTGATTTCACATCTTGCATATGCATAATCCTTGAATCAAACACACTCATAAAAAATCAACACAAAATTTTCCTAGCTTTCTCATGTCAAGTTTTGTTAGTTTGAATTTGTTGTTGTGTGAGGTTTTCTAAGAAAAAAGGTTATTTTTCATCATTGGTTATGAATTTTCAATAGTTTTTTTTATCAAAAAAATCATAATCCTAAATTTTTCCACAACTGAAAATTGTTCTTATTTAATTTTTCAATTACAATTTTAAAAACATTTTTTGTCATCTTTCAAAGCAACATTCAATGTTTTATTGGGGTTTCACAAACAATTTGTTTCAAAAATGATTTTTTTCCTTAAATTTATAAGGTTAAGGGTACAGTTTTTTTCATTAGGTTTTTTGGATTAGGGTTAAGGTTGAACAAAATGGACCTTGCATACGTATGTATATTTTGAATATTATATGAGATTTTATATTATGCATATGTTTGAAGTATATGTACATATCTATTTATATAATATCCTTGGTTTTGTCGGCTTGCGGTGGTGTCCAGTCGTCCTTTCCATCCATCCGTCCCGTCATCCATCGTCATCCGTCCCATCATCCGTCCCCTCATAAAAAAGATAAAAGTTTCTTAAAAAAATTAAAACATGAACCAAGTTTAAATAAACAGGGGACTTCACTATGTCCGAAAGTCACGAGTACCCACTAGGAACTAAATAAATAAATAAATAAAAATAGAAAAAAATGAAGATAGACAAAATAAGAATAAAAAAAATAAAAACGTGAAACAAACATAAACAAAAAAAAAAGTAAAAACTATAAAACTATAAAAAAAGGAATGGAAACAAATGAAACAAGGAAAGGGAAATATAGTAAAATAATTTTAAAAGAAAAAAATATATAAAATGAAAAAACCAAATAAAGAGTAAAAAAAAATTTTAAATAAAACTTATAATAATGAAGAAAAACCCTACTTGAAAAATAATGAGGTGTATCTTCTTTCTCCAAACTTCAAACTTGCATCCAAATAAACAAAAATATAAAAGTGAAAAATAAACATTTTAATTTTATTATACAAAATAATAATAAAACCAAAAAAGACATTTTTTTTAAAAAGATAAAAGTTTCTAAAAAAAACTAAAACATGAACCAAGTTTAAAGAAACCGGGGGACTTCACAGTGCCCGAAGGTCACGGGTACCCACTAGTTTCATGTAATATTTTGTATGATATTAAGTACATGATTACATACCAAATTTTTTCATGAAGGTCTTGATAATGTATTTATGCTCCATAATCTTCAAAGTCCAAACTTTTTCCCCAAGTTCTCCCAAACTGTATTTGTTCCACTCCAAAATTTATTTTGATATCTTAAATGTAAATTTCTGTCACCAACAACTTTGCAAAGTTACACCACTCACATATGAACTTGGATTGATCTGAAATTTTGGTGCAACATGAAAAGTTATGTTTACTACCATCTTTCACAATTTCAATTCATTTGATTTCATAAAATGAAAAATCTTGTTATTTTCTTGAAACCATGTCAAACTGGGACCCAAACACAAAATGACTTACAATTCCTTTTAAATAACTCCAAACCCCTTTACATTTTAAGAAACAAATTAAATATATGTCTTCCACATTTATTTAAAATTTCATCCTTATTGATGATGATCAGAAAGACTTATCAATTTTAAAATAAATTGATTTCAAAACTAAAGCTAAAACTTTAGGTACTTGGATCTCTTTCAATACATATCCAAATGGCATGAAATTTCTCTCACATATGTAATCATTTATGATCTATAAGATCCCAAAACTACAAATCCAAAAACGCCTAAACAAAGGAGATGTGACCAAAAATTCAAATCTAACACAAAATTTTCAAAAGTTCATAACTATGATAAAAAAATTCATTTTCATTTGAAATTTTGAAAATAAAAGTGCGTTATAACACTTTACAATCCTTACAAACTTCATTGCAAGATCTTATCGTGATAAATTTTAGATCTAGATTCAAAAATCTAACTTTCACAACTTTCGATGTGTTAATGTCACGGGCATGAAAAACTACAATAACAAGAACTAAGCCAAGGACATAACAAGGAAAACAAAACACAAGAAATGCAATCCTAAATCTAATCCAAGACTAGAAACACAAAGACATAAGGCAAAAACACAATATATGGTAGAAAATGATTCAAATATAAATTTATTCTGATAATATATAAAAACAAAGGTTATGATAAGAAAACGTACCCAAAATTAGTGCTCAATAGACTAAAAGTAATGAGAGGTCTTACCCCTATTTATACCCCATTAGGGACTTAGCTTAAGGAAGGTTCCATAAAAGCTTCTTTGTGTGCATTGATTAAAAAAATTTCCTTCCTAACTAATAGTGAACTAAAATGTAACTAAAGGTTAATTCATATTATACCCCATTAAGGACCTACCTTAAAAAAACTTCCATAAAAGCTTCTATGTGTGCATTGACCAAAAAAGCTTTTTGAAAAGTTAATAATAAACTAATAATTGACTAAAATTTAATTAAATGTTAATATAAAGTTAACTAAAAGTTAACAATAATGCAAATGATGATGTAGGTGATGATGTTAATGTCAATAATGATGCGAATGAGGGGTGATGGCAGTGTTCGTGACAATTAATTCTTTTCACCTCCTTTTAATTTTTTTTTCTTCACATTTTTTCTTTTCCTTTTTGTTCTCTTACACTTGACAAACTCCTGTGATATTACTAAAGACTCTTGAACTCTAATTATAAAAAATTTATAGCTTTAAATCTCTCTCAACTTTCTCACCAAACAACTTAAGTTCTGATACCATGTTAACAAGTAGGAGATATAGTTAAGTGTAAACATAAATATTTATTGAAAGGAAATTAAAACATGATGCTCACAACATGGAATATAACATCAACAACTCCTCAGGGTTCTTGTCACATCAAAGACACAAACTTATGTAATGAATAAAAAAGAATCAAACCATCAACACTAAGATATTTAAATAAGAGACTAAACAAAAAATAACCAAATTAATATAACTAAAGAAATATAAATAAATAAAAAATCCCTACAAATGCAAAAATAATAGATATATTTTATGAAGATGAGGTAACTCCACTATCATAATTTTACTTCCAAAGTGCAATAAAAAAAACCTATTAATGCAAAAACAAGTACAATTCAAGTGGAAGCCATTAAAAACCCAACTAATGGACTTCAAAAATCGGAAGTTGATACAAGAAGAGAAGGAAAAGAAACTCGAATGAATAAGCTTATTTTTGGAGTTATGCCACCATAGGTAGAAACTGTTACATTAACAAAAAAAACAAGTATTAAACTTTATACCATGAATGATATGCTTCGTATGAAGTAGAAATGGAATATATCATGCCAGTGATTATTACTCTTAAAATGTACTACTTGATGCATTGTTTCCAAATTTGTTTATGGGTAGGATAATAATTCTTATGATGGGAACAAACATCACAAATAGTCAAATTTTTCTATGTGGATAATAGAGATCTGGAGTGGAGAAAGTATTGAACATATAACATTATGTGTTACTACATTCAATACCACCAACCTAAAGGATATGGTGCTCTAAAGTTTGAAGTAAGCTATTCATGATTCTATGCACTACGACATTATTATAAGTTGTAGATTGCATTTGAAGACTACTACTATCGCCATTAGACTTCAACATCGAGTAGACCCACTTTCATTATGACACGAATGGAAGCTATTCCAAATCATATGGAAAGTAGGGCCAAGACCCAACTTGAGAAATGGAAGCAAGTCATGGATGATTGCTAGGAATTAGCTTGTCTCATTAACATTATAGATCACACCATGGTTTCTATCATTTAAAAGATTACTGAGAATGAGTAAACTGAGTATTTTGCTCGAGAAGCACATTTGGTAACAAACAAATTACACCTATGAATAACCATCTTGATAACAAGGCACTAGGTTGAGAAGATGTCCAAGTAACCACGTGTTGGTAAATTCATTCACTACCAACAATGTTTATCATGCCCCATGAAAATTAAATAGACTAGCAAATACCTTTAAAGGCAATGGATTACACATACCAAGGAAAGAGCGGAGTCTTTTGACAATGAAATTGACGACTTTCTCACTATGGCAAAACTGATATTTTATGCCAAAATAGGATGTTCTAGGAGTTAGGAACTTGTAGTAAAATAAGAAGACTTTTGCAATATGTGTAGCTAGAATGTGTGTGCAACTATGTGGGGACACTACAACACTAAGAAGGGGATAATGTAAGGGGAATACTTAGGCATGTTGGCAAAAAGTAGAAATACTAAACAAATTTAACCAAGTCTCTTTTGGGAAATGTCAAACCATAGCATGTCGATAATACCATAGATAGTAAGTTCACTATGTTGACATGATAAACAAACAAAGTAACTACCTACCGATATGACACAAAGTGGTTACAACCGTTTCTTGTAACTACCAGAAGGTATATTGATATAAGGGTAAAGTTGTCACATGAAATTTAGAAAAAACATGATGAGGACATTATTTTGAATAATGGTAGTGGTGTCTCTTAGTGATAAGACTATTCTATGATAGAAGCATGGCATGTATGTTTATGATTTATTGAAGCTTCAGTATTTTCCCAATGTTGTTAATAGTCTCATTTCCATAATGGCATAATTGTTAAATGTAGTTCTTCAACATTAGTAAAGAAGTCTCCAATAATATTTTAGATGTCTTAGTTAATGTTTTTACATGGTATTTATATTAATGGAGTAGGACAAAAATCTAAAATGATGCAAAAATGTATCACTAACACACCACACTCGCATAACTTATATTATGTTAGCTTTGAGGATTATGTTAAACTTAAGAAATTGGTTATGATATGTTTCATAAACAAAAACTTGCTTTCAAGTTATATATATATATATATATATATATATATATATATCATGGAAGCTTGTTTCATTTCTTGAAAAAGGTTTCTCATATGTTTGTTCGAAACATTTCTGAAGCAAACATTTTTTTATTTTATTATAACCTAGTCAATGCGACAATTTTTACCTTCCAGTGAGATTCATTTCATACCTTTTGTTAAATAACATGCTTTTGATGTTTTATAAAAAACAAATCTATAAATTTCTGCTACCTAAAATCTTTTAGCCATTGCCAAGAATGTCTTAGTAAAAACCTCTTTGCATTCATGTGATTCTCCATGCTCCTCTTCGCATTTAGCCATTATTAAGAATGTTTCGGCAAGAAACTTTTCTCTCCTATGATTTTCCATGCTCCTCTTCACAGTTAGCCATTGCTAAGAATGTTTTGATAAGAAACTTTTCACTCTTGTGATTCTCCACGCTCCTAAATCAATATTTATAATGATTTTTCATCTTGTGGCGGCATTAGCATTTTAACTTGAGGCTCTTCCAACACAACTATATATTTGGCATGCCCACTCTTGTTTATGCATGCACATTGTTGCTCACAACAATATTTTTGGTGATTTTACCAAATTTGGAGCATCTTGTTTAGGCATCAACAACTCAATCAATGATACTTAAATGAAATGTTTTGTAAATGGTGTGTGCAACATGACCTTATTTAAGATTAATATTTTCAAATGCACAAATGGGGGTCATCTCACAAGATATATCAAAGGAAATTTAACAATTAATGGCAAAATGTTTTTAGGTAATTGTTAAAACATTTGAAATGAAAAGAAAACTGACCTAAAACCAGTAAAAATAAGGTGAAATTTATTTTTTAATTTGGTGTAATTTGGCATCCTAAACTTCATTTTGAAATACAATCTAACAAATTAGAACTAAAAACTCAAGGTTTTTTGGTTGCATTAGTTTTGAGTATTCCATTTCAACAAATGAATATTTTCAAATTATTCCATTTGATTTTTCAATTGTCCCTTTAGAAAAAAATAATTAAAAAAATAAATTCGATTTTAAAAAAATAAATTAATAATTATGATATCAACCCAATGACCACATGAATGAATTTTGAACCAAAAGAAGACATGGAGGTTAGGAGCGAGAAAAGCCAAAAGAAAAAAAGGTCGATGATTATTAAATTATTTTGTGTGGCCATAATAATTTTATTGTCATTAATTTTATCTTTTCAAAAGATAAAATTTTGAAATTTTCACTTTATGTTATATTGTTCAATTAATTTTTTTTTACATTCTACGATTTATCAAGGGCTTTCATAATGTAATAATGGATTTCAATTGTAGTTATAATTTGAATAAGTTGTTAAATTTTTAATTGTAATGGTTGAATGAATAGGTGAAATTGGTGAATGATGCATTTGTAAATAATCACATGCACAAAAGAGTCTAAAGGTTTTCAAAGCCTTGGTGTAATTATAATTGTTTAGCTATGAATACCTAGTTCACCAAACCCACATGGCTTATCATGCCAATTTTGAAGATTATGTTAAACTTAAAAAATTAGTTATGATACTTGTTCATAATTTTTAATTTTTTTGAAAAGACCCAATAACCATTATTTATTGGTATAACCAATGTGTTTATTTTTAAATTTAATATTGTTAAAATGATGTTAATTGGGTAAAATTAACATTGGTGTTTTGGTTTGGGTACTTTGGAAAGGAGAAAATATTGTTTATAAAATGTAATTTCATTTGTGATAAAATATATTTCGATTTATTTGGATTAATTCCAAATGTTATATCTACTACATATGTTATTGTAAAAATGTCACATCATGAACTATCTATTTGTTGCATGAGATTTGCATATTTGTATAACAATTGCTCAACATTTATTAATTTTTTATAATTGTATGATTTTATGGGGCAATGTTGTGTTAATGTATTTTTTAATCATATATTGTACAATGTGAATCAATTGCAAAAGTGTTTATTTGGATTAAAATTCAATTATTATTGTTGATGAAAACATGTTGAAGGGATTTTCTTATGATTTTGTTTATTGTTCCCATAATTGTGTAAGTGTGTTATTTGAATCTTAGAAATTGTAATTTGTCTTTATATAATATTTGCATAACTACTCCCAAATGTTGGTCGTTTAGCCATCCATTTGGATTAAGAAGTATGTTTTCATCTTCTTTTGTTAATTAAAATTCTTCATGCCAATAATCTATGACATCATCATTATTCATGGCATTGTCTAAATTGTCACTTATTTCAATAATGTTGTTGTTTTTAGTTTTACACACTTGATGTTGCATTTGTTTCTTTTCCTTAAGGCATTTGGGAGTAATGGTTTTGTTCAAATATTTATCCTTGAACTTTAAAATCAAACAAAAAGTTGGAGCAAGTGGTAATTGATAACGAATAATACTTTTTAAAAATTAAATGTTTGGTCCTTATATGAAATTATATTGGAAAATTCTAGTTATGGGTGCTATTGGTACAACATTCTTAAATTAACCTTTGAGATTTATGTCTTATAACATTTTGTGTTTTTGTATGAATTCATTAAAATGAATAAAAACATTAATGGGTGGATAAATTAAATTACCATGTTGAATTCAATACTATTTTAGGGTTCATTAATTATCATATTTATGTCAACTATTTCAAAAAAATTCTACATGTTTTTAATTTTCCATTTATTGAGTTTTTTATTATTTCAATTATGTATTATTTAAGTTACTTGTGTTACATAATAAGTAATCTATTTCTAGTTGTTTAGGTTTTTGTTCTTGTTGTTTAGTATTACATTATATTGTAATTTCTTTGTGTATCATGTTTTCAACTTGTTATGAATAAAAAAGATTTGTTATTAATTCTTCATTTTCATTATCATGAAACTCATTTTTTATTGAAGTTCTAAGTAATTTGTTTGCATCTCTTGATTTTTACATTCATTTAAAATGTTGACATTTTAATTATCTATTTTGTAGACTTGAAAATTTTCAAAAATGATTCATTCAATGTTGTTTCCGATGACATAAAAAGATCCTTTTTGATATCGAACACAATTTGCCATGAAGAAGAGAAAATAGAAATTGTTCGAACATAATTTCCTAGATTGTTTTTTTATGATGGTATTGTATAGCTTTTGAGGATTGGTATTC
>Ga0116229_10009844_pt1 | contig 14504 bp, 10 predicted proteins | sample S1TSphgellanicum_3_FD_87313 | JGI IMG/M metagenome (GOLD analysis project Ga0116229, IMG submission 87313) | Host-associated microbial communities from peat moss isolated from Minnesota, USA - S1T2_Fc - Sphagnum magellanicum MG | ecosystem: Host-associated > Plants > Peat moss > Unclassified... | reverse complement strand
GGCCGCGAAGGTCGTGCTGCTCGATCTCTCGTTCTTAGATCTCGGGTACCGCGTCATCTCGGCGGTTCTGGTCGGCATCGCGCTGATCGGCATCTCGTACGCCTATCAGCGCCGCCTCTCGCAGGGCTCGCACTCGTAGCCGGGTAGGCGACGCTCGTGACGCCGGGACGGCGCGCGGCCGGACCGCAACCGGCCAACCGCCGTCTCGGCAAGACGTGCCCGCACGCCTCGCGAACGCCAGCCAAGCCTTCGCCCGTCTTGGAGCAATGACCGCATGAAACTGCCCGCCTCCGCGTGCCTCGCCGTCTCGATCGCGATGCTAACCGCGTGTTCGTCTCCGGGCAATTCCGGCAGTTCGGCCATCCCGCAGTCTTCGAATGCCATAGCGGGGATCAAAGCCGACGCGATCACGCTAACGGGATTCTATTCGATCCCCGCATTTGGCGCAGTCAACGTGTACGGAATGGCCGTCGGGCCCGACCATCGCATCTGGTTTAGCGAGTTCGAGGGGAACGCGATCGGCGCGATCACGACGACCGGCGTGATCAGCGAATGGCCCACGGTCACGGACGCGCAGCCGAACGGGATCGCGGTCGGCCGCTCGCCGAAGCGCATCTGGTCCGGAGGCTACGGCGGCACGATGATTTCGTCGAAGATCGACGGCGCGCAAACCGACTACCCGATCGCCGGAGCGCACATCGGGAGCCTCGTGCTCGGACCCGACAAGAACATCTGGTTCGCGGATTATGGCAACCACGCGATCGGCCGCATAACGGCGACCGGGTCGGTAACGGAGTTCGCCATGCCGGCGGGCGCAATTCCGTCGACGATCGCGCTCGGGCGGGATGGAAATTTCTGGGTCACCGACGGCGGCCGCAACTGCATCATCAAGGTCGCACCAACCGGCGCCGTCCTCCACAGCTACGGCAAAGGCTTTTCGACCGGCGAGTCGCCGGATGCCATCGTATCCGCCCCCGACGGAAATCTCTACGTCAGCGAAGACGCACACAGCTTGAGCATCGACGACAAGATCGCGCGCGTCACGACCGGCGGCAAGATCGCCGAAATCGGGACGCTTCCACCGGACGCGTATCCCAACGAGCTCGCCGTCGGCAAGGACAAGAACGTCTACTTCGCGCTGTACAATCTGCAAGCGGTCGGGAAGATCGCCCTATCGACCGGCAAGGTGTCGTATCATTTCGTGCCGATGACGGGCGCCACCGGCACGAGTTCCATCGTCAACGGCCCGGACGGGCGCCTCTGGTTAGGAGGCGCCTCGACCATCTATGCCTTGTCCTACTAGGCCGGCGCCGACAGCGATTCCATGTCGATGACGAAGCGGTAGCGTACGTCGCTTGCGAGCACGCGATCGTAGGCCTCGTTGACCTGCTGAATCGGAATCGTCTCGATATCGCAGACGATGCCGTGCTCGGCACAGAAATCGAGCATCTCCTGCGTCTCCTTGATCCCGCCGATTCCCGAGCCCGCGAGCGTCTTGCGCCCGGCGATCAGCGAGAAGGCGGCGACGGGGATCGGGTTGCTCGGCGCGCCGACCACGACCAGCGCACCGTCGAGCTTGAGCAACGCGAGGTACGCGTTCCAATCCAGCTCGGCGGAGACCGTATTGACGATCAGATCGAACGTGCCGGCCAGCTTCGCGAACGTTTGCGGATCCGACGTTGCGTAATAATGATCGGCGCCAAAGCGCTTCCCGTCGGCCTGCTTCGACAGCGTTTGGCTCAGAACGGTGACCTCCGCACCGAGCGCGTGCGCGAGCTTGACGCCGACGTGGCCGAGCCCACCCATGCCGACGATCGCGACCTTCTTCCCCGGCCCCGCGTTCCAGTGGCGCAACGGCGAATAGGTCGTAATGCCGGCGCAGAGCAACGGCGCGGCTGCGTCGAGCGGTAGCGAATCCGGAATGCGTAGAACGAAGTTCTCGTCGACGACGATCCGGTCCGAGTACCCGCCGTAGGTCGGCGCCCCGTCCTTATCGAGACCGTTGTACGTAACCACGTTGCCGCCGCTGCAGTACTGTTCGAGGCCGCGGCGGCAGGCGTCGCACGTGCGGTCCGAGTCGACCATGCAGCCGACGCCGACGCGATCGCCGACCTTGTACTTGGTCACCTGGCTTCCGACGTCGCTAACGATACCGGCGATCTCGTGGCCCGGAACCATCGGAAAGATCGACCCGCCCCACTCGTCGCGAGCTTGGTGGATATCGGAGTGGCAGATACCGCAGAATTTGATCTCGATCCCGACGTCGTGCGGCCGCAATTCGCGGCGCTCAAAAGCAAAGGGAACGAGCGGTGCATTGACGGAGGGCGCAGCGTAGCCCTTGGTTTGTACGGCAGTTTTCATACACGCTTTGAGCACTTCCTAGCGAGCAAAGGTTGCAAAAGCCAGTGCTCCGCGCCGTCACCGTTGCAACCGTCCCCTCGTGGTGGGGACCGGAAGATTCTAAACCTCTACCGTGCGGCGACGGGGCTTAGCGCGCGCCGCAAAGAAATCCTGAACGACGATGACGAACCGTGCCGGCCTTGCGTTTGCGATGTTCCTCTCGCTCTGCGGGTGCGGCGCCTCGGCCGGCGACGCTTCGCGGGCGTTGCCGGCCGTCCAGCCCGGCAACGTCGCGCATCTTCCGGTCCACAGCTACATCAAACACGTCGTCATCATCGTTCAGGAGAATCGGAGCTTCGACAATATCTTTGACGGCTTCCCAGGCGCCGACACCGCCACCGCCGGGCTGACCAGCACCGGCCAGAAGGTCACGTTGCATCCGGTTGCGTTCAACGGCACCGGCAACGTGTCGCAGGACATGGGCCACGGCGAAATCACGGCGAGGCAGTCCTGGGACAATGGCAAGATGGACGGGTTCAACATCAACTACTTTTCTCCAAGTAACCTGCCCGTCGGAACGTTTCCGTACGCGTATCTCGAGCGCAAGTTGGTCGCACCGTATTGGACGATGGCCGAGCAGTACGTCCTGGCGGACCACATGTTCCCGACGATGTTCGGCGCAAGCTTTACGGCGCATCTCGACCTCATTGCCGGCACGGCCAATCTGAGCCCCAGTCGTACGGAGGTCGACGAGCCCACCGACGGCGATGCACCGTGGGGCTGCGACGCGCCGCCCGGAACGAAAACGTATACCTTGAGCACGCTGCGCGGACCCGCAACGTCACCCGTGCCGACGCCGAACGCTAGTGGGCCGCCTCCATGCTTCACGCAGTTTGCGACGATGGCCGGCACGCTGGATGCAGCCAAGGTGACCTGGAGATATTACGCGCCGAACATCAACACGCCCGGAGACGTCGGCGGGAACGTCTGGTCGGAGTTCGATGCGATCAAGAGCGTTCGTGACAATCCGAGCGAGTGGACGGCCTCCGGCCATCCGACCGGTTCCGGCGTCTCGTGGCCGCCAACCAACGTCCTCCTCGATACCGCCGCCGGCCAACTGCCGAGCGTCTCGTGGGTTATTCCGGATTATGCCTGGTCGGATCACGCCCACGCCGACACGAACGAGGGCCCGTCGTGGGTCGCAGCCGTCGTCAACGCCATCGGCAAGAGCCCCGCATGGAAATCGACGGCGATCGTCGTGGTATGGGACGATTGGGGAGGCTGGTACGACAACGTTCCGCCGCCGCAGCCCACGTACAACGGTCAACCGGATTTCATCGGCCTCGGCATCCGCGTGCCATGCATCATCATCTCGCCGTATGCAAAAAAGGGCTACGTTTCGCACACGCAATACGAGTTCGGCAGCATCCTGAAGTTCGTCGAAGAGGCGTTCGATCTTCCGCCGCTCGGCAACCAGTCCGACGGCTATACCGACTCGCGCGCAGCCAGCATCCTCGATGCTTTCGACTTCACGCAGGCACCGCGCAGTTTTACGCCGATTCCGGCCACCTATCCAGCCTCGTTCTTTTTGAACCAACCTTCGTCCGATCGCGCACCCGACGACGACTAACGTTCTCGCCCCCGCGCGGTTTCTGCGCGGCTGCATCGACGTTATGCTCAAGCCGGCTCCATAGGAACGTTTCTCCGAAGCGGGTACGCGGGGGTTACGAACGAGGCGTAACCGGCCGGTACCCTGCCCCAGACTATAGTGAGCGCTCGACGGCCGTACTTGTGCGCCGCGCGTAGCGGTGTGTACCCTCGGCGCCTTATACGCCGTCTCGCGTCGCCCAATCGCGTCGTCGTCGACGGAAAGGTCGTATCATGCTCATCGAGGCCTCCATTCTGGACGAAAAGCTCGTTCTCGACGCACTCTGCAAGCTCAAGAGCGGAGATTTCAGCGCCCGCCTGCCGTCAGATTGGACCGGCGTCCCAGGCAAGATCGCCGACGCGTTCAACGACTGCGCCGAAACGAGCGCTAGCATCGCCAAGAGTATCGACACCCTGGGTCATGCCGTCGGGAAGCAGGGTAAGGTTACGCAGCGCGCCGGCACCGAGCGCGTCGGCGGCGCTTGGAGCGCGATGCTGGGCGCCATCAACACGTTGGTCGACGACTTGGTCCAACCAACGAGCGAAGTCACTCGCGTCATTGACGCGGTCGCTCGGGGCGATCTGTCGCAGAGTATGACGCTCGATATCGACGGCCGCCCGATCGAAGGCCAACATCTTGTTACGGCCAAGGCCGTCAATGCGATGGTACGGCAACTCGACGCGTTCGTCGTAGAGTTGTCGCACTTAGCGCACGAGGTCGGCTCCGAAGGAACGCTTGGCAGGCAAGCGAGGGTGAGCGGAGCCGCCGGCGCGTGGAAGGATCTCTGCGAAAGCGTGAACCGCATGGTGGGCAACCTTACCGTCCAACTGCGCGACGTTTCGAAGGTGGCGACGGCAATCTCCAAAGGCGATCTTTCGCAGACGATCACCGTCGACGCCCGTGGCGAAATCCTCGAGTTGAAAACCACCATCAACGCGATGGTGGACCAGCTTACGGGATTTGCCGCCGAGGTGACCGGGGTCGCGCGTGAAGTCGGCGTCGAGGGGAAGCTCGGCGGCCAGGCCAACGTCCCCGGCGCGTCGGGCACGTGGAACTACATTACGGAGAACGTCAACCTGCTCGCCGCCAACCTCACGACGCAAGTGCGCGCCATCGCCGAGGTTGCGACCGCGGTGACGAGCGGGGACCTCACACGCTCCATTCGCGTCGATGCGAAGGGCGAGGTCGCCGCGCTCAAAGACAACATCAACGACATGATCCGCAAGCTCAAGGAAACGACGAACAAGAATACCGAGCAGGACTGGCTCAAAACCAACCTCGCGGAGTTCGGACGAACGCTTCAGGGGCAGCGGGACATGGTCGGCGTCTGCAAGCTCGTTTTGACGAAGTTGTCGCCGCTCGTAAACGCGCATCACGGCGTATTCTACACCCTGGATACGGTGCTAAAGCCGGCGCAACTCCTCTTGCGCGCTACGTATGGATTCACGGAACGCAAGGGGCTCGCGAAGCAATTCGGCCTTGGCGAAGGGCTCGTCGGAGAGTGCGCGATCGAAAAAGAGCGCATCCTCTTGACCGAAGTACCGAGCGACTACGTACAGATCAACTCGGCGCTCGGACACGCCACGCCGCTCAACATCGTCGTGCTCCCGATCATCTTCGAGGGCACAGTCAAGGGTGTGATGGAGCTGGCTTCGTTCAATCGCTTCACGCCCACGCACTTGGCGTTCCTCGAGCAACTCACCGAGAGCCTTGGGATTTTCCTCAACACGATCGAAGCCAATTCCCTTACGGAATCCCTCCTGCAGCAGTCCCAGTCCATGTCCAAAGAGCTGCAGATGCAGCAAGAAGAGCTTCAGAAGACCAACGCGGGCCTCGAAGGCAAAGCTTCGATCTTGGCAGCCCAAAACGAGCAGGTCGAACGAAAAAACAGAGAGGTCGAAGCGAAGAATCGCGAGGTCGAGATCGCCAGGAAATCCCTCGAGGCCAAGGCGGCACAGTTGACGCTCACCTCAAAGTACAAGTCGGAGTTCTTGGCCAACATGTCGCACGAACTGCGGACGCCCTTGAACAGCCTGCTCCTGCTGGCTCAGCAGTTGGCAGACAACTCGCAAGGTAATCTCACGTCGAAGCAGACCGAATATGCCACGACTATCTTCGCTTCGGGCAACGACCTGCTCAACCTCATCAACGAGATTCTGGATCTTGCGAAGATCGAATCCGGGACCGTCACGGCCGACGCGAGCGACCTCGCGCTGGCCGACCTGCGAACCTTCGTAGAACACACGTTCCGGCACGTGGCACAAAATAAGAAGATCGAATTCAACGTCGAGCTAGGCGACGGCCTGCCGGGGACGATCTTTACGGACGAACGCCGGCTCAAACAAATCATCAAGAACCTCCTCTCGAATGCGTTCAAGTTCACGCCGTCGGGCCGCGTCGATTTCAAGGTGGCGTTGGCGAAGAGCGGGTGGGCGCAGCAGCAGGGTACGCGCAGCGGCGCGCGAGCCGTCCTAGCCTTTACGATCGCCGACACCGGAATCGGCATCGACGACAATTTGCACAAGGCGATCTTCGAAGCGTTCCAACAGGCAGACGGAGGGACGAGCCGCAAGTACGGCGGCACCGGCTTGGGTCTCGCGATCAGTCGCGAGCTTGCCAGACTCCTGGGTGGCGAGATTACGCTCGAGAGCGAACCAGGCAAGGGTTCGACGTTCACGCTCTTCTTGCCGGCACAGTACACGCATCGGGCAGCGCAAGACGTGCAGGACGTCTCCGAGCCCGAGGCGTTGACGTTCGCACAGGCACTAGCGATCAGCGAGACGGCCAATCGCACCAGGTCTACCAACGGTTGGACCGCGCCGGCCCTGCGAACAGCTGCCGGGCCTGCGCTCGCCATTCTCGAGCCGCCGGCCGCACGCGTCACGCCCGGTGCGACCGAGTCGCCGTTCGCCGACGAACCGGACGTGCTTGCCGCCGTCGATCTCGCGCGCCTCATGGAACAACTTCCCGACGATCGCTCGGAGATCCACTCCGGAGACCGCGTCATTCTGATCGTGGATGACGAGCGTTACTTCGCGCAGACGCTGCTCGAGTTGGCCCACGAGGCCGGCTATAAGGGGCTGATCGCGCTCGATGGGGAGGCCGCGCTGCGCTTGGCACGCGAACACCGCCCGACGGCAATCACCCTCGACGTCCACCTCCCCGACGTCAGCGGCTGGGCCGTCCTGGATCAGCTCAAGAACGATCCGGCGACGCGGCACATTCCGGTCTACATCATCACGGTTGACGACGATTCCGGATTCGGCGCTAAGCTCGGCGCCGCCGCCTTTCTCCGCAAGACACCGGACCGCCACGCGCTGGCGCATACCTTCACGATGATCGAAGAATTCCTCACCCGCCGAGTTCGTAAGATTCTCGTTGCGGAGAGCGATTCTGCCGAGTTCGAGGGCATCCGCGACCTGATCGCGGGCTCCGACGTCCAGGTGACGGGCACCTCGAATGGGTTGGAAGCGATTGCGATCCTCAAAGACCATGCGTTCGACTGCATCGTGATCGATTTGGATCTCTCCGACATGAGCGGCTTCCAGCTCATCGATGCGATCAAACGCGACCAGAGTCTGCGAACGCTGCCGATCGTGCTCTACTCGCGCGGCGAGTTGACCCAAGAACAGAAGGCAACGCTCGAGCAAGCGGCCACGTCGGCCGTCGTCAAGAGCGTCTCTTCGCTGGATCGCTTGCTCGACGAGGTGACGCTCTTCTTGCATCAGCCCGAGGCCGGCCTTTCGGAAGCGAAGCAACGCATCATCGCGGAACTGCGCGAGAGCGACGTCTTCTTCGCGGGCAAAACCGTCCTGATCGTCGACGACGACGTGCGCAACATCTACGCGCTGACGTCGGTCTTGGAGCAGCACAACATGGTCGTGCTCGAAGCCGAAAGTGGAGCGGACGCCATAGACGTCTTGCAAAGGACGCCGTCCATCGACCTGGTCCTGATGGACGTCATGATGCCCGACATGGATGGATTCCAGACGATGGAGGCGATCAGAAGGCTACCCGAGTTCAAGAACCTCCCGATGATCTCGCTGACGGCAAAAGCCATGAAAGGCGATCGCGAAAAATGCATTCGGTCGGGCGCGTCGGACTACATCTCGAAGCCGGTGAACGTCGCCTACCTCCTTTCGCTGATGCGCATTTGGCTCCCACGCTAGTGCCGGGATCGGCCGCAGGATCGAAGCCGGTAGCGCGCGACGAGCCGTCGCGGCGCGTCAATATCCTCATCGTCGACGACAACGACGCAAAGCGGTTCGCGCTGTCGTCGGTCTTGGAGTCGTTGGGCGAAAACATTCTGATGGCCCGGTCCGGCGCCGAAGCCCTCCACATCCTGCTTCGCAACGAATGCGCGGTCGTTCTGCTCGACGTCAAGATGCCCGTGATGGGCGGCTTCGAGACCGCGAGAATGATGAGGATGCGACGGCAGTCTCAGTTCACGCCGATCATCTTCGTAACGGCCAATAACGGCGCCGAGCTGGACGTCATGGAGGGGTACACGATGGGCGCCGTCGACTACATTTCGACGCCGCTCGTCGGCCGCGTTTTGCTGGCGAAAGTCTCGGTATTCGTCGACCTGTTCAAGAAGTCGGAAACGGTGAAGAAGCACGAGCAGCGGCTTCGCGAACTTGAAAAGAGCGAGCACGAGCTACGGCTGGCAACGAGCGTGCTAGCGCACGATCGAGCCGTCGAAGACTCGGAATCAAAGTCGAGCTTCATGGCGGCGATCAGCCACGAGATCCGGACGCCCATGCACGGCGTCATCGCGATGAGCGAGCTCCTATTGCGCACCGACTTAACGGAGGAGCAACGCGACTGTGCCGGGACCATCTTAGCGTCGGGTGAGGCGTTGCTCTCGCTGATCAACGAGGTCTTGGATTTCTCGAAGCTCGAGGCATCCAAGATGCAGCTCGAACTGGGCGACTTCGATCTGCTGTCGGTCGTCGAGTCGGCCGCCGACGTCCTCGCCGCGCCGGCACAGACGAAGGGGGTATCGCTTTCGACCCACGTCGATCCAAGCATACCGGCACTCGTTCGGGGCGACGGCGGACGGATACGGCAGATCCTGCTCAACTTAATTTCCAACGCGGTGAAGTTCACCGACTCGGGCGATATCGCCGTCCGGGTAACGACCGCCGAAGCCAGCGATACCGAAACCGTCGCGCGCTTCTCCGTGCGGGACACCGGGATCGGCATCTCTGCGGACGAGCAGCGGCGGCTCTTTCTTCCCTTTTCGCAGGGCGACAGTTCCATCGCACGGCGCTTCGGCGGCACCGGGCTCGGCCTCTCGATTTCGAAACGACTCGTCGGATTGATGGATGGCGAGATCGGCGTCGACTCGAGCGATGGGGGCGGCTCAACCTTTTGGTTTCAAGTGCGCCTCGCTCGCGCCGTTTCCGAGCAGCCCGAACCCGCTCGCGAGGGGCGGCGCGAACTGCGCGGTCGCCGGTCGCTCGTAGTAGATCGCAACGCGAGCGCGCAACAGGCCGCGGTCGAGTACCTCGCGGCCTGGGGCATGGCGAGCGACGGCGCACCCGACGGTGCGATGGCGACCACGATGATATGCGAGGCCGAGGCGGCGGGCCGGCCCTACGACGTCGTTCTCGTCGACGCTCAAACGGCCGTGCTCGAAAAGGCCGGTCTGCCGCTCATTTCGGTAACGCCCTTCGGCGAAGGCGACTCGTCCCTTCCGAACGGCTATATCGAAAACGTCCAGAAACCGATCAAGCGAAACAAGCTCTTTGACGCGGTCCTCAAGGCCATCCGGGCGCCGCAACGCAAGCCGGCGAGCGTCGTCATCGGAAGTACGCCGGCATCGCTACGCCCGTTGCAACGGGCAGGGCGGCCCCTGCTGGTCTTGGTGGCCGAGGATCACCCGATCAACCAGAAGATCATTCTCAAGCAACTCAACGCCTTGCAGATCGAGGCGGATATTGCGGCCGACGGAGCGGAGGCGGTCGAAATGGCCTTCAGCAAGGCCTACGACTTGGTGTTGATGGACACGCGCATGCCTCGAGTCGACGGGCTCGAGGCGACCCGGCTGATCCGGGAGCGCGAGCGCCGCACGGGCACGCGCATTCCGATCGTCGCGCTCACCGCCGATGCCCAGGCCGATCACCGCGACAAGTGCATCGCGGCCGGCATGGACGATTTCTTGACCAAGCCGATGCGCATCGAAGACCTCCAACTCGTCGTCAGCCACTGGCTGCCGCCGGTTACCAACACCTCGTTCCCGGCTAGTAACCGCCCTCATGCTACCGTGGAGCGAGTCACAATTGGACCCTTAGGGATCCATAGATCGGACGTTTATGAAAGATCGGACTGAGCCGGCGATGCCGTTCGCAATGAAGCGCGAAACGTAGATGGCGATGCGCATAGAGCTCACCATGGATTTCGAGCGGCTCGTGCAGTTGTTCGACCACGATTCGGTTGCTGCCGCCTCGTTTCTGCGGTCGGCAATGCCCGAGGTGATGGCACTGCTGCATTGCCTCGACCTGGCCGAAAGCGTTTCGGAGCGGGCGCGATTCGCGCACGAGCTCAAAGGGGTTTCAGCAAACTTAGGCGCGCAGCGGCTCGCAGCCGCAGCCGACTCGATCCAGCGCCAGCTCGATGCGCGCCCCGAAGCGCCGATCGCGCTCGACTCCGTACGCGCCGCGGCGAGCGAGTTGTCGCAGGCTGTGACGGACTACGGTTCCGGCGCCTTCGCATGAACGTTCTGCTGGTCGACGACGCAGCCATCAACCTGCATATCTATCACCAGGTTCTGCGCAACATCCCGAACGTCACCTTCTTCGATTTCACGAGCTCGGACGAGGCCCTGGCCTGGGCCGCCGGCAACACCGCAGACCTCGCGATCGTAGACTACAGCATGCCGGCGCCGGACGGGCTCCAGTTTATCGAGCGCTTCAAAGCGATACCGGGGAACGACCATGCGTCGGTCGTGATGGTCACGTCGCTCACCGAGAGTAGTATCCGCTACCGCGCGCTCGAACTCGGAGCCAACGACTTCTTGACCAAGCCGGTCGACGCCACCGAGCTTGCGGCCCGATCCGCCAACATGCTCGCGCTTGCAGACGCGCGCCGGAAGCTGCTCGATCGCGCAGCCTGGCTCTCCGGCGAAATCCGGACGGCGACGGAGAGCATACTCCTACGCGAGCGCGAAACGATCAATTGTCTGACAATGGCCGCGGAGTATCGCGACAACGAAACCGGAATGCACATCGTGCGCATCGGCCACTTCTCCGTCTTGATCGGCCGCTTCGCGGGCCTCGGCGAAGACGACCTCGATCTGTTGCTCCTGGCGGCACCGATGCACGATATCGGAAAGGTCGCGACGCCGGACCATATCCTATTGAAACCCGGCAAGCTCGATGCCGCGGAATGGGAGATCATGAAGCAGCACACCGTAGCCGGCTACGAGATCCTGCAGAGCGGCAACTCCCCCTTGCTGCGCAGCGCCGCGGATATCGCCATCGGCCACCACGAAAAATACGACGGGACGGGCTATCCGTACGGCCGTGCCGGCGACGAGATTCCACTATTTGCGCGCATTTGCGCGATCAGCGACGTGTTCGATGCACTCGCCTCCGATCGCCCGTACAAGACGGCGTGGCCGATCGAGAAAAGCATCGAGTACGTCTTAGAGCGCTCCGGGTCACAATTCGACCCGGAGTTGATCGTTGCATTCCGCGCAGCGCTGCCCGAGATTCTCCAGGCGAGAACCCGCTACGCCGACTCGCTCCACCACAGGCCTGAAGTACCACCCGTCCTCTTCGGAACCTAGCCGGCGATGTCGACCTTCGGCTGATCCTCCGACTCGGTTCGTCACCGTAGTCTTCCCCTTGCACGCGCAATCGTAGGCGCACGAAGCGAGAGCGAAAACGCCGCTACGGCAAGTTGCGCCAGTTGGACAAGTCGTCGCTGACCCGCCAGGGGCGTTCGCCGGTATAGCTCCAGTAGTAGCCGCCGTTGTTGCAACCGCCTCCCGCACCGATCGCGCGCGCGCAGAGATGCACCTGGACGCGGTTGTTGCGATACGAGATCGACTGATCGACGCAGCCGGTCATGAACGCCGGGTAGCTTCCGCCCCAATCCGCAGCGAGCGCGACCTTCCACCCGCTCATACGGTCGCCGGTAAACTGAGCTTTCCAGATCGTGCAATCGGCGAGCCCCTCGACGAGTGGCGGGCCTCCCGGCCGTGGCACGTCGATGAGGCCCGCGACGAAGCGATCCCGATCTGCCTGCGAGATGTCGTAGGGCTGGTGCACCGCCTGGCAGCCGGCGAAGGCTGCAGCGAGCGCAGCACTCCCGAGGCAGCGCGATACGACGCCTACCATGGCTGTGAGAGCGGCGTCGCGGGTACCGGTCGCAGCGGCCGGCCACCGCTGGTTGCGAGGCCGTCCAGCATGACGTATCCGATCGCTCCCGCGTGCACTCCGCTTGCGATGCGCACGCGATACTCGGCATTGCCCGGGTCGGGAACAAAGGACAGAAACTCGAAGCGGACGTCCCGATCTAGCGGAACCCCGTCCTCGAAGGCATCGCTTTGATGTTTCCAGTAGCGGACGAGGTCCCCGGTGCCCGGCGTCGACTGCCCGAGGATCGAGCCGCGCGGAACGAGCGGCTGCAACTGCTCCTCGCCGTCGACCCAACCGCTCCAGCCGTCCTTCGACCGCACGAGTACCGCGCTGTCGCTACCCGGATCGTCGGTAAGCGCCGGGCCAACGCGCGTGACGGTGACCGTCTCACCCGCCGCGCGCTTGACGTCTGTGGGCTGCACGCGATCGCCGTACCGCTTGCGCAGATCGACGATCGAAGCCGAAACCAGCGCGTGCGACGCATCGTCGCGGTCCGGGGCCAAACGCATCGTTGCCCCCGGCTTCAGCAGGAGCCACGAGGGCGCCGCCGGCGTCGGCTTCGGGCTGGGGCCGTTGGGGGAGGGCGACACCGCGGCATTCGATGCGCCCGCGCCCGCGCAGCCGCCGAGCGCGAGCAGAGCGGTGAGGATGAGCGAAGCCCACAAGGGAGTGCGCCGGCGAGCGAAGGTCATACGCCGATTAGACGCCACCCGGCGTCCACAAAGCGTCCCCTAGTCGTCGTCGCATTCCGTCGCTGCGCAGGAGGCGAGGCGCTTGGCTTCCGCATCGATCCGCGACAACGGGATGAGCTGGACGAAATGAAAGGCTATCTCGTAGCCGTAGATCTTTCCGCGCACGAGCGCCGTCGCATGCGTCCGGCCTTTCAGCGACCACTGCCCCACGTGCGTTGCCGTCTTGAAATCATTGGCGAGGCCGGGTCCGTAGACCGCGTCGACCAAAGCCGCGGCAGTATCGACATGCTTCAGGATGTCGTACGCTTCGTTCGGGGTATCGACCCCGACCGATTCGTCGGCAACCTTGCCGTCGGCGCCGATGTTCGCGAGGAATGTGCCCGGCGTCGCACCGGCTTGGAAGGTCGCCGAGTAGTAGGGTTGCCCCGTGTCTTGATTCAGTTGCTGCTTGGATAGTCCGTGCAGCGCTGGATTTGCCTTCGCCCAGCTTTGGAACTCCGCGACGGTTTGGCCCGGACTCGCCAGTGCCGCCTGGGACAAGCATAGGACGACCGCTAAGGCCGCAATCGGAATGCTCGAGACTCGCACGGTACGACTCCTTCTACGATCGGCCGGCTGACGACAGCCGTCCCCCTCATCGTGCCAAAGCCGCGTCCAAAAAGCGTCCAGTGCCTTCCGAACGTTGTAGCCTAGCCGGCACCGGGATCCGTCGCCTAACCGATGGCCGTCAGCGCACCGCGATGCCGAACGGGAACTTGAATCCCGAGCCGAGCGTCGTAATGGCCGGCGACGCCAGGACGCTCCCGCCGGTCGCTAGCAGTTCTTTCACCGCGCTATTGCCCGTATCGGCGACGTAGACGTTGCCGGAACCGTCGACCGCAACGCCGTGCGGATCGTTGAATCCGGAACCGAGGGTGTTGATGACCGGCGATTCCGGTATGGTGCCGCCGACCGCGAGCAGTTCTTTGACCGCGTTGTTGCCTTTGTCGGCCACGTAGACGTTCCCGGAACCATCTACCGCGACGCCGTACGGTTGAGAAAATCCGGACCCGAGCGTCGTGATGGTAGGCGACGCCGGGATGGTGCCAGCGGCGGCTACGATCTCTTTGACGGCGTTGTGCGCCGCGTCGGCGACGTAGACGTTGCCCGACGCGTCGACCGCAACGCCCGTGGGGCCGGAGAATCCCGAACCGAGCGTTTTGACGGTCGGCGACGCCGGAATACGGCCGTCGACCGCCTCGATCTCTTTGATGGCATCGTGCCCGAAGTCTGCGACGTAGACGTTCCCCGAACCGTCGACGGCAACGCCCCAGGGTCCCGCGAATCCCGCGGCGAGGACGGTGATCGCCGGCGATGCGGGGATGCTTCCGTCAACCGCTGTGATCATCTTCACGTCGTTATTGTCGGGGTCGGCAACATAAACGTTCCCGGACCCGTCGACCGCGACGGCGTGCGGGT
>Ga0116229_10009843_pt1 | contig 14504 bp, 10 predicted proteins | sample S1TSphgellanicum_3_FD_87313 | JGI IMG/M metagenome (GOLD analysis project Ga0116229, IMG submission 87313) | Host-associated microbial communities from peat moss isolated from Minnesota, USA - S1T2_Fc - Sphagnum magellanicum MG | ecosystem: Host-associated > Plants > Peat moss > Unclassified... | reverse complement strand
CGCTCTCTGAAGTTTCGGGAGTCCACCGGGACTCCATCTCCCAAAGTGGGAGTTGCCTTGGGAGTGTGAGGGTTCACTCCCTCATACTCCTTCACACTTTCTAACACTCCCGGGAGTATGTGAGGTGATTCCCGGGCTTCCTCTTGCCTTAACTCCCGGGCTTCCTCTTGGCTTAACTCCTAGGCTTCCTCTTGGCTTAACTCCCGGATTTCCTCTTGGCCCGCAACCTTACAACCCCTTTGCCTTGGTCGCAAGCCCAAAGCTAGGGTTGCGACATTCAATATGCACTAGAATGTTGTGGCTCAAAACATGGCCTATAAACTTAGTACTTATTTCATTGGTGGATGATGTGTACTATGGGTGTTCTAATTTTGTCTACCACATGGAGGCTCATAGGGCTAGGCGGTTGCCACTCGCTGATGTTAGGCGAATAAAGGCCCATGACATTAAACTATGGGAGCATGATGAAGTTTGTATGCACACTGCTAGGTGAGACAAGTATCATTGTCCTTGTAAGATTTGTCTAGGTGTTCAACCTTTGAAACAATCCAAAATTTTGAAACACTTGCAAGAATTCGATCGACTCCTGTGTAATAGGGGTTGGATGGAGGTACATTGAATCTATTGGACACATAAGCACAAGGAAGGTGAAGTTAGTTATATTGAATGTATCAAATGTGAAAAACCTAGGTACACATGAGTTGGGAAGTTAGTCGTGCCTCGAAACATGTTGCGTCATTTCCCATTGATACCAAGATTGTGATGAATGTATAACACATTTGCACAAGCCGAATTGATGATATGGCACTAGAACAATCAAAACCAAGATGGGTTGGTAAAATATGCACCAAATTCATAGCAATGGAAATTAATAGATGCAAGGTGGCCAACATTTGCAAGGGAACCACGAAATGTGCAATTAAGCCTAACCATTGATGGGATAAACCCATTTGTAGAAAAACAATCAACTTGGTCAACTGGGCCAATGCTACTAATGAACTGCAACATCCCCATGGGATGTTGTAGTTCATTATGTTGCCATTCATCATACTTAGTCCATAATGTCTGACAAGTGATTAATTTGACACATACCTTGAATTGTTAGTGGAGGAGCTAAAACAATTATGGGATGTTGGGCTAGCTGTTCGAGATGCAATAACATTCAATGGTGAAACCGACTTCAACATGCATGCAATTTTCATGTGGACCATGCATGAACTCTTAGTTTATGCCATAGTAGCAGGTTGTGCAACAAAAAGGTATTGAGGTTGCCCTTGGTGTGGGCCTAGCACAATGTCACAAAGGTCACAAATGTTGTGAAAAAAACATATATTGCTCAAAACACAGGAAGTGGCTACCAATGGACCATCCTTATCGCTATGAAGTGTCTTCATTTGATGTTGTTCATGAAGAAGGTGTGGCCCCACAAAGAATGATTGTTGAAAAAAATTATGATGTTATTGCAATAAGGATGGCTTGGTTCAGTCATGGGGATTGACCTCAACATGATGATCTTGTGAAGACAATTAGACTAAAAAGAGTGAACATCTTGTTCAAATTAGAATATTGGAAGGTAAATATTGTCATGACCCTAACCTTGGGCTCATGACCAAGGCAAGGGCTTTGAAAGTTGTGGGCTGAGAATGTAACCATGAGTCACATTCACACTCCCATGAGTGTAAAATAATGTGAAGGAATGAGCCCACACATTCCCAAGTGGACTCCCACTTTGGGAATTAAAGTCTTGAAGGACTCCCAAATCTTTAGGGAGTGATTTAAGGGGTCAAAATTCATTAGATTGAAGATTTTTTTATATTATTGGAAAGCTCTTGATACATAGATGTCTAAAATGAACTTTTATGACCCATTTGAATATTTATAACACAAGTTATGGCTGAAAGAAGGGCCAAGAATCAAAGTGCCAATTTGACTCCTAAACACTAAAAATAAAAAATTACCCTGATTTATTTATGCACATGTGGTTTACCACATATCGTTGGAAAGCTCTTGATAAGGACTACAACTTTGCTTCAAACCTCATCTCAATTTGAACTTTATACAAAAATTATGGGCCTCCACAATTGTGAAAGTTTCAATTTCGAGAATTTCGAAACTCTCGACTTGTGAATCCCGGGACAAAATGACATTTGGGTGCAGCCCCCATGGCCAAGCACAAAGAATACTATAAGGAGGAAGGTGGTGGCTTCCCCCAAGTTTGGGCTAGAGTGAGTTTTGTGAATTTGTGTATGCCCATGGTTCATCTATGCACCAAAAGTGTCGCAACCTTAGCCTTGGGCCCACAACCAAGGCAAGGGCTTACAAAGGTGTGGGCCAAAAATGAAGCTCGGGAATCACATTTCATACTCTTGGGAGTGTAACAGAGTGTGAAGGAATGAACCCACACACTCCCAAGTGGGCTCCCACTTTGGGAATTAAAGTCCCAATGGACTTTTAAATCTTTAAAGGGTAATTACAAGGGTCAAAATTCATTAGATTAAAGAGTTATTTATACCATTAGAAATCTTTTGGAATTCAAATGTCTAAAATGGGCCCTCATGACTCATTTGGATACTTAAAACATAAGTTATGGCCAAAAGAAGGGCCGGAAGTCAAATTGCCAATTTGACTTTCCACCACCAAAAGTCAAGAATCGCCCTAACTTATTTGCGTGAAGGTGCCATGCCACATATCATTGGTAAGATCTCGACTAAGGCTACAACTTTACTTTAAACCTCACTTCAATCAGAGGTCTACACAAGAAGTTATGGGCCTCCAAAGTTTTAAAAGTCTTAATTTCAAGAACTTCGAAACTTCCAACTTGGGAGTCCCGGGACAAAATGACATTTAGGTGTAGGCCTCGTGGCTAGGCATAAAGAATACTATAAGGGGGAAAGCGGTGGCTTCCCCAAGTCCAAGCTATGGTGAGTCTTGGGAGTCCGTGTTTGCCCATGACTCATCTATGCACTAAAAGTGTTTCGACTACGCATTAATCAACTTGTTGTTTGGTTTGTGTAAGTCTATGTGAGTAATTGACCCACTTGTCACTTGTCACTTGTCCTAGTCGCCATCCTAAAGTTCCAGCACACCCCTCTACCCTTGAAGTGCTACAAGCCAGGGAGCGTACCCAGCTCCTTACCCTTTCGTTGTTTTCACCTTGGATTCATAATTGAATCTATCAAGGAGTTTGGGGGTGCATCAAAAAGTGTTCCAACTATGCAGTGATCAACTTGTTGTTTAGTTTGTGCAGGTCCATATGAATAATTGACCGACTTGTCATTCATCCTAGTCCCCATCCTGGAACTTTAACACACCTTTCTTACCCCCAAAATGTTACGAGCTAAGGAGCGTGCTTAATTCCTTCTTCCGTTGTTTTCACTTTTTAGATTCACAATTGAATCTTTCAAAGAGTTTGGGGGTGCGTCAAATATCAACACATGTGTGTGATGCAATGATAGGTTGTCATTGTAAACGGTAGAGCATACATGATGGATGTGAAACTAAAAATGATAATTGAACCTCACCATGCTGAAAATCATCAATGAATGAACCAATATTGAACTAAGCTTGTAAAAGTGTAGATGACTCATTAGAGATGCATTACTTAAAACCTCTCCATTACGGGTAGCGGCTTTGGTACTCATCCAAAAGGAATATTGTCTATACCAAATAGGTTTGATTCATAACTAGGTTAGACAATAATATTTATTAACTATGCACTGGCTGGGATTTTTTTAGTGTTGTTACCCAGATTTGGTAACAGGTTGATAATATAAACAAGTTATTAAACCTAACAAATGTCATAACCTATTATTTAACCTAACCTATAATATTAACCTAACTAGTTACTAAGCCTAGTAAGTAATGATTGGGTTAAGAAGATAGGTTGACATGTTAATCAACATGTAATTTGTAAAACCTAACTTGACAGAACTAGTAGTTAAACAAGTAGTTAGGCAAGGTGTATTTTTTGAAATTTCGAACTGTTAATCTAGGTACTAACTAATGATTGTTTATAATGGTCAATCATGATTATTTTATTTTGAATTGGCTAGTATAAGACTAGGAGAACAAACCTATTGAGGGTCTTTTGGATCTCATTCATGATTATGTGTTTCATTTTTGAACTATGGAACATGGATCATTCTTCTTTTAGCCTATTTCCTTCAAGTTTGAGCAATTTGTATACATGTTAGGAATTTGTAGTAGTTTAAATTGTAGTTTGTATGTTATGTACATATTGTTATTTAAGAACCTATTGTTGAAAAATCCAAAGGTGAATTAACCTTAATGGGAATAGAAAAACCTCGTTAACAATTGGCAACCATATAGTGGATTAGAATTCAGAAGCAATCATGCTTAGAATTTTTGGTTAAATTTAGTAGTTCAAAAAATTAGGTTTGAAAAACAATCATGCTTCAAATTCTAATTTGTCAAATCTTTACTTGTTTTGTGTAAACTTTAAGATTTAAATTTATAATCTTGATTTAGTCTAGAAACCTTAAGAATAGGGTGAGGATAATGTAAAGTTTTTGAAGATAGATAGGCACCCAATTTGTAAAAGAAAATTTATACAAATTTTTTACTGCTAGGAGGGGCGCTCTGAAAAAAAAATCTATTATTCAAAATAATGCAAAGGCTTTCTTAGAACCTATTGATTTTTAAAAATGTCAAAAGTAGTTACTATAAGTTTTTTAAAACAATTAAAATAGGTCGGACATCAATTTGTTCATAAACATGCACAAAAACAAGATGAACATCAAGTGTAACCTATGGGAGATGAACTTGTGAATGCACCAAACACGGATGCAACACAAAGGGGAGAAGTCAATGAACAACATCAAAATGTAGCAAAACCAATTGTGGAGAAAAACCTAATAGTGTTCTCAACCATTCATTAATAAAACACCACGAACAATAACCCAATTGAGGGTGGTGAATGTTCATAATGATGAACATCATGAACCTGTTCAGTTGTTTGATGAGGTCGTATTTATTCAACAAACATGGCAATCTGCAACCCCAAGTTATAATCTACTTAAAATCGGTGCATTTACACTAATTACAACATCTACTAGTTTTCAAACCAACCATCACATTAACGTTCATTTAATACCCACTAATTTGGAGATGGAACGATTTCACCTATTCAATAGGTTGGAGCAACTTCGTCATGTCAACTAAAGACCATTTAATTAATCAATTTCTATACCACATGTAAAACTTGTTGAACCCATAACAACACCCACAATTGTTCAACAAAGAGTTATCCACAAAGCACCTGGCCAGTGAGATCAATACCTAGTCTAAGTGAAAAATCACAAGTTCCACATCACATACCAGTTTCAAGAGGAAACCAAGGTGCTAAAACTATAACCTATTCATATTGTTATCAAGTGGGACACTTATTCAATTGTTGCCCATTTGTTGATGATAGATTATGGCAATTACTTAGGGAGGAGGTGATGAATGTTCATCAACTTGTTTTTCCAACCACTACAATAACAATACCCAATGTGTCTATATTAGGAACTCAAACCATGAATCCTAATATAGCTCATATAACAATACCTATTAACTATTAAACAACCTAGTCATAACCTATTACACCAATTGTACTAGGTAAAACCAATATGCTACCTATTTCAACATACCCAATGTGGTATAATGTCATACCCCCTTTTGTGCCTTTAGATCCTAGTTTGTATCTAGCATATCCAACTATAACAAAAAGCCTTGATTTTTCGATCTTTAGAAATTATATAGGTTATGTACTTAGGAATGTGTACCTAATACATGAACAACATGTTGTACCACCAACATATTCTGTTAGTAATCAATTTCTTATTAACGCACCCTTAGGCTCCTTGATGGACTCAACTACGAATCCAAAGGTGAAAACAGTGGAAGGATAAAGAGTTAGGGCACACTCCCTGACTTGTAGCACTTTGGGGCTAGAAGGGCATATTGGAACTCCAAGATAGGGACTAGGAATAGTGACAAGTAATTCAATTACTCACACAGACATGCACACACCAAACAATTAGTGGGTTAGTGCATAGTTGCAGCACTTTTGGTGCACGGATGAATCACGGGCAACCATGGACTCACAAAACTCACCACGGCCCGGACTTGGGGGAAGCCACCACCTTCCCCCTTTATAGTATTCTCTATGCCTAGCCACAAGGCTAGCACCCATATGTCATTTTGTCCTGGGACTCCCAAGTTGGAGTCCCGAAATTCCTAAAATTAGGACTCCTGCGACTTTGGAGGCCCATAACTTCTTCTACAGACCTCCAATCGAGTGAGGCTTAAAACAAAGTTATAGCCCTCATCAAGATCTTTCCAACAATATGTGGCATGCCACTTGCACGCAAAGAAATTAGGGTGATTCCCGACTTTTAGTGGTAAGGAGTCAAATTGGTAATTTGACTCCCGACCTTTTGGCCATAACTTGTGTTTTCAATATTCAAATGGTCATGCGAATTCATTTTAGACATCTACGTTCCAAGATCTTTCTAATGATATAAAGAACTTTTCAATCCAATGAATTTTGACCCTTGCGATCGCCCTTTGAAGATTCGAGAGTCCATTGGGACTCTAACTCCCAAAGTGGGAGTTCATTTGGGAGTGTGGGGGTTCATTCCCTCACACTCTCTTACACTCCCAAAAGCATGAAATGTGATTCCTGAACTCACTTTTGGTTTGCACCTTTGCAAGCCTTTGCCTTAGTCGTGAGCCCAAGGCTAGAATTACAACACACTACATTCAAGACCATCCAAACTGTATTTTTGAAGAGTTGGAGCAAGCATTTTGCAAGTGATTCAAAACTATAAATAATGATGAAAAAGTCTACATGTAATTGCATAACATACAACAACAAATCGCCGAATGTGTTGAGGTTTACTATGAACACTTATTGAAATTAACTAATGGTTTACAAGTTAAAGCAATAGATGTTTTTCTCACCACTATTAAAACCAATTAATACTAGTGACTAACTAGGGGATTCAAGGTGACATTACAATGGACTATTACAAGGGAATAAGGATTTTAGTTTGTATTGGTAGGGAGTTCTAGTGGCTTTCATTGGCATATGGGTATCAATATGGAATTTCATGGAGTATAATAAGGCTTCAATGACTTTCAAGATTTCATATGGAAGTGAAGATGGATTGTGCAACCTTGGTGACTTTTAAAAGCACATAGAAAATCAATGGGGAATCCCATGGATTATAAAAGAGTTAGAATGACTTTTTGGATCATCTAGGAGTAAAGATGGAATACCATGGACTACAAGCAGGTTTCTATTAGTTTCATGGATTCATGGGATTGAAGATGGTGAATACTAGGACTACAACATAAGGTTAAATGATTATTTGCAACATGTGAAATTCAAGAGGGGTTATACTTGGATTGTATAGTAAGTTTAAATTGACTATGAACAACATGTGGCAAATTGGAGATCAAATTTACAAGAACTACATAAAAATTTTGTGACTATTAGCAACTTGTGAAATTGAGGAAGGAAACATGTGTATACATTCGAACCTATATAGTGACTTTCAATGACATATGGGAATCTATTATGGATGTAAGATTGTATGTATGGGAAAAGCGTCTCATGACTTCAAGAAACTACAAAAAAGTATACAACTATCAAGTTGGGACTTTGTGGTGTCTTGTAGACACATGACAACTTTTGAATGGAGTAAGAAATCTTAAGATGAACTTAAGAAACTTCTAATGTAGCCATGGATAGATTCAAAGCTCATAATGAATTTTGAATATCATTGTTTACTATAGATGGACATGTATGTAAAACACACATCATCTTCATTGTAAAAACTAGTTTAATGACTTGGTGGAGTGAAGAGCAAGGTTCCATCAAATTCTGAAAACTAATACCCTAAACCTAAAACTTGATCATTGTAAATTTGAACAACATCAAAAGAAATAGGGGAGATTTAGAAAATTGACTCATCATGAAACTCACTAAAAGTAGGATCCATTGTAATCTAATCCAATCCTAGTATGATATCTTCAATAGTACATGGATTTTTTATTGTTGAAAGTGCCCACCACTCCAAGTGCATCTCTTGCCTACAACTTTCCTTCAAACATTTGGTATTAGTAGAAAAATGGCTTAACACACACCAAGAATGGTATGCATATTTGCATGAAGCAATCTTGTAATCCCAATTAAGTTCAAACAATTTTTTACAAAATGGGCATGGCTCAATACGTATAAGACATTTGGTGTTTAAATAGTTTTCACCATTTAAACCTTTAAAAAACGACGACGATGGGGTGAAAGTGGGGCATTGATTCCCAATTTGCATCGCACAAACCTAAACCCAAGGCTTCCTTTTGTCATTTCCAACAATCCAACTTAATTGATTTATTGTGCCATGCATCTTTTGCCGATAGATGTTTTTGATGCAATGTTTTATATTTGTCTTCCTCTATTTGAGACAAGTCCCTTAAACATTCTACCAAACATCTATGAATCAACTTTTTGTTGTAAAGACTTTTATTCGGCAAAAGCTAACCCTATTTCTCCCTTTGGGTTATTCTGATCTTGAAGATGTCAAACATTCATGATTTAAGTTTCAATCTTTATTAATAGTTGATTCAACTTTGCCTCTCTAGTACCAATGAACATGTTTTGGTACTCGGCTTGACTTTTGACCTTATCAAAATCCTTTCAAGCTTCATCTTTAAACTTCTGCAATGAGCAAATGAAATTTTCCAAGGGTGGGAGGTCCCTTTACACATTGGACCTGTATTCTTGCCAATGCTTGATGTATTGGCCTTGGGACTCCCTAAGAAAATGCATTTGCATGATGCTCGGTACTCTCGACATGCTTTTGGTTGGTATAAGACCGTCTTTTTCAGCCTTGTTTCAATCTACAAAATTGTCCAAATCTAATCCACCTACAAATTTCCCACCCAAAGTTGTTTCTAAACTTTGTAACCTATGGAGTTGGTCACGGATTGTCCATTCAGCAAGCATGCACCAATTCATCTTCTTGTCGATTTTAATCTCGTATGCAAAGCCGTGGGCTTCCGCTTTGTTAATCATACACGTGTTTGTCATTTGTTTTCTTTGGTACATGATCATCCATAAAGACTTTACCTTGGCAATCAAAGTCTCGTCTTTAGTGGGACAATACCTATAGCCATTTTGACCACAAGGGCCAAATAGGGATACTACCTCCTCCTCCTTTATATCTTTACCTATCCTTAGCCTCTTTGGTGTTATACCCTCATTACAAAGGCCATATTTTTCCTAGAGGTTTCTATGAAAAAGATCATTCTTCTTGTCAAAGATGATTTTTGGCCTTATTCCATAAAGAGGTTCTATATAGTAGGATATAATAGCCCCCTTTATTTTCACCTTGGTTGTTTTACTCCCATCTGAACCCACACCTATTGATGGTCTATTGATAATGACATAGGTAACAAGTGCAAACTTGTCTACAATACTTTTATAGCTTTTTAAATGCATTAGAATATAGACAATGCAATCAAGTGTTGTGTGTGAAAGCTCTACCACAACATTGTGATTCTTGATGCTTTAAAGGTCACTACATATGCGACGACGAGAATTCTTGTGAAATCTTCTCACAACGCATCAACTTGGGCTTATGGATGGCTATGATTTAAGTTTGAGTAAAAACCTTGACAACAAAATTTGAAATTCACACACTCCCAATGTAACTTGTGTACCTTGCATACCCCCATGTTTAAAACCCATGGCATTAGGTTGGCCAATCAAATTTTTACACCTAGCCAAATAATTCCTGGTCCAATCCAACAATTTGAGTTATATGGACTATGAAAGTTGCCGATGTTGAGACATTCAAGTGTTTGTCTACCCCTTGAATTATTGTCTTCCAAGTTTGGTTATTTCCTAAACTATTGTTGCTAAATTTGGGTTATTTACTATGTGTAAAGTTTGGTTAATCCCATTACTTAACATTTATTACATTCAAAGTTCAAATAAAAAATATTAACCAACACAAAATCCTAGGTGTAATCCTACATAACACACAATGTTAAACCAATGATAAATTGGTGGTAAATTAATATAAAATATTTTATAAAAAAAGGTTATAAAACATTATTTTGGACTAAAAATACAATGTTAATTAATGCACTTAAAGAAGAGCGTTTTATGTTGTTATGTAACCAATTTTTTTCCTCATTCCCTTCCTTTAAGTTTTCCTAAACCACATTTCCCTTTTGCTCATCACCTCCCTGGTGAAAACATACTAAAGTTGAATATTTTGAAAATGGCATAATATCTTTTTGTAGTTTTCAAAATTTCAGTAATATTTAATTCCAATTTATGTGTGCAAATGATGTAATGGTATTTACGTCAACAATGAATTCACACATTAAAACACAATGTAAAAAAAATCATTGAAGGCTTTTATTCATTGAAATTAATAGATGCTCATCTTTCAAATAAAAACTTATGATGAGCTAAACTAAGATTATTCAAGTCCTTTTGTGACAAATATCTAATGACATCTTGCCACATGTTAGCCCATGTGATTTAAGGTATCTACGTTACATAATGTATTTTAACCTTCAAATGGACTTCCATGAATTGTCTTTTTTTTTCCACCCTAGTGTGTTTTCACCTTCCCCCTCCTTGCCACTATCCACTTCCTTATACCAATATTACACATAAGTATTGCTAAAACGACATAAACCTCAAAAGATAACAACCACTATTGTTCAAAATTACTATGAAGTTGATGTTAGTAACAAGAGATTTTTTGTCAACAACCATGGACATCTTTGGGACCAATCTCTCTAATTATAGTGTCAAGAAAAATGAGGATTATAAACACATTTAAATCCAAATTTCTCACCTAATTGAATAAGACTTACTTTTCTACACATGTAAGACAATGGCTAAAGTGCATACTAGGCACACCTATATAATGATGACCTATGCAAGGCTCTAGAATCATTTTAATGCCACTTAGTAAACCTATATAAATGTCAAGAAAATTCTTGTTGTGGTTTACAACAAGCTTGAACATTAATTGAATACATGCTTGTCTTATGGTAATATTAATCTTCAAAAATTGGACATGAAAGGTTTAGAAATCAAAATGTGAATATTAAGTGTCCTATTTCAAAAAAATAGGCCACACTTTGTTATCAATGTTAAAAAGAAAAAACTTTGACATTTGAAAATTTTCAACCCATTTGTTGTCATCATATTCATTAGGAGAAATCAAAAGAACCATACATAGTGTTTTATGGCTTCATCCAATAGCCTACACATTGTGACAAAAAAAGGGGAGAAATTGATGAATGACAATTGTGGGTGCTATTACAATAAGCAAAACCTTCATGGTAGCTTTAATAATAGTTGGGTTTTAGTGAGAGTTCAAATCCATAAAAAGAGAACAAGTTTGTGCATTAGACACATGGTTGACAATTTGAAGAACAACATACACCCCATCATAAAGAACACCCAACTTCACATGTTCCATCCATGGAAACAAATAGGAAGACAAAAAATTATCTTGTTTCAAGTGACAAAAGGGTGGTGATGAGTTGTAGATGATGGAAAGGTGATGAAATAAAACAAAATAATAGCACAATTAACAACTAAAAGTAATGACAAGAACGTAGAAAACAAAGAATGAATCTAAAAAATGAAATTTGAAAACAAAAGTACAAAAGATCATGAAAGAAAATCATAAAATAATAATGCAAAACACAAAATAAGGATAAAAAAACAAGTTGCCAATGTTGATGAAGCTTTAAAAAAACAAAGTGTGAAGTAGAAGATAAATAGGGCAATAATGACAACAAAGTTAAAGAGAAGTAAAGTTCAAAACAGAAAAAAAAAATAGGACAACAATGATGAAGAACTTGAAGAAAGCCGATTGCAAAATATGAATAAAATAAAGCATAATGACAATGAAGCTCATACAAAAAACAAAATACTCAGTACATGCAATGATGAGAAAGGCTCTTGGAAGGAGGAACTCAATTTAAACCTTTTCCCCTCATTACTTCATCATCATTAGTGTAGCATGTCTTGTTGGCCCAAATGTGAACACATTTTCTATTTTTCACATTTTTAGAATTGAAATTTTCTAAATTCAACAATGTGAACACATCAAAGGCTCAACTATTTTTTCCTTCCAAACCCAAATTTTGCAATTTGTTTGAATTTCTAACAACAAAATTCATTTAAAAATTAATATCTTCCACATCTTAACTCAAAAAATTGTGAAATAAACTCTATCAAATCTAACTTGCCAAAGGCTTTCCAACAACATAAAAAATGCCCCCAAATTTCAATACATTTTTCACTTTCAATTTTATTTAATTTTCATTGAAAAAATGGTTCAATAATCAATAATTTTCACACCATAGTTATAAACATTCTCAAACCAAGTTGGTGTATCTTTACTCATCAAAAGCTTTCCAAAGATATAAAAAACGTGGCATGAAACGATGTGATTTGAAAAATCTCAACATGATTAACATAACAAAACAAAACAACCTTGTTCAAAGATAGATTACCTCATCATGATAGAAGTACATAATTAAACCCTAACACTAACCTAACATCCATTATAATGGTGTGATTTTACTCCCCCCCTAAACTAGCTAACATCTAAGTTAATGTTAACTAACATTCTTAATGTACACAAATTTTTTTTGGGGATGTTAATTAAGTGTTAATTTAGTTAATACTAAAGGCTCTAACTTTGGGTGTGATTAAAACTTCAAGAAACTTATGTGTGCATGCATAGAGGGAAAGTAAATGACTTTTTGAAGGTCATCCATTGGTTTTCATTTGCTATTGATAAGATATAGTTGTTGGTTCCCCTTAGCACATGCTCAAATAGCTTTCCAAGAAAGCAAAGGGGAGCTTTGAGCTTGCCTAACCCACCATTTATCACAAACTATAATAGAAGAAAAACCTTGTAAATAAAAATCAAGGATAGGAACCCATTTAACAAAAGTACAAGGCAAATGAGAACACAAGTAAACACAACAAAAAAAAAATCAAAAACAAACAATCAACAAAAACCAAGTAAAACCCTATGCAAAAAGGCCTCATGGTTACAAAATAACAATCAATGATAACAAATAAGACTTAAAACAAAAGAGTTGTTGTTTGTCACAAGTCGACTAGTGATAAAGGTGCACTAGCTATGATGTGTGGAAAAGATGAGAAACCCCGACTCAGTGCAACAACTCACTAAAAAAGCATTATGACTTATGTATGTTGTAAAACTATGAACACACGCTATAATTTAGCCTACATGAAAAATGTTACACACACCAAAATAAACTGATGTGAAATGTATTAAGCCACTTGGTTTATATTTATACGTTTTCTCATTGTTGGGGGTGGGTGGGGGTGCCTTTTAGTGTAGGGTGGACCCCAAGGATGAGGGGATTTCCTGGGATAAGGGTCCCCCGTGTTCCCAAGGAAATCCCAGGAAATCCCCTCATCCTTTAGTGTAGGGTGGACCCCAAGGATGAGGGGATTTCCTGGGATGAGGGTCCCCCGTGTGTGAGCTGAGGGGATCCCCAATACTGGGAATTCCCTCATCTGAGGGCTTCACCTGAAACAAAGACCTGGTTGAGAGAAGAGCCGAGGATGCGAGGGTTCATACTGCTGGATAAGCAAGACAAAGTATTGTCGAAACAATAACAGGATAGAATGAGAAAATGCAATATCGCACCCAGAGTGAGAGATCCCGGTCAGAAGTGTGAGATTTCAGGCAAATGTCATAATTATGGCCTGCAACTCCCGCCCTTTTAAGGCTCCAAACAAACTATCAGGGCTTTATGTGCAGGGTAAAGCCATAGGGTGGGGGCATTCTCAAAATAAGGGGCTTAGGATGACAAGGTGATAATCAAGTTCGGCCTTGCATTTTGGGAATGTCCCTCACCCATGGTGGACTTTACCTATTGTGCATGAACTAAACCTGTGTAGATCACAAGGATTTTAAATTGGGGGTAGGGGGGTTCTTATGCATAATCCTCAATAGTGAGAGGGTTCTTACACCAATAAATAGGAATAATTTCCCTCCCACCCTTGAGGAGTAGGCAAATATCCCTTCCAATTTCTACCAGGGAATTCATGGCCATAAGGTGCCCTCCACATACAACTACAACTTCCTGGAGACCATAATCTACGTGAAAGAAGTCACACAAACCAAAAGTAACGGATGTGAAATACTACGGTGAAAGAAGTCACACAAACCAAAAGTAAGGGGTGTGAAATACTATGGTACTAGTGTGAACCCTGTGCCTAATGCACAGGTGTGTGCCACCTAGGATGCCACCTAGGTGCTTCAGTTACCCACTTACCTTGGGGTTACACCCCAGCAAAATCTGGCATGGGGCCTTCTGCTTCACAGAATGGACCATTTTGAAGGAGTGAAATGCCTTGTGGCCATGGAAACTGAATTAAATTGCTATTTGGTGCTCACCCAAGGCTTTGCTGG
>Ga0116229_10009836_pt1 | contig 14507 bp, 10 predicted proteins | sample S1TSphgellanicum_3_FD_87313 | JGI IMG/M metagenome (GOLD analysis project Ga0116229, IMG submission 87313) | Host-associated microbial communities from peat moss isolated from Minnesota, USA - S1T2_Fc - Sphagnum magellanicum MG | ecosystem: Host-associated > Plants > Peat moss > Unclassified... | reverse complement strand
TGTCATAATCCTAGTGCTTGAATCGGCCGGGTAGTATTATTAGATGTCATGAAAAAAATTTAAATCAAATATCCAATATACCACGTGGTCTTTGGGCATTAGTGGAAAATAATAACCAAAATAATTGTTGAATATTAGCACCACATACGTATACTCGTATTTTGTCATGAACTAGTATTTGTACGTTGAATAGTTTCCATTGAACCCCGTTGTCTCCTACGACTAAGAACGACTGCGACTACACAACTTTTAGTTGTAGATGTCACCTGCGACTAGAAAACAATCACAAGGACTAGTCAAAAAAGTCAACTTTTCTTCTAATGCCTCAACACCCATATACACCATGGAGGTCAGCAGTTCCTCTAGGAGAATTGAGAAATTCAGCGAAAGGTCAGGTACTATTTCTTTGAGGGAGTTCAAGGCAACATTCTCAACTATGGTTTGTGAATTGGAGTTCAAGTATGGTGTTAATTACACCAAGGCGTTTGCATTCAAACAATTGGCCCGTTATGTGCACTATGAGGTATTGGATGTCTACGAGCAACATTTTGCAAGGATTTTGGGTGTCACCCAGATTTCCAATCCAACTTACGCCATAGCCATCGCCACTGCCTCTCAAGCAGCATTACAAGCTGCAATTACACATCATGGGACTGTGCCCAATAATCCAGACCCGGTACCTACCTCAGTAAACCTTTCTCCTCAACAACTCATTACTGTTACCGTAAACATTCCTCCCACCACTGATGCGTCAGCCTTTGCTGATCCAGTGGCGAAATTCTTTCGAATTCTTGAGCTGGAATTTCTAATCAAAAGTTTTTAAAAATTCTGCAATTCGCCACCTTCTCTTGGCAGAAGGATGAAACCCTCAAGATGCTCTACAAGAGGCTGCTCAAACTCAAAGAGGATACCCAGAGCATCATAGACTTGGAAGCTACCCACCGATATTTTCGTTCGTTGGAAGGTACTCCAACACTCCACGCACAAGTTTTGCAACGGGTCTTTGCAAAATTTGGAGACTCGTACACTTTACTGGATGTGTACAACATTTCTAAAAAGCTGGAACTGGCTCATGCACACTATGAGGCTAGTACTATGAGGCCTCCATCACATTCAAGGCCTCAACCTACACCAACTCCACCAACTAGATCATCATTTTCTTCTTCAAGGACTAAAGCGATGCACTCAGCTACACCCATCCTACCTTCTTGTAACTACTGTGGCAATCCTACCCACAAAGCTAGTGAGTGCAACATTCCTTCCGAGGATCTCTTTTGTGATATTGTGAGAAAGAGGGACATCAAGTATCTATCTGTTTTGCCAAGTTCCCAAAGCAAAAGCAACTTCGATTACAACGGCAAAATCTACCAGCATCTTCCGCTATCCCTCAACCAAAAGTCAAGGCACCTCAGCCTTCCACTCAGGCTTTGCCCACCAAAGGTAATTCCAACAAGAATGCTAAGAAGAAGGAGCACAATGTTGACAAGAGGAAGGTGCTTCAAGCCCATGCAATTCAAATTCAGACTTTACAAAATGAACTCGAATCATTGAAGGCTCAACTTGCTAATCTAAAAAGCAAGTCCTCCCAACCAGCTAGTCATGCCCAACTTGTATAAGGTTCAGGATCACGAGAGGGACCTCCTAGGTCGTTCTATGGCCTTCCACACGATGCCATGGTTGGGGAGTATGTTCTTTCTAGTCCACACAATTCTAGTCTCACACCAAATTTTGCTACTTCTTTTTGCCCTTCCTATGTCGTGGCACAAGAAGCTAGTGTGGCACCCAGAGTTTCTACCACAAGGCAGGTAATTCAGACTGATGGCTCACATCTAATTCAAGTCCTATTACCAGGGCTAGAGGAGCTCGAGCAGTCATGCCAAAATCTTTTCGTCCTCTCAACATGGAAGAAGAACGCACCTTGTTGGCGAAGGGGGAGGAAACTACTACACCACAAGCTATTAGGGCATCAAATTCTCATGTCCCAGGAGTACATGTACATCAGGAAAACACACAATTTTCCACTGATCAGCTTATGGAATGCCAACTTCAAATGCATGGAGTGGCACAAAAGCTTGTGAATACACCATTGCTTAGTTTTCAAGATTTGAAGCTAAGCACCAGGGACATAATGGCAATCTTAGAGGATACCTTGAACACTACATCAGGTCCTCTACCAGTCCCTGATCCACATGCTACAAAGGTCCCATCTAACACCTTAGAGAGACATTCGATTGGCTCACGTGTTGCAAATGGCGTTCGTAATTTGGTCATTAATTCTAGCATGGCTAAACTAGTGGGCTTTCCTACCTCTGATTCTACATTCACATATCAGAAAGGAATTCAAAACTCCTCACTTGTGGATTTGTTACTCAGCAAAGGTGTTGTGGATAACCATTCTCTCCACAAAGTCTTTCACTCATTTCTGAAGGTGGTGCCTAGTGAAAGAACTTCCATCGCCATCGAAGTTGCCATTGTCAACAATACTGGGTCAGCAATCCAAGTGGGAGGACATACACCCAGAGTGGTACTTCTTGACACAGGTGCCCAACCAATGATTCTTGGAGTTCAATTCGCCAAGAAGATGGGCATGCTTGACTCCAAACTACGGAAATCTATGTGGCAAATTCGCACTGCTAGTGGGAGCGTAGAAGAGGTACTTGGGGAAAGCTCGGATTTGATTGCACTTAAATTCAATGAAAGTACAAATCAAAAGTTTTGCTTACAGGTCAGATGTTTTGTCACCAATGCCACTAGTTATGATGTGCTCATTAGGCAAGAAGCCCTGTTTCCACCATGTTTCACAATTGACAACTGGTTCAAACATGCGTACTACCGAGTGGATTGGGAGACTGATGGCCACTACTTAGGATACATACCCCTTGATTTACATGGGAACCATAGTCCTATGGCTCATCATTGTATGCTCAAGGAAGCACACACCATTTCCTACATCCAACAAGCAAGCCACGAATGGATAGAGGGAGATGAGGAGGAAATAGCTTACGCTCAAGCTACTGAAAGCTTGAGGGTGGTTCCTATTGACATTCAACATGGACCAGAGGTTTTATAGAGGTTCAAAGTAGCCCACAAGCCCTTGGTCAAAGCTTTGTCTAGTTTTGAGCACATGGAGTGCCATGGCGAATTAATTAAGCCATTACTTCGTCAATTAATCACCTGGACACCACCTAAGGACGGGATTACATTACTAGAGCTCTTTGGTGGTATTGATACATGTCTCGAAGCCCTACTACAGTCAGGGATGGTGGTTCGGAGGTATTTTTACATAGACATTAATCCTATTGCAAGGCAAATGGCAGCATTAAGAATGAGGGAATTCACAACAAGATTTCCACAACAGTTTGCAACCACTACATGGAAGGCTAGTTTCACATTTTTGCCCTCTGACATACAACTAATTCAAAAGAAGCATATGGAATTACTTGGCCCCGTCGACCTCATCATTTCAGGTTGGGAATGTCAAAGATTTTCAGCGGCTAAATTTGGAGAAGGCTTAAAGTGACACAAGATCTGGTCTTTTCACGGACATGATACGATTGATCACTTGGGCTCAATCCATTTCTCCTACACTTGGTTATGTAATTGAAAACACCCCTTCTCAACTTGATCAGAGGGAGAAAGTCCAGGAGCACTACACACTAGTCAAGCATTACCTTGGAAAGTCGCTCTTACTTGATGCGACACAATGTGGTTCCTATGCGCACCGGTTGCGCAACTAGTGGACTAACTTGGCACCACTCTCAGTTCTGCAGCTAACTCTGAAATACACTAGCAGAGACCCAAACCTACAGGTTTTTCACATATTGGATGATCAAAGTTCTTGCCAACTAATTACAAGGCAAGAAAAACCTCTTTGGTTTCCTACGAACACAATAGGAAAACTAAAAGGTGTTTGGCCCACCTTTGTCTCCTTCCCAGGAGCACACGCCTTTCAGGGAGATGGGCCAGGCTTGGTGTATCATCACGCTTCAGCCACTTGGGATGAACCAAGCCCAGAAGAATAAAGAAAGGGCTATGGGGTTCCAAACTGGCACTACTAGTCACACTAAGGTGACTAAATTGGAACATAACGCTCTACTGGGGAGAGGCATGGACTTGAACTCCCTTACATGGTTGTTGGTAACTTGTGTACTTTTTCAAATGTACACAACACTAACACTAATTCAATTAGCTTTCAATTCTGGCGATGCAACCGCATGGCACCCCGACCAAGTACACTTGCCTATCTTCAACACTCTACATCTCATTCTTAGTGTTGGGGGGGAGGAGGTACCATGTAATTTGACTCAAGTTGTGTCTAATACACCTAGAGATACATCAGCTTCTAGAGAAACAATTACAACCTTTTATGAATCTACGAAGTTGGATAGTGGAGAACCCAATACACCAGGTTCTTCAAACACATTTTCCAACTCCATTCTATGTGTTTCTAACTACCCTTTCGTTATGGGGAACCAACTCACCAAGAAGGAGAGAGACCAGGTCACAAACTTGCTAATTAAGTATGAGAATGTGTTTACATTCTCAATGAAAGACTTAGGTAGGTGTAAGACCATGCAATTCTCTATAGACCTTACAGATGAGACACCCATCTATCGAAGGAGGCATAGGTTGAGCAAGCATGAGTGGGAACTGGTAGATGAGAGCTGCAAAGAGCTCCATGAGGCCGGTCTCATTCAGCCATCAAGTTTTGATTTTGCAACTGCTATAGTAATGCCAACAAAAAAAGATTCACCTGGATTATGGACTGAGAAAAGGATGTGCGGGGATTATAGGCCTTTGAACCTAATTACACTTCAGGATAGGTACCCCATGCCCATCCCTAAAAAATTGTTTGATAGCATTAGAGATTCAAACATCTTCACAATTGTGGATCTGAGGCAAGGTTTCAACCAAATTATTAACCAAATTATGCTCACTACGAAGGATCGCAAGAAAACAACATTCCATGGAAGCAACAAGTTGTGGGGATGGCTTGTGATGCCTTTTGGATTGAAGAATGCACCTGTCTTCTTTCAACGAGACATGGACCAAGTTCTCGAAGGGGCAGATTTCCTAAAGTGCTACATAGATGACGTCCTAGTGCATAACAAGGGACTCCTGCAGCATTTGGCTCATCTTGAGGAGTTATTCAAGAGGCTCCACGAAGTTAATATGAAGATCCATCCTAAAAAGTGTGAGTTTGCTATCACCTCAATAATCTACCTTGGACATAAAATTTTGCCAAATGGCATTATGGCTCATTGGGCCAAAGTAGTAGCCATTTTGGAAATGCCCAATCCTACTGATGTTCACACATTGAAGAACTTCATCGGACTATGTAATTATTACAAAATTTATGTCCAAGACTTTAGTACTATTGCTCATCCTCTCTATGCATTGTGAAAGAAGGATGTTACTTGGACATGGAGTGATGAAGCTCAGGAAGCTTTCAACACACTCAAGGAAAAGCTTTCAGAGTTCCCCATTCTGAGAAGACTTGATTTCAACAAAGTCTTCATTCTACACACTGATTAGAGTGCTCTTGGTATTGGAGCTATTCTTGGCCAACTTGATGAGGAAGGCAAGGAATATGTTATCGCCTATGCATCTTGAAGCAATAACAAAGCTGAGAGCAACTACTCTTCATATGAAGGGGAGTGCCTTGCTATTGTATGGGTCATCATACATTTCAGGCCCTATCTTTATGGCACCAATTTCACTTTGTATACCGGCCACCAACCTATCAAGTGGTTGATGACCAACGACAAGCTTACTAGTAAGTTAGCTCGTTGGGCACTTATACTTCAAGAGTATGAGTTCAAGGTTATTCATCGACCTGGTATTACACATCAGAATGCGGATACCATGTTGCGAAGACCCCTCATTACCTCTGAAGAGTTTTTAAAAACCAGGCAAGATTTTGACCAGATTCCAATAGTACATGTATCTGAGGCATCTAGTTATCTTGCATTACTACAATGTAACCTAGTTGAACATCCCATTCTAGATATATGGGAGGACTTGGACACTTTGAGGTTTTTTCAACATGGGAAATACCCTCCCCAAGTTACATCAAGTCAACGGGATCGCATACAACAACGGTCTAGACGCTATTCATGGAGGGACAATCACCTCATCCAATGCTTACCACAAGGCGATAAAGTGGTTCCACCACCACATGAACGACATGGTCTTATTCAAAAAGTACACTAAGAGCTTGGACACTTTGGAGTTAAGCGTACTTATAGCCTTTTTGCTCCTCATTACCATTGGAGAGGTATGTATGCTCAAGTCCGAGACATCATTACTAGGTGTGAACAATGTGATAGAGTGAGAACTTCTTTCTCCTCTCAACAGTTCATGCTTTTTCCACTCCCTATTCAGGGCATGTTCTATCACTAGTCAGGTGATTTAGCTAGAGAGTTATCACAAACCTCTAAGGGTAATGTTTACATCATGATTATGATTGAGCATTTTTCAAAGTGGGTTGAGCTTGTTGCACTACCAGACAAGTCATCACACAACACTAGCCAGGCTTTCTTACAACAAGTTCTAAGTAGGTTTGGGGCTTGTGCTAAGTGCCTTACTAATCAAGGATCAAAATTCAAGGGAGAATTCCAAAACCTACTTGACCATGCTCTCATTGACCATAGTTGAACTTCAAGAGATCATCCCCAAGCTGATGGCCTTGCAGAAAGGATGGTTCAAACATGCAAGAAGGGATTTCGGAAGATTTGCCTCATTAAGAACAAAGAGGATTGGGACTTCGCCTTCCTTTACATTGCCATGGGTTACAAGATGTCCAAACACGCCTCTTTATCTCATTTATTTCCTTACTTTTTATTTTTTGGGAGACATCCCATTCCACCCTCTTCCATTGCTGTTCAAATGGACCTAGTTGTGGACTTGGATTCCCCAACCACTTGGGCTAGGGTCATTGCAGAAAGGGCTGCTCTATTCAGGAGGGTTATGTCCATGGCCATGGAAAATTTGTCCATTGCATAACATAGAGACAACTTACGATATGCACACACATGAGGTGGTAGTTACAAACCTAAGGTGAGACAATTTGATGTTGGTGATTTTGTGTATCTCCAACGGCAACCCAATGATACTCTAGACATTTCCTCCGGTCGCACTATCTTGAGGACTAAGGCGATCAGGCCTTCAGGTGTGTAGGAGTTACAAGGAGTTGACGAACGCACAATTTGGGTCATTCCAAAAATTATGCGCCCTGCCACCTGCCGAACTTGGATCCTACCATCATCACGTCGACTTGGATTCCTCCACTTGATTATCCATGTCAGGTATGTCAGAGGATAGACGATGCTGATCAGATGTTGCTTTGCGATAACTGTAATGGTGGATACCATCTCTTTTGCCTCAAACCGAAGCTCACTCAAGTTCTCGCCAACAATTGGTATTGTTCATCATGTTCTCCTACAGCACCTTGATTCCTATTCAGACCATGCCATGCTTTTCCCGGCTCAAGTCTGGGGGGGGATACATGAGAATTTCATCTCAGCTTCCCTTGTGCATTGTATATATATATGTGTGCATGCATCTTTTTTTAGTTGATTAGTTTATACCTTTGACTGACTCTAATCTTTTTGTTTAGTAAAATTTACTACGTATTTACATCCTTACAACACCATACGTCACGACATTACATGTCACGACATTAAGCCCATAATGTCTAAAAACCCCATGTAATAATACCAACATAATGATAATTAATGCACACTATTTGAAAGGTGCAAAATGCAATACTTGCCTTAGGCCATAAAACCCGCATTGGTTGTGGGAGTCAATGCATTATTCACATATGGGTATGAAAAAATCAAACTACAAAGAAATATTGAATATGAAATATTTGTGTAAAGGTATAAAACCTTTATTTATGGTTATATATTTAATGAAACTTGATGCCCTTTCTATATCCAATAATTAGGAAATGAAAATAGGTTGAATTGTGAAAATATAAACAAAACAAAAAGAAATAACAAAAGACAAATGCATACCTTTAGAAATAAAAGATGTTAACGTTCCACCAAAGTTTGTAATCCCAATTAAAAATGCAACCCTAAAAGATCACAACTCATACACAACTGGGTTAGAAAATATTAAACTTTAACAACTATGGAACATATGGAAACAAAGCATATTCATAATTATGGTATAAATCTAAACAAGTGATAAGATCAAAAACCAATATAATGAGCAAAGTTTGGAGTATAAACCTTAGGCTCTGAAATATATGAACCAAATTCCAATACATTAAATCATAAAACATAACCCTAAAAATCCAAATGATATTTTTCCATAAGCCTTATTACAACCCTAACAAAAAAAAATCCAAATATATACAAACAACTTTACAAACTATACACATTATATAATGCAAAATAAACAAATTTAAAAGAACATAGGAAACAATTTAGAAACCAAAATTTAAAGGTTTTAAACTATAAATATTTATTGACTGAAAAAAAAACCCTTAATCTTTAAAAATAATGAAATAAATTTCGTATAAAACCAAAAGAAAAGATGTCTTTTACCTTTGTGTGATCTCTCCAACCTAATTTTTTCCACTATCTTTGAAGAAGATATAGAATGCAATTGTATTACTTCACATATGTGTAAACCTTAAAATTTTCCCCCCAAATTTAGCCTACTTTAGGTTAATTACTATACATTTGTGAAAAACTTATTAATTAATTTATGTGTCCCAACCCTAAACTTAAGCCATAATCCAATAGTACATATTTATAATAATTACATGAAAAGATGTATTGTAATGTCCATTCAATAATAAATTAGGTGAACAAAATTTAATAAAATATGCATTAACTAAACCAAAATGGCTGCAATTATGGCATTGTTTCCGTTATAAATTTTTAAAAATATTTACATATGGGGACTTATGTTCATCATCCATGAACTAGGGTGAACTTTAATAAATTGATAGGTAGGATTGAGAGGGGGGGGGGTGAGGGTGAAAAAAAATGAGTAGGTAGTTAATTAGGTATTTGGCTATGTAAAAAACATAGATAGATAGGTAGTTAGGTAGATAGGCAAGTTAGTACATAAGAAACAATTTACTTTATCAAGGTGACTAAGTTTGTAAGATACTTATGTCAATAAGGTGGTTGTGTATGTAGGGTAGCTAGGTTAGTAGGGTAGGTAGTTAGTACAATGGTTAAATTAGTAGGGTATGTAATTAATAAGGTAGCTAGGTTAGTAGGGTAGAATGGTTAGTACAATAACTAGGTCAATAACTAGGTCAATAAAATAACTAGTTATTAAGGTAGCTATGTTAGTAGGGGATAATAAATAAGGTACCAAGGTTGGTGCAGTACTTATGAGGGTAGGAAAGTGAGCAGGGTGGCAAGTTAGGTCCAGAGGTAAAACGGCCAAGAACCAAAAAAAAAAGGGGTATAGTGATCAGCAGCAAAAAGAAATGGACTGTGATGAACCCCATTTGGTGCCGAATGAAAAAATGGAACCCATCTAGTAGATAGAACGGCCAACTAGTGCATTGGTGGCTGCTGGTTCACTCTAGCCGTTCAGATTGGCAATAAGACAAATTACACAAACAATCTGTCTATCTAGGGTGGCAAAACTTGAAGTTGTATAGATGTTAGAAGTTGATACAGATCTTAGACATAGTTGCATTTTCCAATGTTTAAGATTGTGTTTACTTCAAAATTCTTCAGGAAAATTAGATGAGTTAGGCTAGGAGAATTTGATAATATCTACACTGCAATGACACACATTTTCATTGTCCAATTCAGAAGATGACCATGGTTTGCTTATCATCATTCACAGAACAGAAAAAAAAAACAAGATTTTTTTCATAGAAAAATAAGCTTTCATAAAACATGTGACTGGAGTGAACCAGCCTCCATGACTGCACCAGTTGGCCATTTTGTACACAGGATGGGCTATGTTTTTCATCTACCTCTACACCTTACATTAACCAAAATTCTACCACAATCAATTTTTTTGCATGCTGACCTTTGACCTTTTTTTTGGGGAGCCAATTTTTTCCCAACCCTTACCCTCCATACTACCCTCCCACCTAGTTACCCTATAACCTACCTACTCTACTGACCTACCTCTTAGCCTAAACCCTAAACCAAACCAACTAACAACCAATCCCTTACATACCCTTTCTATTTTTTCCTAGCAAAACCTATATCTCTTCCTGATTAAACCTATATCTATTCTTGGCTAGACTTTTATCTCTTGGCAAAACTTATATTTCTTTTTCGATAAACTTTTTTTTCTTGGCAAAAATTACATTTTTCTTGGCTAAACTTTTATTTCTTAGCAAAATCTATATATTTTCTTGGCTAAATTTTTTTCTCTTGGCAAAACCTATATCTATTATTGGTTAAACTTTTCTCTCTTGGCAAAACCTATATCTATTATTGGTTAAACTTTTCTCTCTTGGCAAAAACTATATTTTTTCTTAACTAAACTTTTCTTTCTTGGCAAAACCTATATATCTTTTTGGCTAAAATTTTCTCTCTTAACAAAGCCTATATCCCTTCTTGGCTAAACTTTTATCTCTTGGTAAAAACTATATCTTTTTTTGGCTAAACTTTTATCTCTTGGAAAAACCTCCATATTTTCTTGGCTAATTTTTTTTCTTTTGGCAAAACCTATATGTCTTCTTGGTTAAACTTTCTTTCTTGACGAAACCTATATCCCTTCTTGGTTAAACTTTTCTTTTTTGGCAAAACCTATTTCTATTCTTGCCTAAGCTTTTAAGTTTTGGAAAAACTTATATCTCTTCTTGGCTAAATGTTTCTCTTTTAGCAAAACCTAAAACCTATATTTATTCTTGGCTAAATGTTTCTCTTTTAGCAAAACCTAAAACCTATATTTATTCTTGGCTAAACTTTTAATTCTTAGCAACAGTTATATTTTTTCTTGGCTATTTTTTTCTATTGGCAAAACTTCTATTTCTTCTTGGTTAAACTTTTAACTTTTGGCAAAACCTATGTTAGTTTTTGGCTAAACCTTGACCTTTCAACAAAACATTTTTATTTGTTGGCTAAAATTTTACCTCCCAACAATTCTTTTATATCTTTTTGGCTAAACCTATACCTATCAACAAAACCTTTCTATATTTTGGGTAAACCTCTTTATTTCATAACTAAACCTCTATTTCTCTAAAAGGAAAAAATAAGAATGGAATCCACAAGGTGTAAAATGAACTTCAATGTATTTTTTTATAGAAATCAATTCAAAACATAAAAACTAATGTTGATTTTAATTAGAACAAACAATTGAGGAGGTAAGAAAAAAAAAAGTATTTTCAATGATTATTTAATTTAATCACTTAAATCATAAAAAATTAATGTAAAACATATAGTTTTTAAAAGAGGGTTAAATTTACATATAAAAGTTGAGAGTTTAGGTTCTAGGCATTACAATACTCATGTCAACTTTAATTTTTAACACCATTTTTGTAATGATTTGGAATTCCCAAAACTAACACCTATTATATGGCTAACATGTAAGTATTACCTATTATGGCAAATACTAATAGTAGTTGAAGATTTAATCCCAACATGCAATACCCACATATAAAAACAATTCCATTTGTGATTGAAATGAAACTTTTTTTTTTGAAATTTGTTTTTGCTTATTTTAGATGTTAAAAAAAATTTCTTATACTTTTATTTTTCATTCCAAAATTTTCTTTATTTATTTTATTTTTTAAAATGATTCTTCTTCTATTTCTTCTTCATAATCAATTTTTATTTTATTTTTAAAAAAAATTTAAAACAAATTCAAAACTATCTTTGTTAATCTTTCTTATCATTAAATATGCATATTTTATGCCCAACATTTGGGTATTATGTGAAACATGAAGAAATCTAGCCAACATTCTATGCTTCAAATGTGAATATTACACAATTTTGTTTTATTTCTTCTTTTAAATATTTCTCATCACAACATCAAAAATGAAAAATGAAAAGGTATTGCATACAATGGACCAATCATGTTATGGTGGAGCTTGAATGAAAATGGATGTAGATTTTGTAATACATTCATAATAAGATTAGGGTCCCATTGGAATTGAAATGCAAAAAAAGCAACTCCATGCGAGTCACATATAATTTCTACTACCAATTATACTTCATTTATGTAAAGGGGTAAAAACGAACCAATAGGAGCCAACGACAACCTCTTGAATCATTATGACTAATCTTCAAAAAAATGATGTGGCAACACAAGATTGGATGAAATGTATTGAGGTAGTGTTAAACAATAATGCTTAAACAATGTTTTTACAATATTTCATTGTGTTGAAAAACATTGGTTATGGGCTTTAAAATGTGTTGAAAAGTATTTTATATTTATTGGATTACTTTCAATTTTAACTAAATGTTAAATTAACATATTAGAAAAGGCTTCACATAAATACAACATATATTTTCAACATTAATTTAATGTATGAAACTTATGAACATCAAAACCAAAGACTGATTATGCCAAAATTGGCTCCTATTAACTTGGTTTTACCCAAAGGTAAATTATGCAGGTATTACAAATACTTACCCCTCCATCATTTAGGTTAGGGTTACTAGAAAAAGCCAAAAACTTCAATACTTACATTATCAATATCCAATACAAATGTCGAAGTATGGGTGAATGTAATTCCTACACATTCAATTGTGATTATTCATTGCGTACACCAACAAAACAAATACTCTCATCATATTTTGAAATGTGTTGATATTGCATTACCTTTATCCAAAAATGCACTTCCTTGCATTGGTAATACTTGAATCTATAACCCCATGCTACATTACGTATATCCACTAAAGGAAGTCTTCATTATGAGAAGAACAAAAAATACAATACCTACATCAAAATGGCAAATCCCTTGCTAGAAAGGTTATGGGATGGGCAATACCCTCATATATGACAACAAAAATCATTGTGTCCTATGTAATATATGAAATTCTATGCAGTATGAGAAAGCTTGTTCATTAACCTTGAACTATTATACATTAATTGTTTGAACTAGTATGATGTTACTAGTACATAAAAAGTCCAAATCCACTAATGAATTCACTAGGTTTTGTAGTGAATTAAGTGAATTTTAGTTCTAGTGAATTTTTAGCAAATTTGTCAATTGTTTAATGATCGACGATAAGTTGATACAAAGAAGTAAATTCACTTGTAAATTCACTAACATATGAACATCTAAATTCTTTTGAGTATTTTCATTATTCAATATTAACTATTTAATTCATTCAAAAAAATTTAAATTGAAAGTTTTAAGAAGATTTGAACCCATCTACCTAGGTAGGTAGAAAACTAACACCTAATTACTTATGTAGGTAAGCAAATAGGTAGGAAAGGGAAAATGTAGATGGAATGAATAGCCAAAACATATTTCATTCGTGTCACAATTTTCATTTAAGGTCAAGCATTTCTTCACTCATCCCAAATTGGCACATGCATTTCTACGTGAGTAATCAATGGAAAAAATGTTCTTTATATAGCTTGTGAGATGAGATTTAAAGACAAAACATATGGGTTAAACCTTATACTTGCGCTCTAATTTTAAATTGAAATGCAACTAAAACTTTTCTTAAAGTCAACTTTAATTAGTAAAATCTTTCTCATATTATGTCCAAATGAAATAATTTAAATTTCATTTTTAATTTTTTTAAAAAATCTACACAAAAAAAATTATTAAAAAGTTTTAAAAATACTTGAATTGAAGAAATTGCATGTAAATCTTGCATTTCAATACATTTCAACAAGACATTTTTTTTCCCAAAACACCCTGGCCAAGCCACAACCTTTAAATTGAGTACCCCAAAAGAAAATGAAGGAAGGGATTCAAAGGATAGTCAAGGAAAAGACAGGGGGCTCATCAAGGTGTAAACAAGTATTATGGAAAAAAATGGTGGCACAAGATCCTACAATGATATGGATTGAAGGAGTGGTTGGAGGTAAGCCTACATTGGTGTTGGTGGATCTAAGTAGTACCCACAACCTAATGTTTTGAATATTTAGAGCCACTATTTATCTAGAAACCCATTTAGCATCGAAACAAACCATGAAAGTTTAAAAATACTTGACCACCCAACCCAATTTGAGTAATAATTTAGGTGGGTGGAAAGATTACAACAATTTAATTATGGATCAACAATGCATTACATAAAGGGCAAAAAAAACATAGTTAATGTCTTGGTTCATCACCCATTGGCCATTGTCATTTCTATGGTTAAAAAAATCATGATGGAAGACATAAAAAAACACTATGTCCAAGATGCATGTTTTAAATAGCCTTATGAAAACTTGTAGAAAAACCCACAAGGAAATCCAAAAGTATATGGTTTATATTTAGGATAACAAGACCTACCTACTATATTATGATACTAGTGTATGTATTCCGAACTTTGAAGAATTCCATGTTTGAATCTTTTATGATTGCCTTAACATTCCAATAGCTATCTAGGGTTTCAAAAAAC
>Ga0116229_10009835_pt1 | contig 14508 bp, 12 predicted proteins | sample S1TSphgellanicum_3_FD_87313 | JGI IMG/M metagenome (GOLD analysis project Ga0116229, IMG submission 87313) | Host-associated microbial communities from peat moss isolated from Minnesota, USA - S1T2_Fc - Sphagnum magellanicum MG | ecosystem: Host-associated > Plants > Peat moss > Unclassified... | reverse complement strand
TAGTGGGTTCATAACACCTCCCCTTAGTCATTCATGCATGTGGATGGTTAGTACATAGTTAACCATCATTGTTAACTAGCTATGGGACAAGAATGGAAGGAAAAAATGTTTCCAATCCACACACCCCATCCATCCTAAAGTAGCCCATGGCTTGACTACATGAAATTCACTTGAAAGAATTATTTAAATGTTCATGTTGATAATTCTTGAGCATTAAGAAGCTTGGATGAGCTAATGTAAAAGAAAATATTCCTAAATTGAGTTGAAAGATTTTGCATGCTTTGGCCAACTTGAAAGAAAGGGGGTTTAGGAAATGGGAGTAGGATCTTGCTTCTAAGTTTCTAACCCAAAAATGGTTGTTGTTGCATCATCAAAGTTAGGTAAACAAAAAAATAATCTATCATTTCTTGGGGAAAAAGTTTATTGCAAGAAGAACAAATGGCAATGAGGGTTTTGCTACAATTTGGGTGGTAATGGCAATGGCGGTAGTAGCTTTGTTGCCACTATTGCCATTGCTTCCTTGCACTTAGTAGTTAGTGCCGCGCAAAAAGAGGAGAAAGAAAACAACTAACAGGGAGGGACAAACAGAGACAAAGAGAATTTTTTTGCAATTGGGGGCCTTCAGGAAACAAGAAAAAAGGGTTCCAATTCCATTTCAATATAAAAAGGCTTTGTTGGTAGTCCAATTACAATTTTATTAATGGCATTGGTTATAAATCTACGTTCTAGATTTTCATGGCACGGTGGGACATATGAAAGCAACCACTTTTTAAAGCAATGGAGGAGGATAGTGATGACAAAAACACCAACATCAATAGGCAACAAGACAACAAAGGTGAAGAAACTAAGGGAAGATGGGTTTTCTGTTTTTCTGTTTTTGTTTTGTTTGGGTTTTGTTTTGTTGTGGGTCTTTCTTTTATGTTTTTGTCAAGCTTAAAAAGTTTTTTTGTCACAAAAAATCTAGTGATTACTTACAAATTAAGCACAATACAAAGTTTCTATTATAAAGTGTGAAACTTTGCCACAATCTTGGTTTTTTTTGGTTTTTGTCACAATCCTGAAAAAATAACAATGGAGGAAGAATAAATATAAATAAATAAAAATGCATTGTAGGTGTGAACATGTCAATATTTAATGGTTAGTCATTCACTAATACTATTTTTTTGAGATTTTTTTTTTAAAAGCAAAAGATTGAGTCTAGGGTGTTTGTCTATCATTGAAGGTGGGTATTACATTAGTTGGGTAGTCCAAAGAATAAAAGATTAAAATTTTATGGGCCCCTAATTCTTGCACAATATTTTTTTAGAAAAATGTATAGGTTGTGTTAAACCTAGTAAAGTAAGGATGATGGTGTCAAAGGTTATGGCAAACTTAAAGTTTAACTATCTTTTGAAACATGTTTTGTTTGTTTGTGATAATTCATTATCTTTTTCCATTTGATCTATTTAATCTTATGTGATTTATAAGTTTAAAATTATCGTGTTGAAATAGGTAATCTTTAGAATATGGGACCTATTTGCAATTGCACAAATAGGTCCCATTCTAATATTTTGGTATTAAAGTGTTTAGGTCTTGTTGAATCTAATAGATTAGTGCTCATGACATCTAGGCCTATAGCAAAGTTAAGGTTTGGCCTTGGCATAATGCCCTGGCAAAAGATTCCTTAGAAAGTTTCCTATCTTTTTCCTTTCGTTTTGTTTAGTATTGTGTGACTAACTTTGTAGATTTAGGATTACCTTGTAATAGTAGGTAGTTTTTAGAAAGTGGGGCCCATGTTCATAGTAAATTTCCTAGCTCATGGGCACCAAACATCTCGTGTCCCCCAACTCATCACTTTTCATTGAACCTCGTAATTCCCATCACCCATTTGCCTCATCATGTGCCACCACCGACTGATCCTCCACCTCATCCCCCATGCAAACCATAAACCACCCACTAGTTACCCCTTCGATTTTAACAAATCAGACACCATTTATTAATTTCCCCTACTAGCCCTCGGCACTTCATGTGAATATGGGGTCCCAACTTTACACTTTCTTAAATCCTTTTGATCATGCACACCTAGGACATTTTTCCCCTCCTACTTTATTGGTCTCTATAGGTGGCCATGATCATACCCCCCAACCTACCCCCATATTTTCAACATGCCTTCAACTTCCACGTAAAGTTTTGTGCCCTAATTATGGACGCCAATATTTTAATCAAGGGTTAGCTCATCATTAACGTTCTTATCATAGATCTAATTCATCCAATCCAAACCCTTGTGATCATCCCAACTTAATACCTTCCTTTACTCCCACCTCGCTTGCATAAGCTTGGACATGGGTTTCAACATTGGATGTTTTCAAATCCTTTCATTTAGGCTTTGTCATTCTCGATTATACAATTGCATCCCCACCATTCTATGGCATGATGTACAAATGACATTTCGTTTTCCATTGGATAAGCTAACGCAAGCCCTGTACAATGTGGCGGTTTGGCATTTGTTCCTCCTATTACCCCAATGGTGTCTCATTTTGCCCCTTTGTGATGGGGCAATAGGGCATAGGGAAACATGAATTTGATTTAAGTGTTTTTTAATAAGCGATTAAGAAAACTTGTAAGAGTTTTTTTTGCAAGCCCAAGTTTTGTTGATTGGTTTAAATTCAATCCTTTTTCCCCAACATGATCCTCCAATTCACAAATGTTTGTTCCACAGTTTAGCCTTGGGGCACACAAAGGAATATTTTCAGGCAGCTCACACTTTGGCATCATTTTTTCCCACACTCACGTCCTTCGACACCACCTTAACCTTCACCACATTACATTGTAAATTAGATGGCTACTTCTTGTTTTTCTTCGAAGACTACGAGCTAAATTAAAACCTTGAACTTTCTTTTGATTCTTTCAAGTTGGCATTCCAACGCATGCCGCATTTATTAGCAAGTGGTCCTTTCGGGATGGTTTTTGAACACTTTCAAAATTGTTTTCACCTTGTAGATTCAACAAATGGATTCCTTCAATTGTTCCAACTTTGTTCTCATATCGCATATGATCACATTCCACCCCAAATTGCAAATGTCCTTGGAACAGCCCACCTCTTAGCCATGACCAAGCCTTCAAATGGAATTCATCCCATTGTAATGGGGGAAACATTGTATTAATTCACAAGCCACTTTTTATGCCTTTAATTTCACGAAACTTTTGTGACACATTTTTCCCCACACCAATTTGGAGTTACAACTAAAGGTGGTTGTGAAATAGTAATCCATGGCATCAAGTGCACCCTAGACCTTCACCCGACTAAGTTGTTGTTTCGTTAGACATGGTGAATGCTTTCAATTTAGTGTCAAGAGGGGTCATATTTCAAAAACTTTGTGCAACAAATGGGGACATCATACAACTCATCCCCTTTATTCGTGCTTTTATGCAATTGAATTTCCTTTGTTTTACAATCATCGTAATCGTGAAGGTGATGTCATAATCATTCCATTTGCCATGGGGATTTGTCAAGGTGATCCTTTGGGGGGGGCACTATTCGCTTTAGCCCATTTTAGGGCTTTAGGTTTTACAACTAGTCATTTTTCTTCTTGTCTGTTTCCACCCATTGTGAATGACACTCACATCATAGGTCCCTTTTCAATTGTATCATCTTCATATGAACATTTTCAAACCGAATTCTGTGTGATAGGTCTTTCTATCCAACCTCAGAAATGTGTAACATGGTCACCCTTTGGCTTGCCACTAGACTTCAACACCCCATCGCAAAGAATTAATGTATTGGAGGTTCCATTGGGCACCTTAACTTTCACATCATCCTTCATTAGAGATGCTTTACTAGAGGATGTTCGACATGTGGATCTTCTCCTTAAAATGGGTGATGTTCATGTAGCTTTTGGAATTTTAACTTGTTTCATGCAATGCCCATTGTATTTCTTACGATACACACTTCCATCTTCCACCTTCACAGAGTCTCTTATTTCCTTTGATTCCTCCTTCCTTCAATTGTTTGGATGCCTTTTCAATCCATAATCCTTTGATAGCCTAGAAAGAGCTCTAGGTCCTAAACGAGCCTCCTTCCCAATAATTTTCGATGGCATTGAGCTCATATTGACATCCACCATTGCCCCAACAACCTATTTAGGGAGTTGGGCCCTTATCACTTTAGTCATAGTTGTTAGGTTTATGGTTGATCAATGTCATTTCCTTTTTGAAGCTTTAGTACGAGTTGACAACAACACATTTCCTTTCTAAGAACACTTCAAGGCGGCATGTGATCTTCTACCACCCCCAACTTGTGTGTGTTTTCTTCCATTTAAATTCATCGAACAACAAATGGTTCAACTTCAAGAATCCATCTCGAAGCATTTGCACCATCATACCCTTTCCAACATGCGCTTCGACAGGATATTTGAAACCCATTGTGCCCGAATTTTATTATGTTCTGGCCCAGGGGTGAACACTTGGCTTACAATTTGACTAATTTCCCCAACCTTTCAATTACCTTCCCCAATTTTTTCCACAACACTTCGTACATGACTTGGACTACCCCATCCCTCAATTATAGGCATCTCTCAATATGTGTGCACACATCCCACCGACCCTATCGATATCCACTTCTTACTTTGTGCTCATAGTAGTGAACACATTGGGACCCATGATGCAATTCACAACACCTTTGCCACCATTGCATGGGATGTTGGCTTCCACCTTGGATGAAAACATATACATGCGCTTCCTTCAACCACATTCAATTCCTCTCGTTGATGAATCAACATTGTGCTTACCAAAGATGACATTCGTACCCTAGCTAACATTGTCATTGTCGACCCAACATGAGCAGATGTATTTCCCTGATCTTATGCAATTCAAGGATTTGCCACCTTTAATGCAACTCAAGCCAAGGAAAAGAGCTATCACAATCGACACCCCACTAATCAATTCCTCCTTTTAACAATTGAGGTATTTGGTTGCTTACACAAACATGCCAGTGTGTTTTTACACGATTGTGCCAATGCCATTTGGAGCTTGAAAGGGTCAAAAGGCCCTCATCTTTCTATCTTTGTCACTTTTCTTCATCAAAAAGTTTTGATCACATTACAAAGGATGCAAGCATCCTCCATCTTAAGTCGGGCGATAGTTGTAAGCTTAACTATTTCCCAACTTCCACCCCTTCAAAACACACCTCCCATCACCACAACCAATCTATTGCAAGCCGTCAGTTTTTGACATGTAAATATTGCCAACCTACCACATGTAGTTGGTTATGGACATGAAAAGATTTTCACACCTACTTTGAGCTAACTTGATGTCTTGTCACTTCTCCCTTTTCCTTAATTTTACGCCTTTGTACATTTTCCTAATCTAGGGTGTGTTTTTAAATAAAGCTTTACATGACTTTGATGAATATGATGCCTTGGATGAAATGATGCAAAGTTGTCACACTTGCAATAAGTCTACTAATAAGTTATGTTGCGAAACCTACCTTTAGTCAAAACTTTTGATGATTTGCAATACATTGCTTTCATTTTTTGCCATTGAACATAAAAATGATGTGAATACAAATTTTATGCAACACCCTAGGGGTGATGGCTCACTAGTATAGTGCCTTTGGGGTCGCTAGGATCACCAAAAGCTCCAGGGTTCAAACCTGGTGGGATGGGTGAAACTTATGCCAGCTCTCTATGAATGAGCTTGACTTTGGTGTGCCAACAGCTTGCCTAGCTGTGTTATGTAGAAGCAAGATGTGTTCTTTTGCTTCAAAAGGAAAAACAAACTTCATGCAACAAGGTCCATACACATCTCCAACTTCTCTGCATCTTTAGCATGGCATTGATTTTCCTTAAGTTCTAGGAAATTTCTTGCTGGTTAAATCTTAGACTCCTGACAAACTTTGTCCATCCAAAGAACTTCATACATAGGCCGCAACTGAACATGGCTAGCACCCCTTGGTTATAGGGAGTTTTCAACCATAATGCAATCATATTACCCTTAATGTGTAGCCTTAAGGCCTGTAAGGCCTCTGTTTGGGGGTAATACACTCATAAGGTGCCTTGACAACATGTGTTTACAGTTTGTTTTTTTTTTGTCAATTTCAACAAATGTTTACACATGGAAAGCTGCGCATGTTGGGTGTTATGGTTGTAAGTTGTAAGCTCTCCACACCCTTACTGACCCTCTGCACATGAAGCTTACAAGAATGACACTCTATTCTGTAGTTAACTACCTCACCAGAAATTCACTTTATTGTTTTGGGGACATTCCCATCCAGAATCTGTGTAACATCCCTTTGGAAGGAGGATGTTTTGTTTTGGTGGCAAAGAAACCTTGTAACGTTGATCTGAATCAATCTCAGCCACATAACTCACAAAAGGTAAGGTCCTCATTTGTTAGGTCGAGGAATGCTCTACTGTCAAGCCATTACATCCTAGACTTCAAGCTTCATGCTCAGCTTCCAGAGCATAATGCCCTGGTAGCAGGGCCTTCCCCTATTCGTAATATTTGAGTGGATGCCTCCAAATTAAAATTTTGAACTTTTGAATGGCACTATTTTTGCACAAGACTAACTCAGAGTAAGTACTGTATTACCTTTACCATTCTTGCATTTTCTTTGATGATTGTTTTTTTGTTTTTTCACTTGGGCAAAAAAAAATTAAAAATTTCCTGATTTTCCTATAGTCGATATGGGAAAAAGAAATGCGATGTAATTTTGCACTACTTAGGCACACTGCACCACAAAGCTTTAAGGCAGGTAATCAATATTCATGTCAAAGAAATTTCTAGAACTTTTGGCTGATTTTGAGAAAATCAGAATTTATTGAAAATCATTAAATTATTGCTGGAATGGTAAAGGTACTACAATATTTGCAAGGTTTCAAGAACTCAAGAGTATCGTAAGGTATCGAGAATTTATGAGACTCTAACTTTTTTTCTTTTTATTATCATCTCAGGTCATTGTTCCCATGAAAACTTGGGAAAGCACTAAACCTTAAACCCCAAGTTCTAAAACCCACAATTTTTAAGTGAATCTTGGAAAAGCCCACAAAAAATCATCTTCAACAGTGGGAGCTGAAAACCCGAGCCCACAAAATATGCAATGTAAGAACATGATAGGAATATCTATGACATCATTGCAGAGGAAACACCCACCACAATTCTTTAAAGGTGGCTGTTTCATGTCTGTTCCAACAAAACCCAAAACTCACAGACAAGAAGATTGTGGTCATAATCTCCAAGATTTTGAACATAGTCAATCTCCTGATCTCTCTCTCTCTCTCTCTCTCTCTCTCTCTCTCTCATGACAAATTCAGTTGCAAACATACCCAAATCAGTACAGAATGTTGTAGTACCATAAGTGTTTTTCTCAAGCTTTGAGAACAAATGGGTTTCAAGTTTTCTTCACATTGATATTTGCAGGATAAGGGCACTCCAGAAGGTCTGGCTACTGAGGTTTGATATTGGAAGTAGGAAAGAACACAAAAAGAGGGTTTTGGGATAGATCTTACGAGACATACTCCAAATCGACAGTTGCTGGAGCACACTTGTGCACAGCATTAGGCTCTACTTTTGCTTGAACACCATCTTGTGTGCAATTGTGAATGTGACCCAAACAGATAGGTAAGAAACAATTAAGCAATTACAGCAAAAAAGATAGCTGTAATTCTCATGCACTATTCGTCATCACGAGTTCAAGATTAGGAGCGACGTGGTTTGGGTGAATTGCAGTAGCTCTGATCCCTGTTTGTTTCTCCCTCTCTTGGCATTCTTCTCCTAACATGCATAGGTCTCTACATGTGGCTTTGAGATGTGTAATGGGAGACTGGTTGCAGTGACCATATGTGCATGCACCCTGCCAGCATTAAATTTACAGCCAAGGTGAGACCTTTTGTTGTTGGATTTGGATTCTAAATGCTCTTTGGCACTATTGTAACCTCCATTGGGGACAGATAGCCCACTCTCATATGCTACTGAATCACGATGCCATAGTGATCCAAGTTAGATGCATGATATTGGGTACATTTCTCTCAAGAGTAAATGTGCCTAAGAGGCTATCCATAAGCCCTGGGCCTACGGAGTGTCAAAATTTGAGCTACTTTCTGAAATTTGGTCCCTTCTCTCAATTTGGTAGATTTTTGGACAGGGTCAGCCAATAATCCTGGAAGCCTTCATCAGAAACCTATTCCTAGCTAGTTTCTGAACAGTAATTTGGATATAGTTTGTTTTGGTGTAAGAATCAACCCTTCTGATAAATCAATTAGGCTGGTATTCCAAAATCCAAATAAATGTAAGCACTAGATGCAGCATCACAAAATAGTGGGTTTCAAGGTTGCCAACACATCCTTGTGGAGCTGCCATTGATTCACCTGCTGACAGCCCAGGTGGAGGCTGCTAAGCTGTAGTTGACATGTCTTCCTTCTGCTCTCAATGATAACTCCTGTATGTGTCTCAGACATGATCATATGCATCAAACTCCAAAACCAAACAACATAACTCAGCTGCATTACTCACCATGACTGCATCATCTGTGCAGACAGCAGGACACAAGCTGTGCAGCCATTTCATATAACAGGTTGGAGCCAAATTTCAGACAGTTCCTTCTCATCTTCAAGGACAAATTCCGAAGCTTTTCTCAAGCTTTCAGAATGAACAGGTTTCCAGGTTTTTTTCAGATTGATGTTTGCAGGATAAGCACTGCAGAAGGTCAGGGTACCAAGGTTTGATATTGAAAGTACGAAAGAAGACAAAAAGAGGGTTTTCTGGATCATACAAGTCATACTCCTAATCAACAGTTGCTGCAGCAAACTTATGCAGAGTCTTAGGCTCTACTTGTGCACAAACACCATCTCATGTGCAATTGTGAATGTGACCCAAACATCTAGATAGGTAAGAAACAATCAAGCAATTGCGGCAAGAAAGATAGCTGTAATTCTCATGCAACAAGAGTTGCAGTATTACACATCTCATGATTAGCACAGCAAGAGCTGCACCGACGTGATTATACTCCAGACATGATGCAATAATCCTAATCATAGTGCCCAGCATGCTAAGAGCACAAATGTTCTGAAACTTTCTGAAATCTAAATGTCCCTCATGTCAGGAGCTTCACCTTTCAGCTACAGCTTGTATGCAGATGGCAAACTACCGCTGCAATGTGCTACTAAGTTTTAACTATGATACCAAAATTGTATTAATCACATTTAGTGAATTGGTTTGTCATTTTCTGTCTCTTTCTCTATCTCTTTTTCTGTGCTTTCTGAGGCTTCATCTTTCTTGTGCTGTTCCTTTTCTTGGTAGTAGAGCCGCTCAGCCTCAGGCATTGATTTCATTATCAAGCGGACTCTGGTGGAGATATCATCAATTTTGTCGTACAAAATTTCATTGGTGAACATTCCCGACAGAATGAATCGAATTGTTTCCCGGCTCTCATACAGCGGCAATAGGATGATCACTAATGACCCAACTGTTCCCCAAATAATCGCAATCGAAGCCCAGAATGCAAAGTATCCCTCCGAGAATACCTTTGCTGGGAGTGCAAAGATGGGCCAAATAATTGCAATGAGGATTGTGAAAGCCACACCCCACCTGATGATCCAGGTCCTTGCATGCTTCAGCTTAGTCTCATTGAATTCCTCCTCTGGTACATCAATATTTGCACGATCTACCATTGTGATGTGACGAGTGGATACCCAGTCGTAATTTTGTGGTGATAGGTAGCTGATAATCGCATGAATGGCGCCACCAGATAGTATCGACACTAAGTTACCAGCAAGCATTGGTGCATTTCTGCCAGTGGTATCAAGGGTCACACGCCCATACTCAACCTTGGTGAGAACAAGCCATGTTGTGATGCCCAGAAGCATGCCAGCAATGGCTCCAGTCATTGCACCTTTGGCATTTGCTTTGTTCCACAGAAGAAGAAAGGCAACAGGCATGACCGCTGAGCCGATGAAGACTCCCATGGCCAAATACATCCAGCCAAGTGACACACCTGCTTTGTTGAGTAGAATGGCTAATACACCCATGAAACATCCAAACAGGAACACAACACTCCTTGACACAATCAAAATCTGTTTGCCATTGGCCTTCGGGTTGATGTAAGTGCGGTAGATGTCATACGTGCAGAGTGATGATACTGCAATCAGCTCAGATGATCCTGCAGAGGTCACAGCCCTGCCATCACATGTACAAACTGTTTAGCTTTTGTCCTTGCATGTCTCCAGTGACTCAAACAAATAAGGTCTTCTGCTTTCCCCCGAAGTGATAACCATCTATAGAACCCAAGAGGAAGAAATCCAAGAGACAGAGAGAGAGGTATGAGATTCTTACATAAAGAGCATTGTAAGGAGAAGGACACCACCAAACTTTCCCATGAGAGCTATGGCAGTCGCAGGAGGAACTAGGCCACGTCCAGCCTCAGCTGTTGTTAGGGGAAGATCAAGTGCCAATGATCCTAAACCCAATGATGTTGCAAGAGAGAAAGGCACAGCAAACCACACCAAACCACCAAGCAAGTACCCTTTGTGTGTTGATGATGGCCTGGCAGCTATGGCACTCACCCAATATCCCTGAAGTTCCAAAGAGTAAATCCGTGAGCTAAATTTTTTTCTGGAGCTTCAAAATTGAGTCCAAACAGCCTCGGCAATGAAAAAAAATGAAGAAAAGGAAACCAGAAAAAAAGGCTCCCAAGCTCTTGCAGGATTCAGGGAAAAACTCACGTTATCAACAAACACAGTTCCAAAGTTTCCAACAATGTTGATGATTCCAAAAACAAGGCCACCAGTGCTCATCATGGTGAGGTAAGAGCCACCATTATTCCCACTCACAGGCCCACATGCCTGAGTAGGATGGTTAATAGGCGATGTGCAATCACGGGACTTGCTGGCCACCTCTGCAAGCTTGGCGTACACATCCTTGGGACTCCCAAGTTTTGGACTTGCCACATAGACCAAATATACAAAGACGACGAGCACCACATGCACTGTTTTCCATACCAGCAACCCCCATGATCAACCCACCACAATTGAATCTCCCCATGTTACAACCAAACCCAGAAGCACAAAGAACAATATTTCTTTGTTGCTGAACATGCTCAGGGCAACGTTTGAAGAAGCTTGAGGTGAAGAAAAGCATACCAATAACAGAGTGAAGGTAGCTGGCCAGAAATGTGGCTTTGAGACCTCCATGCAGGGTGTAGACGATAACTCCCAGTGGAATTAAGAAGCTAGCCGCATACAGATTCATGCCTGTCAGAGCATTTACGACAGCAGAGCCACCTAGTAGAAGCATGGCAGTCACTATAATGTTTGTCAAGAAGCAGAAACCCAAAAACACCATGTGTGCATGGAATCCCCATCTTGCTTTGACAATTTCACAGATTGTGTGCGCGCCAGGTGCCTTCCTCTTGATCTCAATGGCCAACACTCCAAACAATAACACCTGCACAGCAGAAATCAACCACACAACGAATACTCAGTTACAGTTTTAGAAAACAGCAAACCCCAAAAGACTTCAACAGAAGTTCAATCAGTTTTTCTCAAACGAAGGAGAAGATGTGAATTGTACTTGAATGGTTGCACCACTGGCATACCAAAAGGGCCCACTCACACCATACTGCCATGCCACATTTGAGCTTTGCAAGATTGTGGCAGCCCATGTCCACTGCAATTAAGATGGTCCACAGAGTCAGAATTGGATTTTTTAGGGTGATGTCAACAGATATCAATCATGAAAAATCACAACGTTCGGTGCTAAAAAAAGACATGGTCCCTGAGTTTCAGTGCCTCAGAGTTTGTGAACCCCAGCAACACACCTGAGAAACAATGACACTAGCAATAAGACCAGTCTTGATGTTCCGGCCAGCTGTGTTGAACCATTCAGAATTGTGTCTGGATCCCACATACTTCTTCTCCAACCACACCTGTTTGTTGTTGTAGTCACAAAACAAACATTTTACATTAGACTTTTGCAAAGAGTTTTCGAGGGGGTTCTCACCGACTAAACTCTCCACAAGTCAACATTCATGAATTTCTTCCAAAAGCTTCAAAACAAAAGGGAGAGAGTCTGAATTTCTCAGCTGCAATTTATTTTGTTCCTTGTTCAATTTCCTTCCCAAGTTTTCTAAGGTCTTTCTCAGTCTGACTGACACAAAATAGAGGTTGTCGTTAGCTAAGTTTCGCAGTTTTTCTGGAGAACAAGTTCAAGTGTTTTGGGCTCTCAGTCTCACCAGGAAGGAAGTGGCCAAGGCGAAGATGGCACCGAAACCCAACACAACAGCATACCCAACTCCCTGGTTCAGCACTGGCTTCCCTCCAAAGAAACTTGTATCCCTCGTACACACCCCACCCGCATCAGTGTAATACTTGGCTCCCCAGGGCAACCCCGGAGGACACACTGCAGCTGCCATTGCAGAGCTTTATTTAAGCCCTATACTCTTCTCTCCTCCCTCTCTAGATTCCCCTTTGAGAAAGCTGCAGATCTCACAGTAGTGACAGAGGACTAAAAACCAAGACCCAAGCTGCAGATCTCACAGTAGTGGCAGAAGACTGAAAACAAGACCCAAGCTGCAGACAGACAAAGTGACTCTGTCACTGACAAGACCAAGCTACAGATCCACAGTGACAGAGGACTGACAAGATCTGGAGCTTGTCACCAGCAATATGAGAGAAATGGTGCACTCTCTGGGGGCTTTTATTCTCGTGACCCAGCTCACCCATCAACCTTCCGCATGCAGTCCAGCTAGCAAAGATCACGGGAAAAAGAAAAAGAAAAAGAATTCCACCCAAAGATTTTCTCAGTCTTTGCACCGCTCATGGTATAGTAGCAGCAAAGCAAAGCAAAGATTCTTCTTCTTCTGCTAATGCTGCTGCGTGATTACTGTAAAACGATTCTTCTTGGGCCTAATTCCATGAATCAAAACCCGACACCCCATTCACAATCTTTCCTCAGAAACTTTGCAAATCAAATGCCCACATACGTAACAAACACGAGACTAGGTAATTAATTAAGCATGATGAATGAGTTGCAAAAGAAAGGATTAATTCCCTACTTTTTGCTTCTTTTGTCGGATGCATGCAGCTAAAAATAGGCCATATAAAAGGAAATTCAGAGGCTCCTGAGTATTGGGCGAGCAAGAATCTGGGGGAGAGGGGGAAGGGGACAAAAACAAAAGCAAAACAAAATTCCAAAAACTGGACCCCACAATCAACTTCTTTTTCTTAAAAACAATTTGGAGTTTGCTTCAAGAAGCTTTTATAGATAGCCATAATTATTAGGCATTTTGTCTCAATTAACTCGCAGCAGCAGCGGCGGCGGCGCATAGCTTCTTGCTGGTTCGTGATCTCCAAGAGTGCAGGAGATTTTGCGCGTGGCGATTCTGCATCCCCGTCTGCTGCAGGCGCTCGCTCCTTGGTCCCTCCTCCCTCTCCCCTGTTTTCCTAGTTTATCGATGAATCCCATTTATCCCATATTCATAGCCGAGAGTTGGGGACTGCTATATATAATATAAACTACTGACCAATCTTTTGCTCAAGTTTTTTTTACTAAGTAACAATTTATTGGACCGGTTTGTCAATTTCTAGTGAAGTGGTCAAAATCTATGAATTGAACTTGTGCAAATATTTCATTAAAAATTGAAAGGAGATGAAAATTTACAATATATTGCACAAATTTAATTCATAGGTTTTTTACTGATTTTTGCGAACTATTGCACAAGTTCAATTCATAAATTTTTTTACTGATTTTACAAATTATTGCACAAGTTCAATCCAGTATTTTTTCTTTCAAGTGTAAAATTTTGCATTGTTGCAAAAATTTAAGAAATTCATGTTGCATATTCAATGTTTTTTTTTGGGAGATTTCACCATTTTTTTTTTTGGGGGGGGGGGGCACATTTGGACTCAGATTTTATTTGGCAGCATCTTTCTTAACGATTTTTCTAAGATCCTGCCCTGATCTTCTTCACCTTCTACTGATTTTACTTACTATTGCATGAGTTCAATTTAGTGTTTTTTTTAGTGCAAGTTTTTCACTGTTGCAAAAATTTGTAAAATTTCTTGTTGCATATTCAATATTTCCAAGGGGAAAAAATTCACCAGAATTTTATTGTTTTTGTTTTTTTGTTTTTTAATTTTTAGTTTTTGTTTCCCACCACATTTGAACTCAGATTTTATCTGCTAGCATTTTTTTAACAATTTTTCTAAGAACATGCCTCGAGTCTTAAACATCCTAACCTAGAACCTATTGCCATTTATTGGTTTGGGATGCTCATTATTGACACAACATCAAAAATTTGGGGAAATAAAAACACTCATTGAAACTTGTTGGAGCCCATGTCACAAATTATGGAAGAAAAGGGATCAAAATGGCCGGGGATGGTTTAAATGTGAACCCCAAGCATGGAGCCTAAATTGAATGGAATATATATAAATGGAAGAAAGATTTCAATTGCATCAATGTTTTTACACATGGATGAATATTGTAGAATGGTGTGGATGAAGTTTTGAGGCTGAAAAACACATGGAGGAAAATTTG
>Ga0116229_10009834_pt1 | contig 14508 bp, 9 predicted proteins | sample S1TSphgellanicum_3_FD_87313 | JGI IMG/M metagenome (GOLD analysis project Ga0116229, IMG submission 87313) | Host-associated microbial communities from peat moss isolated from Minnesota, USA - S1T2_Fc - Sphagnum magellanicum MG | ecosystem: Host-associated > Plants > Peat moss > Unclassified... | reverse complement strand
TCCGCGACGATCTGGCCGCCACGCGAACGGCGCTTATGGATCGGATCGACCGGCTGCAGCACCGCGTCGATATGCTCCGCGACCACATTGTGGTGAACTAGGGCGTTGCCGATCGCACCGAGCGCATCGCGAAAAGCGCCTCCGACGAGACCAGAGCGCTCGCCGATGAGGTGCGTGCGATGCAGCGCCAGATTGCCAAGCTGCGCACGGACATGGACCAACTTCAGGGCGGATCACCGTAACAGCACAACGGCGCGCCGCGCGCTTGTCGGTGTGAAAGTGTTCGCTCGTGGCACTTACCGACGCATGGCCAGGGCTGCGTCGTCACATCCGGCTATCTGGTGTTGCTACGCGACGGCCGGCTGCAGCGAAGCCGTCACCCACTCCTTCAAAGCGCTTTTGGGCGCCGCGCCAACCTTGGTGGCGGCCGGCTTGCCGTCCTTGAACAGGATGAGGGTCGGGATGCCGCGCACGCCGTAGGTGTTGGGCACGGTTGGGTTCTCGTCGATGTTTACCTTGACGACGGTGACGCGGCCTTTGAATTCGGCGCCGATTTCCTCCAGGGCCGGGGCGATCATCTTGCAGGGGCCGCACCATTCCGCCCAGAAATCGACCAGCACGGGGCCGTCGGCCTTCAGCACGTCGGTTTCGAAGCTGTCGTCGGTGACGGCGACTGTATTGGCACTCATGGCGGGTCCTCTGCAAAACTGTTGGGGTCGGAAATGGTCAGGGCCCGGGGTGGGGTCAAGCGGGCGGGCGTGGCGGGGTGGGCGCCTGGTGCATGTCTGTCAAGCAAGGCATCCGGGATAATCATGGCTTTCGGGCCTTCGGTCCAGACCAGGGCGCAGCTTATCGCGCGATCCGGGTAGAGGCTGCGGAGCACGGCGCGATAGGCGGCGAGTTGGCGGAGGTAGAGCACCGGGGCTTGCGCGGGGCTGTCGGGCGGGGCGCGGGATGTCTTGTAGTCGGCGATCAGGACCGCGTCGGGACGGATGGCCAGGCGGTCGATGCGGCCGGTGACGATCTGTCCGTCCACCAGGCCGGTGAGCGCTTGTTCGGCGCGGCTGCCGGGGGCGAACAGCGGGGCGAGGTCGGGGTGATCCAGAATGGCGATGACGGCGTCGGCGATGGCGGCAGCTTCGGCCGGGAGCGCACGAGCGGCGAAATTTGTCGCGGCGGCACGGCGGGCGGCGGCGGGCAGGTCCGGCAGGTGCTGGAGCAACGCGTGGATCAGGGTGCCGCGGTCGGCGCGGGTGCCTGGGGCACGCAACAGGGGCGAGCGGGCGGCGGGGACGCGGCCGAGGGAAATGCCCTCGGGGCGACTGGGCGCGAGCGGCTGCGGTACCGCGGGCTCAAGCGGCGGCGGAATGGGGCGCCACAGCGGCGCGGCGCCGGCCCAGGCAGGGAGTTTGGCCACGCTGATGGCGTGCGTGGTGGTTGGCGCGTCGGGCGGGGCGATTTGCGGCGCCTCCAGTGCGAATTGGCTGCCCCATTCGTGCATAGCCTGTGTCGCGCCGGCGGCACGCAGGCCGGCTTCCGCCATGGCATACCAACTGGCGGGGGGCAAGTCGCCGCGCGGCTGCCAGCCGCAGATCAGGAGGTGATCGCGGGCGCGGGTGAGGGCGACGTAGAGCAGGCGGTTATATTCGGCGGCGCGGCGGTCGGCGGCCTGTGATTTGAGGGCCTGGGTCGCTTCGCCCTGGAGTTCGGCGCGCGGCGCCCACAGGAAGAGCTCAACGCCGGTTTGCGGATCGCGGGTCCACTGCAGGCGGTCGTCGTCGGGGGGCAGCGCCACGGTGTCGGGCAGGATGACCAGCGGCGCTTCGAGACCCTTGGCGCCGTGCACCGTCATGATGCGCACGGTGTCGCCGGCGGCTTCGGGTTCGCGCTTTATTTCGGCGCCGGATTGGCGGAGCCAGTGCAGGAAACCTTGCAGGCTCGGCGGGTGCAGCGCGGCGTAGTGCAGCGCGGCGGCCAGCAATTCGTCCACCGGCTCGGCGGCTTCGGGCCCCAGGCGGGCGAACAGGCGGGCGCGGCCCCCGAGCAGGCCAAGCGCTTCGCCGAGCAGGGCGTAAGGGCCGCAATAATCGGCGCGGGCCAGCAGGGTGGCGAAGAAATCGTGCGCGGCCTGCCAGTCCGGCCGCTCAGCGGCGCGGCTGCGGAGCACGTCCCAGAGGGGGTCGGCGCGGCCGGCCGAGAGGTGCATCAGGCTGTCGTCGCTGAGGCCGCCGAGTGGGCTGACCAGCATTTCGGCGAGCGAAAGATCGTCGCCGGGCAGCAGCAGCGCTTCACACAGCGACATCAGGTCCTGCACGGCGGGTTGCTCGGTCAGCACCATGCGGTCCAGGCCGGCAACCGGGACCGCGCGTTTTTTCAGCGCGCGCACCAGCGCGCGGTCGAAGGCCCCGCGGCGGCGGACCAGTACCAAAATATCGCCGGCGGTCAGTTTGCGGTCGGCGCTGGCCAGGATGCGGGCGCCATTGGTCTGGTCGCGGATCCAATCTGCGAGCGCTTCGACCAGTGTCTCGGGCGCGCTACGGCCGGTGCTGTAGGTTGTCGGGACCGACCAGGGCTCCGGCGCCGGCAGTTCGGGGCGGGGCGCCAGCGGCCACAGCGTGACCGAGCCGGCCTGGCCGGCGCGCTTGACCACGTGCCGCAGGATTTCGCCGTCGCCCACGCCGGCGGCCGCTTCGGGTTGGGCGAAGACGGCGTCGACGGCGGTGAGCACGGGGGCGGCGGAACGGAACGATACGTCCAGCACGCTTTCCCGCCATGTCTTGCCCGCGTCACCGACAAGCCGGCTGTAGCGATCCCGGTGGCGGGCGAATTCGGCGGGCTCGGCGCCCTGGAAACCGTAAATCGATTGTTTCTTGTCGCCGACGGCAAAGACAGTGCGCTCGACGCCGTCGCGGGCGCCTTCGCCGCTGAAGAAATCGTCGGTCAGCGCGTCGGTCACGTCCCATTGGATGGGCGCGGTGTCCTGCACCTCGTCGAGCAGCAAATGGTCGATGCCGCCGTCGAGCTTGAATTTCACCCAGGCGGCGCCCGGATCCACCAGCAATTCGTTCGTACGACGGATCAAATCCTCGTAGTCCAACAGGCCGGCGCGGTTCTTGGCGGCTTCGTAGGCGACCAGCACCGGGGCGGCGAGCGTCAGCAAGGCGGCGGAAGCGTCGACGCAGGCGAGCGCGCGTTTCTGTTCGAGAATTTTCTGCACGCGCGCCTGCTCGGCGGCGATCTCCGGGCGAATGTCCGGGTGCATCTTGTCCAGCGCGGCATTGCAGAACTGGCTGATGGCGGAGGAGGCGCCGTCCTTGCGGCACAAAATCGCCGGCCATTGATCGAAATGTTCGGCGCGCAGGGCGGGCGGCAAGTTGAGCCAGCCGAGCAGACGGGCAGCCTTTTCGGCGACCGCAGGCGAGCCATGACGTTGGGTCCGCTGCAAGGCGTGGCGCAGCCTTGCCTCGGCGGGCCAGGTGACGCTGTCGGCGATCAAATGCTCGATGCTTTCGGCGCTGACGCCGAGCGTGCGGCGCAGGGCGGCGCGCTGGGCCGGCGCGGGCAAGGCGAGCACGCCGCGCAGGCGGTCGCGGTGCCGTTCGAGATGGGCGACGAGCGCCGCGAAGCCGTCAGCGGTGGCAAGGCCCGCGAGGGCTGCAATGGCGTCGGGCGGGACGGTCGGGAGAATGGCTTCGCGCGCCTGGTCGAGGGCTCCCCTTGCGTCGGCTTCCTCGACCAGGCGGAAATGCGGCGCGAGGCGGGCCTCGAGCGGGAAACGGCGCAGCAGGGACTGGCAGAAAGCGTGGATCGTGCTGATGCGCATGCCGCCGGGCAAATCGAGCACCTCGGCGAACAGGGCGCGGGCGCGGCTGCGCAGCGCGTCCGACGGCGTGATCAGCAACGCCTTGAGGTGGTCGTCGAGCGATGCTGGCGACGCGGTGGCGAAGCGGCCCAGCCGGTGGTGCAGGCGGATGGCCATTTCGGCGGCGGCGGCCTTGGTGAAGGTGAGGCAGAGGATGCGCGAGGGCTCGGCGCCGCACAGCATCAGGCGCAGCAGGCGGTCCACGAGGAGCTTGGTTTTGCCGGCGCCTGCATGCGCGGATACGAAGGCCGAGACCGTCGGGGCGGAAGCCAGACGCTGCTCCTGCTCGGCGCGGGCAGTGGGGTTTTCGGGGCTCATACCGGGCGCACCATAGGCCGGTGCGATGCAGAAGGCGCTAGTCGGGCCTAATCTTGTTTTTAAAGAATGTCGCAAAAAATATTGCAACTTAGGATTGCTAAGTTTTGCTAACGCTTGATTAACCTTTTGCGGAACGGAGTCGCCAAGTTGCGGTCCATCCATTGGGGAGACCTCGCAAATGCTCATGTCCCGTGTGCAAGACCCGTCGCTGATCGCCGGTTTGTATGAGGCCGCCGCCGATCCGGTGCGTTGGGAACCAACCTGGGCGGCGGTGTGCCACGCCTTCGCTGCGCCCAGCGGATTGCTCTTCCATCAGCCCAATCTCGAAACGGCGCCGCGCGTCGTCGCGAGCATGAATTGGAGCGGGCACGCGCCGGCCATCTGTGCGGAGTCTCGCGAGGGTAACTTCGCATCGCCGCGCCATGTGACCCTCGATATGCGCTATCGCAGCATTGTCGGGCAGGAGACGGTGGGATCACTCGATTTCAATCGGGACGACGCGTTCCATGCGCTTTGCCAGCCGCAGTCCGGGGCCGGCGCGTTCCATGTTCTGGGGGCGAATGTGCCGTTGAGCGGCACGGCGCGAGCCGGCGTGGGTCTGCACCGGCCGATCAGTGAACCAGCCTTCGGCGAAACCGATCGGGCCGCGCTGGACAGCGTGTCGCGCCACCTGGCCGCGGCGTTGCGGCTGTCGGTGCAACTGGCCGCCGAGCGGCAGGCCAGCGCCATGCGCGGCGCGGCGCTGCACGGGCTACGTCACGGCGTGGTGGTCGCCGACGCCGACGGAACGATCATGTTTTCGAATGACTCCGCGGCCTACATCGCCGAGGAGGGTGGCCTGATTCTGGAAGGCGAGAGCGGGCGCGTGACGTGTGAGCGGGCCGACGAGGCCGCCCGCCTCGCTGCACTGATCCGCGACGCGGCCGAGGGGGGCGAAGGCGGTTGCGCGCGCATCACCCGCGGCGGGCGGCGGGCAGTGCTGGCCGCCGTTGTGTCTCCGCTCGCGGAAACCGGCGATGACGCGGACGCACGCAACCTGGCAATGGTCAGCGTGCGCGACCTTGGCGACCCGAGTGACGCGACCGAAACCCACCTGATGGATTTGTTCGGGCTGACGGCGGCGGAGGCGGGCATTTTGCCGCAGTTGCTGGCGGGCGACAGCGCGGCGCTGATTGCGCAGAGCCGCGGCGTTCAGGTGGCGACCATCCGCACCCAGGCGGCGCGCGTGCTGGCCAAGACCGGAGCCTCGAACCTGCGGGCGCTCGCGTCGATGGTAGCGGCGCTCGGCTAGGTCTAGGTGTGGATGAACGGGCTGTGCTGGAGGGCAGAGGCGGGGGCAAATCGCAATTCCAGGCCTCGCGCCAGGCCTGCGGGCCGCCAGCCCGTTTGCGGCACGGCGGGCATGCTCGCCGGCTCGGGCGGCAATGGCGCGGACATGACGGCAACCGGCAAGGCGCGTGGGTGAGCCAGGAGCGTCTGATGCGCCAGCATGCCAGCCGAAACGGCGATTGGTCCTGCCAGCATCCATAGGCGACGCGCCGCGGAGACGTTTGGGAATGATTGTGCCGACGCCATAGCGCGTAACTGCCATACGGGTTCGGCGGCGCAAATTCACGTTTTTGTCATGTAATCAAAAATGAGGCGTAGAAAAAAGCAGTTCTCTTTTGAAAAGAAAAATAATTTTTGAAATGATAAAGGTTTTTTGGTGCTTTTTTCAAAAAAGAACTGCTTCCTGCCTTCTTACACCACCGGACGTTTCTGCGTCCGCAACGCGGCCTGAAACGTGGGGCCAAGCTTGAGGTGGTTCTCGACCAACGCCGGAGGTGTCAGGGCCAGCCACTGATTGAGCGACAGGTCGGCATAGTAACTGCTGCGGAACAGTTCCAAAAAGCGCAAGGGCGTCGAGCCGGTGTTTTCGATGTAGTGGCCCATGGCGAACGGGACATACCCCACATCGCCGGCGGTGAAGTCGAACGTGCGCGCATCGCCCGAGGAGGCAAACACGCCCATGCGGCCCTGGCCTTCTATGTAATATTGCCATTCATCGTCGTTGGGATGCCAGTGCAGCTCGCGCATCCCGCCTGGGTTAATTTCAACCAATGCCGCGGCGATTGTTTTGGACACGGGAAAATTGCGGCTGTCGACGATGCGCACGGTGCCGCTTTTAGTCGTGATAGGCTCCTGCTCGAGAAGCCGGTAGCTAAGACTTTGGGTCATCGGTTTGGCGCCGGCGATGTGGTCGGAAGCGAGGGCGTCCGGCACCGGCGCTGCAAAGATATAGAGCTGGTCGGGGCTTGGCGTGTGACCAAATTGGTCGGCGGGCAGGCCGAAATTCTTGCCCAGCACCTCGGGCGGCGTGTGCTTGAACCAGTCGCTGAGCAGGAAGGTGCTGTCTTCGTTGAACGACCCGCTATCGAAGGCGAGCAGGAATTCGCAGCCGTCGGGGCCGAGACCCTGGATGGAGTGGGGAATGCCGGAGGGGAAATACCACAGATCGCCGACGCCGACATCGTCGACAAAATTGTTGCCGAGCTGGTCAACAGCGGTAATGCGGGCGCTGCCGTAGAGCATGTAGGCCCACTCTGCTTCCTTGTGCCAATGCAGTTCGCGGATGCCGCCGGCGTTGAGGCGCATGTCCACGCCAGCGATCTTCTTGGCGACACCGAGTTCGCGCTCGGTGACCTGGCGGGTCCAGCCGCCGGATTCCTGGCGGACATGTGAGTCGGAGAATGAGAAGCGCAAGTTGGGCAGGGTGCCGTGGTCGGTGGCCGGCGGGTTGAGAATGTCGGGATTTTCGCGGGCATGCGCGAGGTTGCGCGGCCCCGGATCGTTGCCCCCCCGGCCGGGCTGCCGCGAAGGCTGTGGCGTAGCGTCTTGAGCGTCAGCGGCGCCGACGGCGCCCACGGCGGCGGCGGCCGCGAGAAGAGTGCGGCGTGTCGTCTCAGTCATACAAACCTCATCGTGCTAGTGTCGGCGAAGCCGGACAATCAAAAGTTTTTTGGTTCTTTTTTTCAAAAAAGAACGACTTCCTTCCTCCTCCGTACTTTACTTTTCTGCCGCAAACCGCACGGCCTCCTCCGCCGCCCGAAAAAGCGCCCGGCTTTTTTGGCGTGTCTCGGCCTCTTCGGAAGCCGGCACACTGTCCGCGACGACGCCCGCACCGGCCTGAACGTACATGATGCCGTCTTTCAGAACCGCCATGCGCAAGCCGATACAGGTGTCCATCGTGCCGTCCGGCGCGAAGTAGCCGATGCAGCCGGCATAGATGCCGCGGCGGACGGGTTCCAGTTCCTCGATGATTTCCATGGCGCGGATTTTCGGTGCCCCGGTCAGCGTGCCGGCGGGAAAGCCCGCGGCGAGTGCGTCCACCGCGTCCAGCCCGGGGCGGAGCGTGCCTTCGACGGTGCTGCTGATGTGCATCACGTGGCTGAAACGTTCGATCGCGAAGCTGGCGGTGACGGCGACACTGCCGGGGATCGCGACGCGGCCGACATCGTTACGTCCGAGATCGACCAGCATGAGGTGCTCGGCGCGTTCCTTCGGGTCCGACAGGAGATCCGCTTCGAGGGCGGCGTCCTCGGCTGGGGTGGCGCCGCGCGGGCGGGTGCCGGCGAGCGGGCGGATGGTGACCCGGTTGTCACGCAGCCGGACCAGGATTTCGGGGCTGCTGCCGACGACGGAAAAGCCGTCGAAATTGAGGAAGAACAGGAACGGCGCCGGGTTGATGCGGCGGAGCGCACGGTAGAGCGCGAAGGGCGGCAGTGCGAAGGAGGCGGAGAAACGCTGGCTTGGGACAATCTGGAACGCGTCGCCGGCGGCGATATAGGCTTTGGCGCGCTCCACGGCGGCGCAGAATTGGTCCGGGGTAAAATTGCTGTGCGGGGCAGGTTGCGGCGGTAGCGTAACGGGAGGTGCGGCAGCGGGAAGTGGACGCGCCAGCGCGTCGCGGGCGTCGGCGACACGCTGTTCGGCGGCTGTGCGCGCATCGGCGCCGTTGTCTGTGCGCGCATCGGCGCTGGGGTCTGTGCGCCCTCCGGCGCTGGGGTCTCTGCGCCCTCCGGCGCCGGGGTCTGGACGAACAGGAGAGATCAGGAAAAATTCGTCGCGGACGTTGTCGAAGATGGCGAACAGCGTGGGGCGGAGCATGACCGAGTCGGGCAGGCCGAGCGGGTCGGCGTTCTTGTCGGGCAGACGCTCCATCTGGCGAACCATGTCGTAGCCGAGATAACCGACCAGGCCGCCGGCCATGGGGGGCAGGCCGGGCGGCAGATCGAGGCGGGACTCGGCGAGAAGTGCACGCAGCGATTCGAGCGGAGGTCGCGTATCAGGCGTGAAGGCGTGCGGCGCCGTGAGGGCGTGGCGGTTGAGTTCGGCGATACCGTTCCGGCAGCGCCAGATCAGGTCGGGCGCCATGCCGATGACGGAGTAGCGGCCGCGGGCAGTGCCGCCCTCGATGCTTTCGAGCAGGAAAGCGTTGGGTTGGCCTTGCGCCAGTTTGAGGAAGGCGGCTACCGGGGTGAGCAGATCGGCAACGCCGGTGTGGACGAAGACCGCCATTTATTCCAACTTGCGACTAAGACGGGACGTAGTTCCTTTTTGAAAAAAAGCACCAAAAAACTTTTATCATTTCAAAAAAGAACTGCTTCCTTCCTACTCCGCAGTGCCGGCAGTGAGCTGCTCTACGAGCTTTTCGTTAGGCACCACCTTGGCGTCGCGGATAACGGTGTTCGCATAGGCCTGGATCAGCATGTCGCGCAGCGCACGGGATAGCCCCTGGCGTACTTCGTCCATGCCGGTCTTGTCGGCGGCTGGGTCGGGGTGGGTGACGTCGGCGAGCGTGGCCACCACGAAACCGGTGGGTGTTTCAATCATGGTGGGTTCGCCCTGCTTCAAGGTGAACAGCACCTGGGCGAGCTGCGCCGGGATATCGGCCGGCGGACGGGTGCGCGGAATCGGCGCGCTGCGGACAACCTGGCGGCCGGTGCCCCAGGCGGCGGCCGTGAGAGTCTGGCCTGACCGCACCGTTGCCAACAGCCGTGCCGCTTCGGTTTCCGCGCTGTGGCGGATTTGGTCGGTCTGCCAGTCGGACAAGACGGCCGCACGCACCGTGGCGAACGGGCGCGGCGCGGCCGGCGTGATGTCGTCCACCTGGAGGGCGTACCACACATGGTCCGGGCCCTCGGTAAACTGGGTCATTTCGCCCTTTTTGGCGGCGAAGGCGTCGGCGATGATCTTTGTGCGGGCGTCGCCGGTGGCGGGTAGCGGCGCGGTGGTGCCGTCGGGGGTCTTGCCCTTTGCATCCAACGTCCCTTGCACGCCGGCAGCGCCGATGTCGGCCGGAACTTCGTCGATGCGGTTGCCGCCGGCGAACAGGTCCTGCAGCTTTTGTGCCCTGGCATCGATCAGGTCCGCGGCGCGTTCCTCACCCAGATGGGTGCGGGCGGAGTCGCGCTCGTCGGCGAAGCTGGGGTTCTTGGCCGGGATAACGGCGGTGACGCGGACGAGCTGGTAGCCGAGCAGCTCCTTGATGGGTCCAATGACGGTGTCGAGCGGCGCTGCAAACGCGGCGCTGCCGAGTTCTGGCGCGGGGATACCTTCCTCAGTCGTTTGATCGAGCGTTGTCGCGGTGGCGTTGGCCGCCTTCGCCGCCGCCTGCATCGCATCCCAGCTGGCGCCCGCCTTCCATTGGTTCGCGAGCTTGGTTGCAATGTCCTCGGTGCCGAGCGTGATCACCTGCATCGAGCGCAATTCGGGGGAGGTGAAGTCGGGTTTGTGCGCGTCGTACCAGGCATGCAGGTCGGCGTCGGTCAGCGGCAGCGTGCGGCCGATGGTGCCGGGTGAGAGGATGACGGCGCGGATGCGGCGGTATTCCGGCGCCGTGTAGCGCGCCATGTTGTTGCTATAATATCGTTGCAACACCACGTCCCCCGGATCGGCGGGCGGCGTGCGGCCGGCGAACGGGATCTGCACCATGTCGGCGCGGCGGGTTTCATTGAAGTAGGCGTAAATCAGCTTTGTCATGGTGGCGGACGGTGCGCCGCCGGCAACGACCGCCTGCAATATCTGGTTCTTCGTAATGTCCTGCCGGGTGAGGTTCTGCATCATCGCCGGGGTCAGGTTGTTTTCGCGCAGCACCGCCAGATAATGGTCGTGGTCGAACTTGCCGTTGGTTCCCTGGAACTCCGGCGTGGCGGTGATGCTGTCCTGCACGGCCGCGTCGGGCGCGGCGAGGCCCATCCGCTGGGCCTGGTTGTCGAGCGCCTGCTGGGCGACCAGGCGGGTCAGGGTTTGGTTGGCAACTTCGCGGCGCAGACCGGCGGGCAACTGTGCCGGATCGGGATATTGCTGGGCCATGCGCTGCAAGGCACCGTGATATTGCTGTTCGAACATGGCGCTGGAGACGCGCACGCCGCCAACGGTGGCAACCGAACTCGGGTCGGGGCCGCCGAGACTGATTTTGCCTGAGACGCCCCAGCCGACAAAGGCGAGGGCGAGGGCAAAGAAAAAGATACGCGCTGGCCAGGTGGTTGTCAGCGTTCGGAAGAAACCAAGCATGCGGGCGTTTTGGGTCGGGTGGCGGCGAAAGGCAAGGTGCAGCGATCGGACAGCGGATTGTCACCCGCCCGCGCCTCCGCCTATGCACGTTGAAAGGCGAGCGCACCATGCAGCAACTGATTGCCGGCAATTGGAAAATGAATTTGCTGAGCCGCCCGGCTGCGGCCCTGGCACGCGACGTGGCGGCGGGTTCCGCGGGCTTGCACTGCGGGCTGGCGGTGTTTCCGCCCTTCACCGCCTTGGCCGCGGTGGAGGCCGTGTTGCGCGGTAGCCCGGTGATGCTGGGCGCCCAGGATTGCCACGCGTCGGTCAGCGGGGCGTTTACCGGCGATGTCGCGGCGGCGATGCTGGCCGATGCGGGATGCGGGGCGGTGATCGTCGGGCATTCCGAGCGGCGGCACTATCATGGCGAGACCAGCGCCGGCGTGCGGGCGAAGGCAGTGGCGGCAGCGGCGGTGGGCTTGCTGGCCGTGGTGTGCGTGGGGGAGACGGAGGTGGAGCGCGACGCCGGGCACGCGGTGGACCTGGTGTGCCGGCAGGTGGCCGAAAGCTTACCGGCAGGGTTTTCCGGGGTGGTCGCCTACGAGCCGATCTGGGCGATCGGCACCGGGCACACGCCGACGCACGATGACGTGGCTGCCATGCACGGCGCTATACGCCAGGCGTTGCTACGGCACTTGGGGTCGGACGGGGCGGCCGTGCGCATCCTGTACGGCGGCAGCGTAAACCCGGACAACGCGGCCGGCCTGCTGGCCGTGCCCGAGGTGGGCGGCGCGCTGGTGGGCGGCGCCAGCCTGACCGCGGAAAAATTCCTGGCGATTGCGGCGGCGGCACGGCACGGCTAGAAGGCGGGGCTTCCCAAAAGGCGTTGTGATGTCGGCCCTGATCCCCGTGCTGCGCGTGGCACATCTGTTCGTGACCCTGGCTTTGATCGGCGTGGTGCTGATCCAGCGCAGCGAAGGCGGCGGGCTTGGCATCGGCAGCAGCCAGGGCATGGGTGCGTTCATGAGCGGTCGGGGCACGGCCAACCTGCTGACCCGGACGACAGCGTTCCTGGCCGCCGCGTTCTTCGGCATTTCGCTCAGCCTCGCGTTGCTCACCCGCGGCACGACGCTGGGATCGGCGCGCGACATTCTGGCGCCGACCAAGCCGGTGGCGCCCATTACGGCGCACGTCAAGCCGGCGATTCCCGCGGTGCCGACGAAGTAAGTCGTCCAACAGGAGCAAAGGGTTAAGAAGCAGTTCTTTTCTTTTGGCGTGCGGTGCGGCGTCGGCAAGGCTGCGCGCGCGGCGACTCGGGTGTGCGGGTTAGACCCTGGCGTTCCTCGTCCGCCCCACGCTACAAAGGCTGCCCATGACGCGGTTTGTATTTATCACCGGCGGCGTGGTCTCCTCCCTCGGCAAGGGCATTGCCAGCGCGGCGCTGGCCGCACTGCTGCAGGCGCGCGGCTATCGCGTGCGTCTGCGCAAACTGGACCCCTACCTCAACGTGGACCCCGGCACGATGAGCCCATACCAGCATGGCGAAGTGTTCGTCACCGATGACGGGGCGGAAACCGACCTCGACCTTGGCCACTACGAACGTTTCACCGGTGTGCCGGCGACCAAGGCCGACAATGCCACCACCGGACGGATTTATTCCGAGGTCATCGCGCGCGAACGGCGCGGCGATTATCTCGGCGCCACCGTGCAGGTCATTCCGCACATAACCGATGCGATCAAGTTCGCCATTACGCGCGACACCGAGGATCTGGATTTCTGCCTGATCGAAATCGGCGGCACGGTGGGCGACATCGAAAGCCTGCCGTTCCTGGAAGCGATCCGGCAGTTGGGTAACGAACTTGGACCGGAACGGACCATGTTCGTGCACCTGACCCTGGTGCCGTTCATTCCGAGTGCCGGAGAATTGAAAACCAAGCCGACGCAGCATTCGGTGAAGGAATTGCTCAATGTCGGCATTCAGCCGCAGATGCTGCTGTGCCGGTGCGACCGGCCGATACCGGACATCGAGCGGCGCAAGATCGCGTCGTTCTGCAATGTGCGGCCGAGTGCGGTGATCGCGGCGCTGGATGCGGACACGATCTATGCCGTGCCGATTGCGTATCATCGCCAGGGCATGGACCGCGAGGTGCTGCGGCATTTCGCCATGCCGTTCGAGACCGATCCCGATCTCGGCCGCTGGCAGCGGATCGTCGATGTGGTGCGCGCGCCGGAAGGCACCGTGCGCATTGCGGTGGTGGGGAAATATACCAACCTGCTGGACAGCTATAAGTCGCTGGCGGAGGCGCTGGCGCATGGCGGCATCGCCAATCGGGTGAAAGTGCAACTCGACTGGGTGGATAGCCAGATTTTCGAAGCGCCGGACGCGGTGGCGCGGCTGGAGGAGGTGCACGGCATTCTGGTGCCGGGCGGCTTCGGCGAGCGCGGCAGCGAGGGCAAGATCGCCGCGGTGCGGTTCGCGCGTGAACGCCGCATTCCGTTCTTCGGCATTTGTTTTGGCATGCAAATGGCGGTGATCGAGTGCGCGCGCAACCTGGCAGGCCTGGCGGAGGCAAGCAGCACGGAATTCGGGCCGTGCGCCGAGCCGGTGGTGGGGCTGCTGACCGAATGGGCGCGCGGCAATGAAGTGGAGCGGCGGGCCGAAGGCGGCGACCTCGGCGGCACCATGCGGCTCGGCGCATATCCGGCGGTGCTGGCGGCCGATAGCCTGGCTTGTGCCATTTATGACGGCGCGCGGGAGGTTTCCGAACGGCACCGGCATCGTTTCGAAGTGAATGTGTATTATCGCGACACGCTGGAAGCCCGAGGGTTGCGGTTTTCCGGCCTGTCGCCCGATGGCATTCTGCCGGAAGTTGTGGAATATCCCGACCACCCGTGGTTCATCGGCGTGCAATATCATCCGGAATTGAAATCCAAGCCGTTCGCGCCGCACCCGCTGTTTGCCGGGTTCATTGCCGCTTCGGTGGCGCAGGCGCGCCTTGTCTGACATGCGGCAGGTGGCGATCGGCGAACTGCGGGTCGGCAACGATCTGCCGTTCGTACTGATCGGCGGCCCGTGCCAGATCGAAAGCCGCGACCACGCGTTCGAGGTGGCAGGCGAACTCGTGGCACTTTGCCGCGCTGCCGGTGTGGGGCTGATTTACAAGAGCAGTTTCGACAAGGCAAACCGCACCAGCGCGTCGGCCACCCGCGGCGTGGGGATGGCGGCGGGATTGGAAATCCTGGCTGCCGTGCGCGATCGTTTCGGCGTGCCGGTGCTGACGGACGTGCACGCGGCCGATCAATGCGCGCCGGCCGCCGCCGCGGTGGACGTGCTGCAAATACCCGCCTTCCTGTGCCGGCAGACCGACCTTCTGATTGCCGCCGGCGAAACCGGCGCCGCCATCAACGTGAAAAAAGGTCAGTTCCTGGCGCCGTGGGACATGAAGAACGTGGCGGCGAAAATCGCCGGAACCGGCAACGACCGCATTCTGCTGACGGAACGAGGCGTCAGTTTCGGCTACAACACGCTGGTGAGCGACATGCGCGCGCTGCCGGTGATGGCGGAAACCGGCTACCCCGTGGTGTTCGACGCCACCCACTCGGTGCAACAACCCGGCGGGCTCGGCACCGCATCGGGCGGTGACCGCCGGTTCGCGCCGGTGCTGGCGCGGGCGGCTCTGGCAGTGGGGTGCGCGGCGGTGTTCATGGAAACGCATCCTGATCCGGATCATGCACCGAGCGACGGGCCGAATATGATTCCGTTGCGGGATATGGCGCGCGTGTTGGCGATG
>Ga0116229_10009833_pt1 | contig 14509 bp, 10 predicted proteins | sample S1TSphgellanicum_3_FD_87313 | JGI IMG/M metagenome (GOLD analysis project Ga0116229, IMG submission 87313) | Host-associated microbial communities from peat moss isolated from Minnesota, USA - S1T2_Fc - Sphagnum magellanicum MG | ecosystem: Host-associated > Plants > Peat moss > Unclassified... | reverse complement strand
TGGTACGCGCAGCTCGAAGCGGGCGCGAACGTCGCGGTCTCGCCGGCACTCGTGCGCCGGCTGGCGGATATCTTGGATCTCTCGGCGATCGAACGGGCGTACTTTTTTTCGCTGGCGTTCGACGAGCTCGGAGCCGTCGACGCGGTCGTGCCGGAACTCCACTTACTGACGGGTTCGCGAATCGCGGCGGAATCGTTCGATGGGGAAATCGAACTCGTTCTTCGCGCACACCGCTCGCTCAAGGTCCAGGTCTATTCGGCGCTCGTCCACGGCACCGTGGAATCGCTCGTCCCGCAGCTCGACGAGGCGCGCTGCCCGATCGGACTCTGGTTGCACGACGACCTCGCGCACGAACATCGTTGCAGCGTGCACTATTCGCAGGCCTCGCGCGTGCATGCGGCGTTTCATCGCGAGATCGATCGCGTCGTGGATGCCGGATTGGCGGATGCGCCGGGCGCGGTGGAACGCCTGATCGTCGCGCCGGGCTCCTACGTTACGACGTCCGTCGCGCTCGAGCGAACGTTCGCGCACTGGGCGTCTGCCCGGACGTAGTTCTTAGGGTCCGACCGCCATCTGTAGGGGAGCGCTGAAGCCCGTCGCGGCTCCGGCGATCGTACGGATTGGTGCGACGTTGCCGTTGGCCCCGGGAGCGAAGACGCTGACGACATTCGTGGTCTCGTCGCTGACGTAAATGTTTCCGCTCGCATCGATAGCGATGCCGGTTGGGGCGACGAGTCCGGTATTCGCGCCGGAGATCGTTGCGATCGGCGCGACGTTGCCGGTCGCGCCGGCCGCATAGACGGTAACGGCCGCCGCGGTGACGCTCGTGACGTAGATTTTGTCAGCGGCGTCGACGGCAACGTAGACCGCGCCGTTCATGCCGGTGTTCGAGCCCGTGATATTTTGTAGCGGAGCGACGTTGCCGTTGGCTCCCGCGGCGTAGACCGTCACCTCGTCGACGCCGCCGAACTGACTGAGGTTGTCGACGACGTACAGTTTCCCCGCGGCGTCGAGTGCGATTCCGTAGGGATTGCCGAGAGCGGTATTGGCACCCGAGATCGTCCGGATCGGCGTCGCGTTGCCGTTCGCGCCCGGCGCGTAGACCGTGACGGTCTCGGCACCGAAATTAGAGCAGATCAGGTCGCCCGCGGCATCGATCGCGAGGCCGAGCGGCCCTTGCAGCCCGGTATTCGCGCCCGTGATCGAGCGAATCGGTGCGACGTTCCCGGTGGCTCCCGGCGCATACACCGTGAGGACCGGGTTCCGCAGATCGGAAACGTAGATGTTCTTCGTTGCATCGACCGCGATCCCGTAGTCTTGGCTGATCTGCGTGTTCGCGCCGACGAGATTGATGATCGGTGGGACGTTGCCGTTCGCGGTGAGTGCCGTGACGGTCGCCGACGAGTTACCCAAATTGGCAACGTACAGATGTAAGCCCGTCGGCGTCGTCGTGACCGACACGGTCTGCGGCGTAATTCCGGTTGACGGCACGCCCGGGGCCGACGCCGAGATCGTCGCCGTGGTGACGGCCGCGGAACCGTTGTATTTGAGCGTGACCGCCTGGGTCGATGATGTGACCGACGTGGCCGACAGCGTGAAGGCGCCCGTCGTGTCGCTGTTCGTCAACGTTACCGGCGTTGCGTACGTACCCGCGATCGTATTGCCGTCCGCATCCTTGAGGGCGACGGTTACGGGCGTCGTCGCGGCCGTGCCCGCGGTAAACGTGGCTTGCCCGGCGGCAACGGAGATCGAGCCGGCAACGCCCTGCACGCCGAGCGCCACGGTAAACGGCGCTCCCGATGCGATCGTCTGCGTCGCCGTGCCGCGACCGAGCACGTTGCCCGTCGCGTTCGCGCCGTCGTAGAGCGTTACGGTGAAGGTAACGCTTCCCGTCGGCGCCTCGACGTCGACGTTACACGAACGACCGCCGGCGACTGCCGTGCACGTCGGCGAATTCGCGGCGACGTTCGCGACGACCGGCGCCGTGACACCCGTGACCGTAATCGAGACCGATGCGGCGGAAGGCGAGAGAAATTGCGGTCGCGTGCGATCCGATGACGACGCGTACGCCGGCGCATTGGGAATCGTGAGCTTCACGGTGCCGTCGACCTGGGTGGGCCCTGGTGAGAGCGGTGCGTTCCCGCCTCCGGAACAGCTCGCGAGTCCGATAGCGAGCGTCGCGACCGCTGCCGATCGCAACGAGCGTCTCATAACTTGATTGGGATCGCGATCGAGAATGAGAACGGTCGCCTCCTATGGCTTTGGATCGTTACCGTACCGCCCTGCAGCCCGGTATTGTTGTTGCTCGACGAGGTGGACTTGTTGGACTTGAAGCCGTTGGTCGCAACGCCGGCCGAAGCGATGCCGGCCGCGAGGCCGAACGCGGCGACGACGGGGAGGCTGAAGCTCGAACTCGTCGCTGCCGCTGCGTTCGCGGCGCTCGAACTCGCACCGCCGGTGCTCGCACCGCCGGAACTTCCGCCCGCGGTGGTGCCGTTTGCGTTCGCGATTCCCGCATTCGTGACCGTATGCGCGTTCGCGGGGTTGAGTGCGGCCGGCGGAACGACGCCTTCGACACGTTCGATGTTCTCGAGGGCGTCTTCGATCTGCAGTTCGTCACCGTTCGACTGTGCCGCATGTAACTGCTGCTCGAAGTAGTTTTCCGCCTCGGCCGCGTTCGCGAAGACCTTGAAGATCGGGAACGGCACGGGATACGTGATCGATGCGACGCCGCTCGGCGTGATGGTATCGGTGACGCGAATACCGTCGACCGTCCGATTTTCGGCCGTCAGGCGGATCGAAACCAATCGGGCGAGGCTGATCTTGCCTTCGGTGATACTGAAGGTGACCGACGCGTCCGGTTTCGCATCGACCTCGAAGACCGTGCCGCGCGAAGCCGCGATGACCTTGAGCGATTGGATGTTGTAGAAGCTCAGACGATTGCTGACGAACGCGCGCACGTTGCCCGTGGCCACGCTGAAGAATTCGCCGAGCTTCCCGATGCTTTGGAAGACGCTCGTGCTCGGGCTCACGCGTTGCTGGTTGCCGTTCGACGAGATGACGTCGATCGTGATGCCCGCGTCCGTCGTGAACGTCGCCGGCGTATCGAAACTCGAGCCTGTGACGATCTTGGTTGCCGCGGACGGCGCGTTCCCGATCGCGACGCCGATCGTCGCGGAACCGATGCGTTGCCCGTTCGAGCAGATCTGCTCGATCTTCACCATGCCGCCGGCGGGAAGAGGCGTCGCACCGAGGGCGTCCGTCGCAACGCAAGGGCCTAAGCCCGCGGGAGCGCTTTGTGCGAGTGCGCCCGTGCCGATGCCGGAAAGCGAAAACGCGAGCACCGTCGCGACGAGAGCGCGCGTCATGCCCGCTCCTTATTCAAAGAGAGGAGTAAGGTCCGTACGAGGTCTTCTGCAAACATTGGTGAGTTCGTATCCAAGGCTTGAATAGAAGCGTAGCGACGGGGAAGCTTGTAGCCGACGCGCGTGACCGGCAAGATAAACGTCGGATCGTCGCGCCTTCGCAAGAGCGCGAGTTCCAGTTCGTCACGACAGAACCAGCGTCTGAAATAGCCGCGTGAGTAAACCGGAAGGAACACCCGCGTTCCGTGGATCGACCGAACGATCCTTTCGTACCAGTCCATCCCCGTCTTGATGCTGTCGCGATCGAAGAAGACGCGTAACGGTTCCCCGTTCGGACCGATCGTGCGCGTCAGCGGTTCGTAGACGTGCTCTTTCACCCACGCGGCGTTTTCCGGATCGCGTGCGTAACTGATGAAGACGTCGAACCGATCGTCCGGAGAATCTTGGGACCTACCCCAAAGGTCCCGAAGAAAGCGTTCGTGTTTCACGCCGTCGGAGCTCGCACGCGCGGCGACGCCGGATGCGGTAACGGTGCCGATCAGCGCCAAACTCAGTTGCGAGAAGGCGTAGTTGCCGGCGATCGAAATCGATTCGAAGATCGTGATCCCCAGAAACGCGGCGACGCACGCCGCACCGAACGCGATCGCATAGCCGAACGGTCGCGTCCGAACGAAGCGGAAGACGTACACGTACGCGAGGGCCGCGAGCGCCGACGCCGCAACGGTAAGCACGAGCATCAACAGATTGTCCGGCTGCGAGGTCAGGCGTTGCACGAGACGCGGATCGGCGAACCAATCGCTGATCGCCCAGACCGCGACCTCGAAACCGTTACGGCCTCCGGGCAATTGCACGTCGGTCGCGCCGTTGCCGACCACAAGCGTCTTGCCGTACAAGCGCCCCGGCGTCGTCGACGAACCGAGGGTGTCGTCGTCGAACGTCGCGATCGCGCTCGAGAGCGTCCAATAATCTTGTTGGAACACGTCGTGCGGCCCGACCGGAATCATCGTCGTTCCCGCATCGCTCGGGCCCGCGTTCTCTTCGCCGGCGTCGAGGGCCAGCGGCATGGCGGTGACGTTCTTGCCATCCACGTTCTCCACGTGCTTGTACCAGGCGAAGCCGGTGGGGACGAACGGCACGACGTTGATCTCCGTATGTCCGACGCCGGTCATGACGGCGTAGAGGGAAGCGACGGTCGGCACGCCCGGAGCCGCGACCGCGTAGACGCCGACCCCGGCTTCGCGGAGCGCGACGATATCGTCGCGTAGTCGCGCCACGAGATGCGGGTCGCCGGAATCCGTCGCGAAGACGATGTCCATCAAGATCGACTGCGGCAGCGAGAGACGGCGCCGGGTGCACGTCGGAGCCTGCGCCCCGGCCGCGCGTTCCGGTTTGCAGATCGCTTCGAGAAGCGCGGCGAGCGGGGGGCGCAGACCGTTCTTGGGCGCGCCGAGATCGATCGGAACGACGCGCGGATCGATCGTCTCGTGCTTCGCATATCCGAGCACGTCCGTCAGCAGCCACGCGTCGCTATAGTGATAGAACGGCGTGAAGAGTCCGATCAACGCGACGATGACGAACCAGATGGCGGCGTACTGCGGCTTCAGCAGGTTCGAGATGGCGTCACCAACTCATACGTGCAGCATTTCGACCGGCAGTTCGCGCTGCATCACGAGCCAATTGGCACTCTCCGCGAGGGCCTCCTTGCCGACTTCGAACACCACGTCGCGCGTGATCAACAGGCGCTCTTCGAGCGGCCGCCCGTCTGAATCTTCGACGATCTCTTGCGCGCGATCGTAGATCGCGAAGGCGGAATCGTAGCGCCGCGATTGAGCGTGAAACGCGCGACGGTTCGAATACTCGTGCGAGACCGCGGCGACGATCGTTGCGATCACGATGCCGCGGATGCACGTGGGGCCGCCGCTCAGGAGCGACGCGAATCCGTCCGGATGCCAGTGCGCCGCATTCGCGAACGAGATGGCGATGAACGTGGCCGTGAAGACCGCGCCAACCGCAATCGCGCACGAGGTAATGATCTCGAGCCGCCGGCATCGCGTGCGGTCGCGCGCGGCGGCTTTCGTGAAAAACGCTCGCTGCGAACTGATGAAATCGCGTGCGATCACGACGCCCCGTTCCGGATCGGTCCGGCTCGGTTCGTGAAAGATCTCGTTCGTGCGAGCCGCATCGCGGATCCATTCGAGTTCGCTTCGCTGGATCCGAAGATAGTAGTTTGCGACGCGCTTTTCCAAGCCGATCGATTCCCAGACGTGCTGCACGAGCAGCGCCATTTCGAGCGCGCGATATTCGATCGAGCGGTCCTTCCACTCGCGCGCGTCGGATATCCGATAGACGGCGTACGCGACGATTGCGAGGAACGTGTAGGTGAGGGCCAGGGGAAGCTCCGCAAGTTCGGTATGCGCGAGCGCGAGCGCGATCGCGGCGACGGGGGTCAAGATCGAAATGAAGTTGAGGGCCCAGAGGTAGGAGCGCTGGTACCGCGTCGCGAGCTGCTCCGCGACGTGCTGTAGCCGGCCGCGATCGGCCGGGGCGAGGTGTGCCGCGTCCTCGTTGAAACGTTCGATGCGCGCGTAGAGCGGCGAAAAGGGATCGCGGTCGACATCGACGTCGCCGAGGCGGGTCTTCACCACGAGCGTGCCCACGGGTACGTCGAGCGCGAGGCGATCGTCGCCGCTACGCGCCGTCAACACGTGATAGACCGCGCCCGTTTGGGGCGCGTCGAGAAGCGATTGTTCGTCTCCGTACGGCGCGGGGCCGCCGTACAAGCGATAGTCGACGATGTTGGCCGTGCCCCCGAGCGCGCCCGAGATCGATCCGTCCCAGAGCGCGATGAGAACGTGGGCGTTGTACGCGACGTATCTGCCGACGAGGGCGTACTGACGCGCCCGCCGGGCGCGCTCCGCGACGTTCTGCGCGTCGTTGTCGCCGTCGAATCCCACGGCGTAGTGGGCTTTTGCGACCGCCAGGAGTTCGTCGAATTCGGCGGACTCCGCCGCATCGAAATCTTTACGATACTCGGCTTCGTCGAACGGCATCGGAACGTAGATCGGTATGCCCGCGGCGATCGCCGCGCGTGCCACGATCCGGTCCGCGCCGGCCGCGAGCGGGGTGAGAAGGCGAAGCGGCGTCGCCGGATACCGCTGATGGAAGCCATCGAAAATCGCGCGCACGGCGCTCGTGAGCGCCGGCTCGTCGGCCGGCGGGATATCGCGATGTCCGGTAACCCCGAAGACGATCGGTAGCCCGTCCAACTCGTTCATGGCAACGCTCGCATTCGCTGGCTTCGCGGCGTTACCCGGCTGCGGGGGGCTCCGTCCCGGCGCCGCCGAAAAATCGAGCTGGGATTGGGGTAGTTCACATGATGGCAGCGAAACCGTTCGTGTTCGTCGCGATGCCCTTTGGCAAGAAGCGCGACCCGCAAACGGCGACGGATATCGATTTCGACGCGATCTTCGAAGCCGGCGTCAAACCTGCCGTCAAGCGTTTCGACGTGGATTGTCTTCGCGCGGACGAAGAGCGCGCGGGCGGCGTGATCCACCTCGCGATGTTCGAACGCTTGCTGCTCGCCGAGATCGCGATCGTCGACGTGACGAATCAAAACGCGAACGTGTTTTACGAACTCGGCGTGCGACACGCGGCGCGGCCCCGTTCCACGATCATCATCCGCGCGAACGGCACGGCGTTGCCCTTCGATATCAACATGTTGCGCGCGCTCAGCTATCGTCTCGAGGGCGGCGTTCTCTCGCCCGATGCGGCGCTGGAACTGCAGAACGCGATCGCCTTCAAGCTCGAGCACGCGCTTTCGGAACTCGAGGTTCACGACAGTCCGCTTTTCCAGCTGATCCCGGCGTTCCCCGGAATCACGCTGAGCCACGAGGTCACCGAGAATTTTCGCGACCGCGCACGGTATATCGACGGCACGCGCGATCGGTTGGCCGCGGCGACGCGGCTCGAAACGGGCGAGGCCGCGTACGAAGCGATCCGGGCCATCGAAGTCGAGATCGGCCCGGTCACCGAGGCGAATGCGGAGATTCTGACCGACGTCGTGCTGAGCTACCGCGACATCAAAGCCTGGAACGCCATGATCGAATCGATCGATCGTTTTCCGCCCGCTATCTTGCGCCGAACGCTCACGCTGCGCGAACAGTACGCGCTCGCGCTCAATCGCCGTAACGAGCCCGGCGATCGTCGCCGGGCGCTCGAAATTTTGGAAGACGTGATCGAGGCCAAGGGGGACAATCCGGAGACGTGCGCGCTCGCTGGCCGGATTTATAAGGACCTTTACCATGAGGCGAGGGAACGCAAGGATCGCGTCCGTGCCGCCGGACACTTGGATTGCGCGATCGATTGGTATCGTCGCGGCTTTCAAGCCGATCCGCGCGACTACTATCCCGGTATCAACCTCGCGTCGTTGCTCGCGATCGCGGACACCGAAGAGTCGCACGACGAACTCCGGCGCGTCGCGCCGGCCGTCGCCTTCGCCGTGGCACGGCTCGGCGGTTTGAAGTCGAACGATTATTGGCTCGTCGCGACGGTCTTCGAAGCCGCGGTCCTCTCGGGCGACTGGAAGATCGCGGAGCGCGCGCTCGGGCGGATGGTGTCCGTGGAGCCGAAGCGCTGGATGCTCGAAACCACGACCAACAATCTGCGCTTGCTGCGCGCGTCGTCCGCGCTCGATACGGCGCGCATCGATGCCCTGCTCGAAGATCTCGAAGCGGCCACGCTTCCGGTCGCGCCCGTCGGAGCGCCGTAGACGCCGCTCAGGGCGCCGCGCCGTTACGTTCGGCGGCCTCGAACTTATCGAGCGCCTCTTGCTGCGCCTCGACTTTCGCCGGATCGAGCGTGAAGCCGAACGCGGTGCAGAGCCGGTCGCGCGGCGTCGTGTCGGTTCCCGGCGCGAGGTCGGCATGCGACGTGCAGAGATCGCGCATCGCACGGATGAGATCCACGCCGACTTCCTGCGATCCGTATCGTAATTTGAGCGGCGTGCTGTAACCCGGGATGTCGCGCGTGCTGGCTTGACTGACGAGCGATGCCACGATGGCCGCGGACGTTACGTCGCTCGTCGTCGTCCCGGACTTCGTGGTCGTTGTGGGAGACTTCGGCAACAGGAGCGATGCGACGCCCGCAAACGAGATCAGCGGGATGCTGACTTGGGTGCGGCGCACGACCCACGGCGTTCCGTGCGCGCCCGGAAGCTCGCCGATGACGCCGACGACCGTCGGCGTCGCGCTCGTCTTGTCGTCGGAACGATCGCACGCGATCAACTCCGCGGTCACCACGAACGTCTGCGTTTCCGACTGATAGAGCAGGTAAAAGTGGCTGGCCGCGCCCGTATAAAAGGTAACGACGACGCCGCCGAGTGCGAGCGGGTCGGCAAGGCACTGCCGGACGAGATCGTCTCGCTTCCAGTCCGGCTGCGGCAAGATCCACGGACCCGCTCCGAGCAACGGCTTTACGGCTTTTCGGATTTCGGTGGTCGTACCGATCGTCATCATCGATCCGGAAACGGGATCCGCGCTATCCGTCAAGACGAAGAAGGTCGGCTGCAGCGATCTGAGCGGCGGCGCGGGCGGCGCGGTGTCTTTAGGAGACGCGGGTACTGCATCTTTGGGCGGGTCGGCCAGGGCAGGCGAGAGCGAGGCCGCACAAAAGGCGGCCAGACTCAAGGCAAGTAGCGACCGACGGATCAGATGCACCACGAGTCGAGCTCCTAGGAGTCCGAGAGTTTAGGCGGCGCGAGTTGCGGCCCTGCCTTGCGTCGAAGTAGCTTGCAATGGGCAACTACGTGGAGCGCCTCGATCGGCCGGGACCGAAACGTTTACTCGCGCTCGATGGCGGCGGCATTCGCGGCGTCATCGCCCTCGAGGTGCTTCGAAAACTCGAGGATTCGCTCCGCGCGGCTCTGGGTGCGGGCTCCGATTTCGTCCTCGCCGACTATTTCGACTACATCGGGGGCACGAGCACGGGCGCGATCATCGCGACCGCACTCGCGCTCGGCACGCCGGTCTCCGAGCTCCAGCGCCAATACATGGAAGGCACCAAGACGATGTTTCGCATGGCCGCCTTCTACAAACAGGCGCTCGCGAAACACACGGACACCGAGATCGGAAAGATGCTACGCTCGTTTTTCGGCGAGCACACGACGTTCGGCGACGAACGACTGCAGACGCTCTTGCTGCTCGTGATGCGGAATGCGACGACCGATTCGCCGTGGCCGCTCTCGAACAATCCGCGGGCGAAGTACTGCGATCGCAGCCGCGACGACTGCAATCTCGATCTTCCGCTCTGGCGGCTCGTGCGCGCGAGCACGGCCGCGCCGACGTATTTTCCGCCGGAGGTGGTGCGGATCGGCAAGAGCGACTACGTGTTCGTCGACGGCGCCGTGACGATGTACAACAATCCCGCGTTTCTGCTTTTCTTGATGGCGACGCTGCCCGAGTATCGCCTCGAGTGGCCCACCGGCGAAGACCGGATGCTCTTGGTTTCCGTGGGAACGGGAACGGCAGCGCAATCGAACGGCACGCTGAAACCATCGCAGATGACCTTGCTCTACAACGCCTCGCAACTTCCCGCCGCCCTCATCTACGCTGCGTCGAACGAGCAGGACATGCTCTGCCGCGTCGCCGGACGCTGCCGCTTCGGCAACGCGCTCGATCGCGAGCTCGGGGATTTGATCTCGCCGGAGAGCGACGGAATCTTCGGCGAGCGAAAGTTCACGTACGTACGGTACAATCCCGATCTCTCGTCCGAGGGTCTCGCAGCGCTCGGCGTCCACGGCATCGAGTCGCGGCACGTGCAACGCATCGACTCGATCGCGCACATCGAAGATATGGCGACGGTCGGGCGCGCCTTCGCCCGCAACGTCTCGCTGGACCATCTGGGTTCGTTCGTTTCGTGAAGCCCGTCGTCGCGTGGCGACGGCCCGCGAAATCCGGGCCGTCGACGCCGCTCGTCGTATTGCTTCACGGACGCGGCGCCGACGAGTACGATCTCCTCGACATCGCGGATTTTCTCCCGCGTGCTTATACGTACGCGAGCGTCCGCGCGCCGGTACCCGTGGAAGGCGGCGGCTATACGTGGTTCGAGAATCGTGGCGTCGCGCGGCCGATTCCGCAGAGCATCGCGTCGTCGACGGCGGCCTTTCGCGCGTGGCTCGACGACGCCGCGATCGGGTGTGCGACGCAGACCTGCTATCTCGTCGGATTTAGCGCGGGCATGATGGTGGCGGCCGCGCTCGCGCTCGACGACCCATCGCGGTTCGCCGGTGCCGTGCTTCTCAGCGGCGCGATCGCATTCGACGGCGGCGGGCACGCGAGCGACGGACGTCTGACGGGCTTTCGCGCGTTTTACGGACGCGGATCGCTCGACGACGTGATTCCGCAAGAACTCGTCGCGCGGACCGACGCGTATTTGCGCGGGCGTAGCGGCGCGTCGCTCACCTTTCGCGAGTACCCGCACGGCCATTCGATTTCAGAGGCCGAGCTCGAGGACGTAGCGCGTTGGTTCGAGGATTGCCGGGCATGAAGTCCATTCTTCGCATCGCTTTTGTCGTGCTCGCGTTTTCCGTCGCTTGCGGAAACGTCTCCGCCGCCGCGTTACCTGCGGCAAAGGTTCCGCTCGACTACAAGGCCTACGACGGCTGGAATGCGATCGTCGGGACGGTCGTCTCGGACGACGGACGGTACCTTGCGTACGCGCTCGTTCCCGAAGACGGCGATCCCGTCTTGATCGTTCACGACTTTACGACCGGGACCGACGTTCGCGAGGAGCGCGGCGAGATGCCGGCGTTCACGGCCGACGGCCATTTCGTGGTCTACGTGATCCGCGCTCCCAACCTCGACATCCATCGCGCGAAACGCGAGCACAAAAAGCCGGACGATCAGCCGAAGAACGGCCTCGGAATCCTCGATCTCGGCACGGGTAAAGCGACGACCGTCGACCGTGTCAAGGATTTCAAGCTCGCCAAGGATGCGGGCCACGATATGCTGGCGTACGCGCTCGAATCGCCGGCGCCGAAGCCGACGACGCCCGGGACCCCGGTGTCGAGTGCGAGTGCGCTTCCGAGCGTCGTACCATCGGCTCCATCGACGCCGGCGACGAGTGCGGCGCCGTCGCCCTTGCCGAGTGCTTCGCCGGCCGACGACTTGCATAAGAAAGATTCGGGAACGACGCTCGTCGTGCGCGATCTGGCGGCCGGCATCGAAACGCGCGTGGCGGCCGTCACCACGTACGCGATCTCACACGACGGCGCGTTCGTCGCCTTCGCGACCGAATCGAAAGACGGGAGCACGGATGCGGTCGGCGTGCGCGCCGCGGGCGATGCACCGCAATTCGACGTGATGCGCGCCCCCGGCCATTACAAGAACCTCACGTTCGCGCCGAAGCGAGAAATCCTCGCGTTCGTCAGCGACGCCGCGACGTTCGCAAATCCGGCGCCGTCGTACGCCCTCTATCGGAGCGATCTTTCCGGCGACGAAACGTCTGCGAACGCGCGCGTGCTCGTCGATGGAAAGACACCGGGATTCACGGACGCTCCGCCGAGCGAAAACGGGACGCTCTCGTTTACGAAAGATGGCGCGCGTCTTTTCTTCGGCGTCGCGCCCGCGCCGACGCCCGTGCCCTCGGGAACGCCCGATCCGGTGAAGGTCGACATTTGGAACTGGCAAGATCGCGATCTGCAGTCGACGCAACGCAAGAATGCGGATGAAGAGCGTAAGCGCACGTATGCCGCGGTCGTCTCGAGCGCGGGCACCGGAGCCGTACGGCTCGCGACCGCGAACGTCCGCGACATCGAATCGAACGAGAACCCGTCGGTAGCACTCGGGCTCGACGACGTGCGCTATCGCAAAGAACGCTCGTGGGACGCGGAGTATGCCGATATTTACGCGGTATCGCTCGCCGATGGATCGCGGCGCCTCCTGATCTCGAAACTACGCGACGATCCGTCGCTCTCGCCGGGCGGCGGCTACGTCGTCGCGTACGACATGGGCGCGCGCTCGTGGTATTCCGTGAACGCCCGCGACGGCACGCGCCGCGATCTCACGCACCGGCTCGCGCCGGCGTTTTACGACGAACTCGACGATCATCCGGCGCCGCCGCCGCCGTACGGTCTCGCCGGCTGGATCGACGGCGACCGCTACGTCTTACTGCGCGACCGGTACGACGTGTGGGCGATCGATCCGCGCACGGGTGCCGCGCACGATCTCACCGGCGGTGTCGGCCGCAAACGCCACATTATCTTCGTCCCGCAGCAACTCGATCCGGATGCGGACTCGTTCGATTCCGCAAAGCCGATCGTTCTCGCCGCAACGAACGACGACACGAAGGATCAGGGCATCTGGCGCGTGTCCGCTTCGGGGCCGCACGCGTTCGTGCCGCAAGAGATCGCGATGCTCCCGAAGGCGGTGACGATTTTGGCCCGCGCTCGGGCGGCGGAACGCGTCGTCGTCGCCGAGCGAACGTTTTCGGAAATGCGTAACCTGTGGTCCACGCCGGAACTCGGCACGCCCTTCACGCGCGTGAGCGATGCGAATCCGAAGCGCGCGAACTATTTATGGGGCGACGAACATCTCGTTTCGTATCGCTCCAGGTGGGGCGTCCCGCTGAAAGGCATTCTCTACACCCCCGACAATTTCGACCCGCACAAAAAATATCCGATGCTCGTGTATTTTTACGAGCGTTTCTCGACCTCTTATCACGAGATGCCGTTCACGGTGCCGGCGCCCAACACGAGCCCGACGCTCGTGCGCTACGTCAGCAACGGATACGTCGTCTTCGTGCCGGACGTCGCGTATCGCATCGGACATCCCGGAGAGAGCGCGCTCGACTGCATCTTGCCTGCCGTCGATTCGATCGTGCGGCGTGGCTTCGTCGATCCGGCGCGTATCGGAATCGCGGGCCACAGTTGGGCCGCCTATCAGATCGCGTACATGATCACGCGGACGAACCGTTTCCGCGCCGCCGAAGCGGGCGCGGCGGTTGCGAACATGACGAGCGCCTACGGCGGTATCCGCCTCGAGAGCGGCATGGTTCGCGAGTTCCAATACGAGCGGGGCCAAAGCCGCATCGGTGCGACGCCGTGGGATCGCACGGACCTCTACATCGAGAACTCGGCGCTCTTTCACATCCGGAACGTCAACACGCCGTATCTCACGATCGCAAACGAACTCGATGGTGCGGTGCCGCAGCTGCAGGGGATCGAGTTCTTCACGGCGCTCCGTCGCCTCGGCAAAGAAGCGTACTTATTTTCGTTCGACGGAGAAGATCACAATCTCGTCGGCCGCGAGCAGCAGAAGTATTGGACCGTTCACCTCGACGAGTTCTTCGATCATTTTCTTCGCGGGAGACCCGCGCCCGATTGGATGACCAAAGGCGTCGATTTCCTCCACCGCGGCCAGCGCGACGTCGACTCCACGCTATACGGGGAAACGTGGTGAGCCCGCACCCGCGGGCTCGTTCACTAGTTTAAGTTCGGTTCGGCTTCCAGGATCGCGCGCTCTCGCACCATCACGCGATGACCGCTAATCGAGCGCTCCGCGCGATCGACCGAACGCTCCCAAATTTTTTCGTCGTGGTCGCCGCTCGCGTGGGGCGACGAGCGCACGAAACCAAGTGCGATCAGTGCGTCGCGGTTGTCGGTCCGTGGCGTGGCGCCGCGGCGGAGAAGGGCTTCGATCGCTTCGAGCGAGTGAACGGTTTGGGGCACGAGGGGACTCCTGTCTATCGACTTCCTATAAACCTACCCAAATGTCAGAAAGTTGCGCTGGCTGCGAGCTTTCTAACGCCACGTGCGTGCGGGCGGGGCCGCAACCCGTTCGGCGCCGAGCCACGCGGCAAGCTCCGCTAAATCCGCGCGCAACCCGGTGGCGATGCCGGACGCACGTATGCCGGATTCGAGATGGATCGCGTGCGCGCGAAGCGTGGCCTTCGCACGATCGAACTTCAGATCGAGCCGAGCGACGAGGCGGCCGTCCACGAGGTAGGGTAAGACGTAGTAGCCGTGGACGCGCTTCGCAATCGGCGTGTAGATCTCGAGGCGATAATCGAAGGCGAAGAGCCGCGCGGCGCGTGGGCGGTTCCAGATGAGGTTGTCGAACGGCGAGAGCAGCGCGCGACCGAGCGCACGT
>Ga0116229_10009831_pt1 | contig 14511 bp, 16 predicted proteins | sample S1TSphgellanicum_3_FD_87313 | JGI IMG/M metagenome (GOLD analysis project Ga0116229, IMG submission 87313) | Host-associated microbial communities from peat moss isolated from Minnesota, USA - S1T2_Fc - Sphagnum magellanicum MG | ecosystem: Host-associated > Plants > Peat moss > Unclassified... | reverse complement strand
GGGGGGAGGGGGGATGCGTGGGGACAAGAATAGCACATTATAAATATTAAGGTGAGTAGGTAGATGGGGAAGAGTCTAATTTTCATTTAAATATATAGGTGAGTAGGTTAGTGGGTGACAATGGGGTAGTAGGCGGGTGGGTGGGAAAAGTTTCCCCCAAAAAAAAAAAAAACAGGTGGGGGGCGGGGAGAAAATAAAGTTGCAAAAAAAATCTGAGATCAGGGCTGAGAAAGGGCAAGCAAAAAAAAAGTGAAGCTGGGATGGCACAGGGATAGAAAAGAGAATCCTATCAGTGCACCATCCATCCACGTTGGTGCACTGGTGGCTGCTGCTTCACTCTGGCCCGATCTCACAAAGAGGAAGCAGCAAATAGGACGCCAAATTGGGCTGCAAACAGGGGCTGGAACTGGGCATGACTTTATGGAATTAGCAGTCCAACAGGCTAACCAAAATCAAAAAGAACATACCTATGAGTTATGAAACGTGGGTTGACAGAAGCTCTTCAGGCACGCCCTTCCCAGTATGCCCTAGAATGGACCATGCAAAATAAATAGGAAGCAAGGGCGGTTTTGGTGGTTGGTGGGCGGGGGCGGAAAAGAAGGTGGATGGGTGGGTTGGTGGGTGGGGAAAAGAGGGGTTGGGATTTTGTCCACGTGCACATTATTAGGTATGGCTTCCCACCAATTTTAACCTTTTGGGAAGTTGAAGGCCTTTTGAGGAGGGCAAAAAAGGAAAAAAGGGAGGCCTTTAAAGAAGGTGAACTCTGCATTTCCATACTCTATAGACTCGTTTGGAATAGGAACCTACAAACCTACCCACCCATCCATCGTCATGGAAGCATAGATGAATGGGCGGTGCTCTTTAAGGGATGATATTTAGCGTCCTCTTCCTTCCGATTATCATTCCCATCAATCAGTTGTGGGTGTGTATGGATGCTCTTGTGATTCACGTTCATTAGTTGTGGCTGTATCCATTAGTTAGTTAGATGTGGTCTTGTGAGTGGGAGCACAACTAACTAACAGATACACCCACAAGGAACTAACTAATAGATACACCCACAAGTAAACAACTAAATAACTAATGGAACCAGTGTTTTTTGTTTTTTTGGTTTTTTCATTTTTGTGAAGTAGCTGAATTGGTGATCATCCCTAATAATACCATTAAGTCTTCTCTTTTTCTTTTCTTTTTTCCATAAACAGGAATATGAAAGTGAAAACATTTAAGTATCTTTCACATGTTTGGCTACATGCTAGAACCCAACAGAGAAAACTGGAAAATTTTCTGAGAAGAAAAAAAAAATTAGGACTAAAAAACCTAAAAATACATACAGTTTAACTATTTTTTTAGTCATATCCCCCCCTCCCCCCTTTTGAATTGATAACACCTACAAGGAATTAAGTTGAATCACAATAGGATCTCTCCTGAGGAGGATGTATAGTGTGAAACTATCCAAGTGTTGTGCAAATTGCAAATGTTGAGCAAAATAATGTATGTGCTTTTGAGGGTGGAGTAATGTGAAAACTCTTTGTGGAGAGAGATTTGGGGGGAGGGGAGAGGGGGGGGGGACAATTTACAAAGAATGTTTGAATCCTTAAAGTTCTACCCTAGTACATGTTGCCAAATTTTGGCTTGCAGACAAAACTTGAACCATCATTTTTAATACAAAAATATTTTGCAACCATCTATTCCGCAAGTTGAACCCAATTGTGACCATTCCTTGGGGCTTGAGAATACGTCCAAATAAAGGCAAAACTGGAAGATGCCCTGGCTAGATACGAAGAAAACCTGGTCCCCACCAGTAGTAGCAATTTGTCTGCAGACCTCAGGTTTCTGGAAGACAAGGGTTACAAGAATTTTTAGAAATTATATTCGGAGTTGCTTGCGTTGAGTGTGCCATCAAACCAGGACCACTAAAAACAGACAATTCCAAATACCACTCAACGGCTAACACCCCTCATATTAGGGGAGGTCTTGTGGGGAGTGGCCAGACCTTCCCCCCTGTAAAGTTAGGAAAACGTTTTTTTTAATTAAAAAAAAAACCTTTGATGATGGAAAAAGGTCCACATCCTCATGGTGGAACGGAAGGTTTCTTGTTGTTTCTTTGATTTTTCATGTACATCTCTTCCCATGCAAGGAGGTGCTTTCAAAATAGAAAGAAAAAAAAACTCTAAGTTGTAATACTTTATTATGGGCTTACGGAAGGGAGTGATGGGAGTTTTGCTCGGTTCTCAGATTAAAATAAAATAAAATATTATTCTGGAAGACATGAAGGGTGTTTTGTCGAGTTGTTGCACTAAAATAAAAGAAAAAATTGTTATGGAAGAAATGAACGTCAGTCAGATACATGGTGACGGAAAGGTGGAGCAATGTGCATGGAGGAGGGATCCAAGAAATTGTCGTCTTGGGTGCAGGGCTCCAATACCAATTTACGTATTTATGGCGACTGCTGCTGGCTTAAATATCTTTGTGGGTGGTCCCAGATATGGTGCCATGGACCCTACAAAAGGCCCAACCCCCTTTGGTTACAATCTAGCAATCCACCCTTTAACCCCCCAAAAAAAACACCTACACACACACTTTCCTCTTAACTAAAGCTTGCAGAAGATACTGAGATGCTACTTCCAATCTTCCCTAAGCCATAGTGCTTTACTAGTGTTTTTTTCCCCCCCTCCCTACCCTTCAAGGTGGACCCTACGTTCTCCTAATACTAAGCTCAAGGGCCATAGAAGTGGGATCATTGGCCCATGCAAATATTTTGGTCAACCCATTTGCATGGACATATTGCTCAATTGCATGTCGGTCACATTTTCTTGGTTTTCAAATTTTTCCTTAGCATTGTGGGTTGTAGTGATTACCTTAACCCTAACTTTAGATGTTGTCATGTGGACAAATATTGCAACCCATAGGTATGCATGGGCATTTTGTTCCATTGCATCAAAATCCTTGTAACACAAAGGTAGGCATGCACATTTTTGGTCCATTGCAACAAAATCCTTGTCACACATAGGTATACATGCACATTTTGCTCCATTGTATTAAATTTTTGCAACCCAAATGCATGGTCATATTGCCTTGTCTCTCTAGGTAAGTATTAGGTTAACTAGGTACTTAATCATGGTCTTTATTTGTTAGTTCTCTTATGCTAAGGATATTTAGGTGGTCCTTAACCTTATTGGGCGTGATCCATTCTTGCATGGAATGAGCCGATGTACATACATCACTTGCCAACCTCCTTCTAACCTCCTTTTGTTTGTTTCTTTAGGAAGATTGTTCTTTATTGTTTTTTTGAGAGATCTTCATAAAGGAAAAGTAAACCTTGAAGCCCATCGTGCTCAAGTTTTATCATATTTTGGCCCAAGGGCGGGTGCTTGGTTTATAATTCGACTAATTTTCTCAAGTTTTCAACTAATTTTTTTAAATCTTTTTCACAACACTTTGAATTTGACTTGAATTGTCCCATTTCTCAATTGCAAGTATTTTTCAATGCGTGTGCACACATCCCATCAACCCTATGGGTATCCACTTCTTATGTTGTGCTCATGGTAACAAACACACAAGAACCCATGATGTAGTTCGTGACACTTTTGTTACCATTGTGTGGGATGTTGGTTTCCATGTGATGCAAAAACAATTACATGCGTTTTTTCAAACACATTCAACTTTTCTTGTTGATAAGTCGACATTGTGCTCACCGAAGATGACATTCACATCTTAGTTGACATTGTCATTGTTGATCCAACATGAGCGAATTTATTTCCACAATTTTGTGCCACCCAAGGCTTTGTTGCTTTCAATGCAACTCAAGCCGAAAAACAGAACTATCCTGATTGACACCTTGTCGATCAATTCCTCCCCTTAGTACTAGGTTTGGAAAGCACCCCATTTAATTAATAAAAGTAACAATAGGTACCCTTAATACTTGAATAGGACACAAAACTATTTTTTTTCATTACGGGGAAGGTGGGGTATTAGATTTGTTGTTGTTCCCAATGTGTTCTCACTCTATATCCCCATTAAGTTTCCTATGGGTTTTTGACATGTTCCCAATAGTTCCTCATTTTATCCCATATCCATTGCCCTAAGTTTTACTCTTGTGACTAACTATGTAAGCACCGCAAAGGAGGAGATTATAACGTATCTATTCAAGACCATCCAAAGCTTTATATATATATAGTGGTGATGGGCCAATCAAAGATGACCATCACAAAAGGAAAAAAAATTGAACTTTGTGGGTCCTCACAACTAATTAATATGAGTCACAATATGCTATGACACTACAATACGAGAAGCACGCATGGTTTATTGCAAGATGAGGTCATTTAAACCATCGGAGGGGTTCATTGTAGGTTGTCATTGTAAAACGCATATGGATAATTTCTTCTTGAATGCATGAATTATTCCCACACATATGTACGTAAGTATGATCATGGAGGTCTCAATAACAATATTAACAAAGCACACTTAGTAAGCAACCCATGGGAAAGTATTGACAGCTTCAAACTTGTGCAAAGTGATTCAAAGTCTGCAAAATTACTTCCAAAAAAAATCTTGCTTCAAAGTCTGCCAAAAAAAATTACTTTTTAAAAAACTCTTTGATTTTTTTTTTAATAAAAAAAAGCTATGTGGGGGCCTCTGCAGGCATGGCTGCATGTGGTGAAAGAATACTCAAAAACCACGGCAGAAATCAATGGTTCAAAATGAGCTCATGCAAATTGATCATGCAGGTTTGTCAACGAGTTGGTTTTGGGGTCAAATAGTGAGTTGCCAAACAGCCATCCAACAAAATGGTATTACCAAGTTGTAGGTTAAAATGGGCTCTCCTTTTGACAAATTTGGATGACACCTTCAGCATGATGGGAGCAACCGCAGCAGCAGCTTGTATTTGATAAATAACACCATCAAAATTTATTGTAACAATCAACAAATCGTCAAACAAGAAGCTGACAAAAGGGAGCTTTATACGGATGGTTGTACCTACAGTTGTAAATTACATCTTGAGCTTTTTCAGAGCTTAATAAAAAATTGAAAATTGAATGGAAATTTATAGGAGGTTCCTCAGCCAGGGGTTTAGGGTTTAGAGTTTTTTTTCAATTTTATAATGTCGAAATTTTGGCAAAATTTTCCCCAGAAATTAAAAAAACCCGTCAACTTTTCACTAGGAAATCAAAAATTTCCCAGATTTTTTTGGTCAGAAAATGACAAAACTTGTGGAAACAATAACAATTGTCCCTCAGAGAGGAGGGGGAGCCCAAGGGAGTTTCTGTTGAAACCAGTGTTGGGTGGTTAATTAGAAACTGGAGCAGACCTTGGGTTCATAACCATGGTTCTAAAAAACAACAAACCCATTTCCCATATGTAAATCACCATTCTCAAAACTTTGAAAAGATCAAATAACTGTCCATAAAACCTTTGGTCACTCTTTACTACAACTAGTTCGTTTCATAAAAAAACCATGGTCTTCCAACATTTTTGACTCGTTTCTCATGCGGGTCTTCGATTCTGATTTTATTTTATTTTTCAAAGACATGCAAGTGGCAATTCTTTGACGCTGAAATATACATAATTAAAAAAAAAAGGGATCCAATGGTATTTCTAAGATTCAAATAACCGCACAAGACAGGTTGAAACTTGATAGGATTTCTAGGGAGTTTCATAGGGTTTGTAGGGCTCTTGGGTCTGGGGGGTGAACATTGAACCTGCACCAAAGCAATAATATATAATAAATAATAAAAGAAACTAAGAGCATTGGGAGCCATCCAAATTGGTTGGAAATTGTTATTATAAGCTGAGGAGCTGAAGGAAGGAATGACACATGGAGGAGACCAAGGGCACTTAGCTTACTTGTTCAAACTTATTAATAGAGAGTAATGCATAGGAAGGATGCTGTAGTCTTAGGAGGAGCACAAAGCACCAACATGTGGGGTATCCCATCCCTAGACCAGAAAAATCCTATTTGGAATGGAGGGTTCTAGTTAAGTATCAAGGAATATATTATTTATTGTGCAAAGATTTCGATCAAGTGGGTTAAGGATGAGACAAAAGCCCATTTGCAATGTAGGATTGTTGTGAATTATGGAAGAATATATATATATTATATAAGTAGGAGAGGTAGCCTTGAAGTGGTGAATCGAGGGTGACTCAAAAGCCTACTTGAAACAGAGGGTTCTGGTAAATTGTGTGTGTTTAGGGTAAAGCCAGGGGAAGGAGGGGGAGAGGGGGACATTGAATTTTAAGTAAATTTTTCTCATTGCAAATTATTTTAAATTTTAAACTCTTTTCCACGCTTGGGCTTTCATATTGCTTATATTTCATATTCTGATTCGATTAATATTCCAAAATCAAATCCTCGCCTAACACTGGTTTATACCCCCCAATGCACCAGGGGAGCGGATCAAGTGAAGGACAATATCAACAGAGGTAGTTGGGAGGGGGATGATTTTTAAGGCGAATCCATCCACGTGCAATAGGCTGATCTTCCTGTCCACTACAGCAATAAGGAGGACAGGCAGAATCGGAACAGTCGAACTGGTCAGTTGATCTGTAAAAGATCCCAGGCATTTTAGGTGGGCTAGGTTCTCTTGCTCTTTCGCAAATGCCCACTAAGTTGTTGTCATCGCCATTTGACAACAACAAGGTAAATGGAAAGTGAGTGACTCACATCCTTCCTATAGGAGGAACACCCAAGTTTCATTGTGTATAACATCATTCATGTTGAATGAGAACATAAAAACCTTGAAATATCCTAGTTTGTTTTAGGATGTTTCTAGTCATCGGGTTTCAAAAAATCTACCACTTTACCATTTTGGGGATTGGGGGGCATGCCAAGCGACACAAAAAAGGTTGGTGTTCACAAGTACATCCATGAGATCTGAACTAATCAAAGGAAACATATTGCTAAAACCTTGTTGTTGCAGGTTGACATTCCATCTGTACTATAAACAATCTTGATCTGAAAGCAAAGCCTGGCCATAGTTGCACATTCTAACTAACCTCTCTCGTTATGTTCGAACTTCGGGACCCAACAACAAAGCTCAGAAGTTAGTACGAATCGCACAAACTACAGCCCAGGGCTCTGACTGTAGTTTGTGCAATCACACTAAATTTCTGATTATGTTACAAAACTGAGAATTGATAAGTAAGCCTTTAAAAGTGGGGAACATTTGCTTCTTGATTCTTGTGTGTGGAATTAGGACCAAAATCCAAATATGGTTTTCTAAAAATAATTTGATTAATATGGAGGGTTAATCAAAGGTTAACCAATAATTAATTGTTGGTTCTAGTCCATGTTAGTAAGAAATGTGAAATCAAAACTAAATTTGATTTTTAAAACCAAGAATTAGACTTGAAACTAAATTAGTAGTTCCATTTGGGTGAAATTGGAGCCAAGACAATTCTACTTTTTTTCTTTTTTTTAGACAGAGAGAGGTTTTCATAGAAGAAAAAACCACCGAACACCAATACAAAATGCAAACCAATATTATATGTGAGAAGAAAAAGGTTACCTTGGAGCCTCAGTGGACAAATCATATACAAAATGTGCTCACACTGGAAGAATGAAACATCCCTATATTAAGGACCTAAAATAAATAGGTATTCAAGTTTCAACTTGAAACCTTTCATGAAAGGCAAATTTGTGAGTTGGTTAACAAAATAGGAATATGTGTATTTTTATTCATTCGGACCTATTTTTATTCATGAAAGGTTTCCTGGACTCTCAGTCAACTTGGTAAAATTTTGGACTATAATCTCATTAACACCTTGTGATGTAGATTCTTGTCCTAGAATTATAAATAGGGCTAAAACAAAACAAACACTTGAGCCAATAAATGTTTAACCTTTAATTGACATTTGACCAAAACAATATTAATACAAAAGTCGGACCATACCCCACAAGTGTGCCCAAAAGTGATGAATTTTGCTGAAATTTTTTAAATCCAATTTTGTAAAATTGTACCAGACTTCAAGTTGAATCCTTTGATTTTTAAAAAATAGGATATGGTCCAAAAATGGAAAATCCCCACCGTTGAAATTTTAATTTTAATTTTTTTTGGTAACTAAATCAAAATTACAAGTTTTACACCAATATACCATGCTTTATTGATGATAAAGCTTCTAAGGTAGATTGAAAACATCTATATGCACAATGTGAAAAAAATATTGTGCAAAATCAAATTGAAATGAGGAAGAAATGGATGGTCAAATTTGGCCATCCAATGTAACTCTACACAAAATCATACAAAATTCATCTATTTATAGGCAAAAACAAATTTCTAGTGTTTGGGACTGTTTTTAGTCTTGATTTTTTTTTGCACACCTTGTATGAGTTGGCCCCTTTCACATGATCCTTAAGTTTTGTAACATGGGCAAAAAACAAAATTTGGAAGTGGAGTTGTTAAATGTTGCCCAAGCTTGAAAAAACTTGTCAATATGGCTCAAGAAATTCAATGGGATATTTTAAGTGTGAAAAAGATGGTATAACATGTCCCCTATACTATAAGCATGTTAGTTTTTTTGCCTCCTCCATTGTTGGTAGGAAAAACAGTGAGGTGGCAAACCATATTGGTTTGTTTGACCACACAAAGGTTAAACACCTTATATCTTTGGGGACATGCTCACATTCTCCAAATCCAATGTTGTGTGCAAATTGTTATTTGTTGACTTCGAGCTATCATGGTTTTCAAACAATGTGAACTTTTGTATCGGTGAAGGGACTTTCTTGAAACCTTTAAGGCTTATGGATTAGTTAACCAATGAGAGTTATCAAGTTATCACATATAATTGAGCCATGGGAGTAGCAAGATTATGTGCAATAATCAAGCAACTTGGGGTTACTTACCAAACATAGCCAGTTAGTGAATGGGTGTTGAGCACATTCATGTTCACCTCCCATCAGACATAATAGAAATTTTGTGAATGGTGTGCATTCCCATGGATGTTGGCATGGGTTATGGAAGTCCAACAATCAAGCATGCTCTTGAGAACTTGGAGGTGGGTTATAGACTTGGTCAATCTAGTGGCATCACACACAAGGGTTATGAGTTATAACTATTGTTATTTTGGTATTAGGAAAATCTCAAGTACAAACCTAGGTATGCATTAAAGTATAAAGGACTTTACCCATAGGTTATCAAAGTTACAAGAAACAAGTTGAAAACCTTGTTAGTTTTAGGTGAAAGCAACATGTTAGGTTAACTAAACATATGGGTTTAAGGTTTTGCAAAACTTGTGTGATACTAGGGCCTAGTCGCTTGCATTGAGCTCCAAAATGGAGAAATTGGTATCAATTAGGTTACTTTTACATGTTTATGATTTATGAATGACTTATTTGTAAATGGTGTGTAGAGTTGATAGGATCCCTTTTGCATTTAAGAATCATTCTTGAACTTTCATTTGCTATTGCTCGGAGGAGTTGTACATTAGAGCTGAATTTTTTTTACTATTTTGTCCATTCTTTTCATGTTTGTTTGTGTTTTTCATATTTGCATTATGTTTAATGTTTTTTGGGTCCAATGTCTTGCGTGTTCTTTATGTTTGTGGTTTGTTAAATGTTGAATAAACTTTGAATATGGATGTGTTTGAGTTGCTAGACTTTTATATAGATGAATTTCACATTGTAAGGTATGGTAATTTGTTTGTTAACAATCTTGAAAGTTTTATGTTATCAAGGGAGGTGTTGCAAGTTGAAGGTGTAGTTGATGAAGAACAATGAATTAAAGAAGAAGCATTTTGGAAGTAATGATTGACACAACTCATCACTAACCAAAGTATTTAGGTTCCATTTCACCATGTAGCAAAGTCATGGACTTTTTTCATGTTGAATGATAATAGCATTGAGGTCGACATGCAAGGAATGCAATTCAAGAGGTGTGAGATGTGTCACCTTTTTAAAATTCTACAAGTTTTCGTAGTTCAACCAAGTTCCATAAAGGTTTTATAATTTACAACCTTAACCATGGCATCATGACCATGAAAAAACATGTTACAAATGAACATGGCTAGGATTTGGTGAAATACATAGCATGCAAAATAATCTAGAGGGTAGAGTTGGTGATAAATGGCAAAAATGTAAGCATAGGTTTTTTGTCATGCTCACAACCAATTTTGATTTGTTTAAAATTGTGAAAGTTTACAAAAAAATGGAAACCAATTAAAATGGGGTTCATTGAATATCTTGTTTTGATGATTACTAAGGGCTATATGCCATTGTTTGTTGTGGAAAGTCCTTGGTTGAAGTGAATCATGCTACATCTTTGTGATTGATAATAATTTCCTTTTCACAAACAATTTATTCATGAACACCTTCTTGCTCTATAGAAAACCATGGAGATTTACATGTTTTTTGCCATTGGTCAATGTGCAACTATGACAACAATGTTTGGTTTGTGGATGTTAAAGTTAAGCTATGACACATTTTTTCTGGTCATCGATTTCATTAACCAAAGTTGGGTTCCTTGTCACATAATTGTTGGATTATTTGAAACGCCTAATATTTTTTATGTAGCTTTTATAGAGCAAGTGAAGGTTATATTGGTTTAATTCAATTTGAAAAATAAAGTCATCGTGTATGTCAAGGATGAAGGAGCCACTTTTAATTATTTCACAATTGCCCTCACTTTTGTTGTGTCATATTGAACCTCTACAATTACCTTAGCCATTTGTTGACTTTGTTTTGGTCACGTTATGTCAAAGGCATGTCAATATGTCACAAATGAAGTTAAATTATATGTGGGCATGAAGCAAATCAATTTGAAAGATGCACATGTTATTCTCCAAAAGATAATTACTTTGATTAAAAAGTCCAGAAAGGGTAGAATGGGAGAAGATTTGCCATGAAGCTAACACACTGCACAAAACTCAAAACCCTTGTGAAAACATGTTTTGCTTTGAATGTAATTTTATTTCAAGAAACTTTAAAATACATGAATGCTATCAACATCTACTACATTTGAGAAAGTTAATATCTATAGATTATAGTTTCCAACAAAATTACATGGACAATTTTTTTTGCAGTGCTTGAAACCTTTAATTCAATTGTTCATTAGTTTTCATTGAATCATTGTAAAAGGTATTGGTTATTATATGATGTGTTTACTATTTTGGTGATCATAAGGATAACGCGGAAGGAGTATGAGCATCAAGTTGCTATTGTTCCTTCACTTTAGTGTGATGAATTTGCTTTAAGATAATAAAATTGTATAGCAAAATGACTACTAAAGTCATTAACATGTGTCCTTTTCTAGGTTTTGGAAAAATCTTCTTTCAAAAAAAAACCTATAACATGGTTGCTTTGATGTTGGATCTGTATTTCAAAAGCATGAATTACATTTTGATCACAATGGTAAGGATCAAGTTGCCACATTAGTGTAACAATATGATGATTTGGTTGTGTTGCCCTTTGTTGAAAGTTGTTATGGGTTTATTGAATTTAGATCAAGCTTAGGTTTAGTTCTTTCAACACTTGAGCTACTTTCAACTTTGATTGGGTTGTTCGGTTTAATAGCTTCAACACAAGAGTCTATTGAAGGTCTTTTCAAGTTATCTTTGCTTTGTACCTTCCATGTGGAGAATGCAAATGGTCTTGATTTGTTGATGTGATGGTCTATCAATGAGTCCAAGTTTCCCAAATGTGGATTTTTTGGCATGATAGATCTTGGGCATCTTAAATTCACAAATCAAGATTGAATGAAACTTCTTAGTTGTAGGTGTAATCATTAGTTTGTGATGTTGTAGTGTTGGGCTCAAAAAACTTGACAAGCTCATCATGATTTATAAGAATTGACTAGTTGATGCACAAGTTGATTGTAAGTTCATTGATGGACACAAACTAATGTAGTTTTTTTTGTGGCGACGGATACATTATTGGAAGAAAATGAGAACCTACTTGAGAAGACATATTATTTTAAAGAGACATAATCTTGTGTTTGAGGATGTTAGATGGGTTGTATACATATTTTAATTTGCCTTTAGTTGCACATATATATATTGCTAATTGCAACTTTTTATATTGTTATGAAAGTTTAACATGCTCACAATGTTGCACGAAATGATTGCTTGAATGTTAAATGCTTGCTTTCTTCCTAGTTGTTTGTGATTTGCCCATCCAACATTCAGTTTTCCTAATTGGAAACATACACATTAGCACAAATAAACCTAAACCCAATACCAAGATCTGGGTTGTTATTTTGCCAAGTTTCAACTTCGACATACCTGTGTTCACACCGATGGTACAAATTTTCAGTCTGTAAGCTATTGATATCATACTGGTACCAAAAAACTGAATTAAAAAAAAGAAGAAAACCCCTACCCAAAATGAAAAATATAAAAAATAAAATACCAGGAACCTCCTGGTATCTCCAAAACTTGATGCCAAAACAACACTAGTTATAACCCACTTGCAACCAACCAATCCCAACATGAGCTGCCCGTCAATGACTGGTTATGAGATAAAAGATAACCCCATGAGGCCAGTATGCATAGTGAAAGGTACCAAGAACTTCAAAAGGATCTAAGTCAGATCCTTCTCTTGTGCCCAAAAATCATTAAAGTGTTTCTAATAACCTTACAAAGTCTCTAAGGTAGTATGCAATGTTACATGATAAAAGCATCCTCAATGTCAACTAAGCAAATTGATGTTTTTGAAAAGGCTCCATAATTCTCATACCTATTGTGCTTCACATTAATTAGATGAGGTTCCTCCCAAGTTCAATTTTTTTTTTTGGGTGCAATGAACCCAATTTGATTCGCCCATCACTCAAAAAATGCAACTATGGAGGCTCCCCAAAATAGAAGGTTCTGTTTTGAAGTATAGAGTTCCCCACTGCCCCCTCCCCCACCTCAATAAAAAGCTTGCATGGAATGTCGATTGTCCACCGTCCAAGTGGAAAACAAAACTCTGAACACCAAACATAACTTGAAATGAAAAAGATCCCCTTCCCCACAAGAAAAAGAAGGGAAGCCCTGTTTACTCCATGAACGTGACTTTGCATGGAAATTCTATTCCTAAAATTAGTGGCCACTATTTTTGGCCTGGACTAATGGCCTTCCTAAGAACACCCTGACTATTCTCATTATATTCTTCTTGGGTCTTCTTTTTGGGCATTTCATTGAGCACAAGTTGTTGCAACTTGGAAGAGTATGTTGGAGTTGGTAAAAACAGAGTCTCGCTTGTCTGTCGTTTTGCACTGTGCACAAGCAAATCCCCACCCCTAGTTTCTTATTTTCAATGTCAACTCAGCTCAAATTGATTTTGCTTGTTGCTTGTCCCATCCCATGTAAGTACCTAGGAAGCTAGGGTCAGAGTTGTTGTGATTGTCTTTTTATCATTTTCCATGACAAGATGACCACTCATTGCACATTGTCATCATAGTAGTGCAAACTAGAAAACACAAAACACCTCTGTGTCCCCTCCCCACACAATCTGGCGCTTAAAAACATCCCCAAACAATCATGCATCTATTGCACTTCTCCCAATGCTAACATTTTATTCAATTGTAATGAACCACAGAAGTCGAAGCAAATGATCTATGATATTTGCATGGTCTTATATGGGGTGTGTGCTGTTCAGTCAAGACCTTATATTCACCGCCCATGCATGCCCCATAAGATTTTGGGTTCTAGTGGAGGGCCATTAGGTCCTCTGAAAATATTATATCAATTTGTGGGCCCCATAATTGTCCTAGGCCTTCTTATGCAATGCACTCTGATGATGCGTTTTGAAACTTCCATAAGCAAAAGTGAAGGGTAAAAAAAGGGGGGAAAAATCTAAAACCCTGACAAATGAACCCTAAACCACAATGCAGGCACTTTGTTTATTCTCGTGTTAAATATAACATATAGAAGTGGAAATTTCTGGATTCCACTTTAGTTGAAAGAAGGGTTTTTTTTGGCTTTTGGGAGTGTTACATTACATCCTAAACAGCAAAACCTATTGCATTTCATACTGAGATTTAATAAAATTTCTTTACTTGGAAACAAGGGATAGGGGGTGAAGGAGGCCCAAAGACAGGGTGAAGTTATGGATAACTCTAATGTCATTGTTCTCCCAGAGCATTTGTAACTGAAGATCACACAACACAATATGCACACATCCCTTCCCCTAGAGAATGCAGTTGAGCCTGTGAGTCAATTCTCTTCTCTCTTGGGTCTTCAGACATTAGGCCTACTTACATAGTGCCAAAATAGAGAGGCCGAATGTTAAAAAGTAACAGTCAAGGAGGCCCACTGAGGACCGGATCCACCATTGCCCTGCCCATAAGCTCTTCACATGGGGTTTCAAAGTAATGGCCAGGAAGTGATGTGAAGAACCGGAGATGAAAAATCCCCATGCTCTCTTCTATGGGACAAGGTACTCCGCCACTCATGCAATGACATGAGAGAGGAGGAGACCATGCTCACTTGGATCGGGCACAGTCCGTGACCACACACATGCAATGATAGGAGAGGAGTAATAGACCATGCTCTCCCTCGTATTGCATCAGACATAGTAGCACTCTACTGTGCATGCGATGACAT
>Ga0116229_10009830_pt1 | contig 14511 bp, 14 predicted proteins | sample S1TSphgellanicum_3_FD_87313 | JGI IMG/M metagenome (GOLD analysis project Ga0116229, IMG submission 87313) | Host-associated microbial communities from peat moss isolated from Minnesota, USA - S1T2_Fc - Sphagnum magellanicum MG | ecosystem: Host-associated > Plants > Peat moss > Unclassified... | reverse complement strand
TAGCAGCTCTGCTTTTGTTGTGCAAAATCAAACATTTTCTCTGCATTTTTGAGCTTGTTGTGTAGATAGTGGTGGTTCCTGCAGCTTGAAGGGGGGAGGATCTTGACCATGTCTTAAATGCATAACTATTGGGTGGGTAGGTAGGTAGGTAGGTAAGTAGGTAGATAGGTAGGTAGGTAGGTAGGTAGTGGAATTATTATTTTTATTTTTTTAATTTTTGGGGAGGGGTGGTGTGGGCTCTCTCTCTCTCCCCCTCTCTCATCAATTTGTTGGAAGAAGATGGGGGGAGGAATCATTTACATGATGATCATGTGTGTTTGTTTGTTTGATGTTTCAAGGGTAAGTAGACACAAACCCCAATTTATTATTGCAAGCATCATGCAATCTTTGCCTCTAGCCTTTGAATCTTTACTATTCTTGAAGGGAATTTTGTTTTTGGGGGGGGGGGGTGTGTGTGTTAGTTAGGATAACTATGAGTTTTAAGGATGTACTAGGTACTACTACTCTACTCTATGGGTCCAAACTCCAAACTCAGTTCTACACTATTTAAAAGGCTCTCTACATCATTCAAAGTAGCTATGTAGAAAGAACATTTTCTCTAAGCAAACACCACCATATTAGGTTAGTCCAAAGTTTGACACTTTCAACAACAAAGTAAGCATAAGTTGCAAAATAGGTACCACCCTATGGGCTTCTCTTTACTTACAACTAGTTTGATATTGAATTTCAAATGTGGAACTAATAACTTAGGGAGACTAGAAGAAATGGGTTTTCTTGGATCCAGAGTCCAAAGAAGGTTTTTTTTACTTCAACTAATGCTGGCCCTCTTTGCCCAACCCCCAACAAATAAATATCTATTGGGTTTTGATTCTACATACTAATAAAACAGCACTTGTTTTGGGGGGTGATGGATGGATCTATTATTCTTGGGTTTTGTTGTTCCCATACTAGTCGGTTCTCCTGAGGGAGGGTTACATGAGGGCGGTAGCCCAAGGGTGTTCCCAACTCATGGAGAACACACGAGTATGGGAACCTCCACGTACATGGAAATCTCTTCTTTTTCTTTCCTCCATTCTTTCCTTCTTGTTTTTTTTTAAAAAATCTCCTGATCTGTCCCTTTCCTCCTTGTGTTTTTTGAATTTTCCTGATCTGTCCCATCAAAAAATCTTTTCATGGGAACATGGGAACATAGAAATATAGCAGGATCTCCCCCACCACATAACTCCCAAGGGATCTTCTGCTGGGGGGGATCCCTCAAAATACGAAGAGAAATAAAAAGAGAGGTTTTTATGTAGTATGTACCAATTAAATAACCAACCATGAGTTAATCTGACCATTATCAGTTATGACCTAATATAATCCATTTCCCTGGGTCTTGGTATGCACTATGCATGGAGTCTACAAATTTGTAAGGAATTTTTAAATTAAATTAAATTTTTTTTAGTTTTATGCTGGGGAAATGGATCATGGGTTGGTTTTTGGGGCCGGTTGAGCTACTCTCGGTGCTCACTATGGTGATAATATTTTATTGAATGTCCAAAATCAGTTGCAATCATTCTTTGCACCCTACATAGTCCGGAAGATGTTAAAGGCCCAAAGTTTGAAGGGTGTGGATATTTTTACGCAATCCTTCTTCGTCACCTACCTATGAGTTATATTGTATTAGGGTATGGAAGCACTTATGTTGGGGATGTGTGTTAATACATTTATCGATATGTGAACCAGGAGTTTTTTTTATTTTTTAAAAAAGTTTTGTGAAATCAAGATTTTGGGAAAAAATAATTCAAAACATTAGCAAAATTAATAAAACTTGCACTAGAAAAAACACATTCCTCCCCCAAATTCCCCAACTTTTTTTTCAAAAAAGTTTGCCACAAAATTTGGGGCAATAAATATTGGGACGAGTTTGTTGGCACATTATATAGTGTAGTTAGAAAGTGACCGAATCTGAAAAGGAGGCAGTAACTCATTATGGGCAGTGGTTTTTTTTTTCCCAGAAAAAAATTGTCATATTCTTTTAACAAAAAAAATTAGGAATTTTTTAAATTTCTTTATTGTAAATTCCACAAATAATCCAAAGACATATGTATCTGATTTGGATGATATCACCCATGCGACATGTGTAGATGTCGAGTTCTTTGAATTTTTCATTTTTTTCAAGCGAGGCCGCATCTTTTTGCTTGCATTTTTTGTGACATGTAACGCTATCCATCTCTCTTTTGAGAACTCTCACACATTTCAATTCTCTCTTTGGACAAGTCACAAGTTTCAATTTCTCTCTTTTGAGAAATCTCACACGTTTCAATTCTCTCTTTTGACAAGTCTCATGCATTTCAATCTGAGTATTGGATTGCACGCAACGAGTTTTTGTTGATAAGATCGGCCTCAAATCTGTCCAACAAAGAATTGGGTTCACAAACACGTAACATGTTTTGCACAAAGTTCCAAAAGCACAAACATCACAAATTACAAACGACAGCCTACTATTGAAAGAAGCAAATGAACTTTGCTAATGTCCTTTTGTTATTCCAAATCCTATTAACTCTTTGTTGTGTTAACCAATCAAAATCGTTCCATCATCACAATTCTTCAAAATGTTAGAAAAGGATAATAACACCATTACCAAGTGAGATCTTTTTTCATGCATGGATCTATTTGCATGAAAAAAATTAAAAATGTGTTTTTTTGCTTAATTTGCTCAATTGATATGTTGTCCATTTGTAATAGGTTCCTTTTATTGGTTTATGTGGAAAAATGTTGAAATGTGGAATCATCACATACAAGATCCTATTGCAATCTCCTCCCAAGGTTTTCTAACTTATTTGAAAATATTCATCCAAATCAACCACAATGTCACATTGGTTCCCCGCCCCCAACTTGTATTGTGATGGTATCTAGTTTGTAGGGTTAAATTTAGACTTAAGTTAGCACCCTTTTGTTGGAATTTAGACAAGAATCCAACAACAGAACTAGTCTTTTGTTGGATTTTAAATTGAAACCAAAACCCAAGAAAATGTTTTTGAGCACAAGGTCAAGATTTTTAAGTAGAGAAGTTGAATTTTTTTTGAAAATTTAATAAGTAGGCTAAATTTTATAATTAAATTTTAATGGTGAGAAATTTTGACAAATTGGTATATGAGTGATTTGTTTTAGAATCTATCATATGGTTGTCCCTAGATAGTTTTAGAAACAATTCATACTTGCTCAATTTCAAGCCTTACCTCATTTCTTTCTTAATAACTACTTCCTTTCCTACTATCTTTCTTAATAATTATCTCTTATCCTAATAACTAGGTCACTCCTTTTTTAATAATGATTACCTTGATCCTTTCTACTCACCCACCAACATGGATATGGAAAAGCAAATTAACATGTGTCTTTTCATTATCCATGATATTTGTATTATTAATTTAATTTAAATTAAATTTGAAATTGACATAAATAATGATGAACTATTGGAAATTATACATGTGAACATTAAAAAAGAAAAAAAAAATTTGATCATTTGGTATTGTGAAAGAATGCAAACCCTAGGTTTATTGTTCAACTCCTTATATATGTAAACCTCGGATTAATTTGTTCTAAAACTTTGTACCCATACAATCTCTAACATTGGGGAGTGTGTAACATGCACATGCAACCAATTAGTCTAATTTTTGAACTACGTCTAAAAGTTCTTGAATTTGAGAAAAAATGTCAAAACCATACCAAAGGGTTTAAAAATTGGAAGAACTAAACTCAAACCCCCACTTGAAGAACTTGCAATTAAATTGCATAATATTAAAACCAAGATTGGAAGTTACTCTCACAAGGAATAAGCACACAACATTGGTACCAACTACCAACACATTTCAAATTCTAAAAAATAAGGATGTTAGACTATTTATAGATCACAAAGTTTAGTTAATTGAAAGACCAAACACATTTCACTAACTTAAGCAAATGTTCAACTTTTCAAGCTATATGTTGTCAAATTGGTTGACAATATTGTGCTAGTTTTGCAACCTTGACATTAAATATATTATTTGTTAAAGTGTTGAAACTTTCAAATGACATTTTTTGCAAATATTTTTTTGAAAGAAAATAAATAATACTTTGAGATAATTATAACTATTTTATTTTCAACATGGAATCTTAAAACTAATTAATTTTTCAACAAACATGTGTTAAGGTTGCCCCTATATTATGATAAGTGTCATAACGATGGTCAAGTCATATGAAATTGATATCTCTTTTATCCCCAAATGATGATGTTTGATGTTTCACCAATCAAGGGAAAAATATCAAATTTAAATTTATTCCTTGTTTGTCTTTAAATAAAATGTATAAAATGAAATGTTGAACTCACGCATTTCGCTTTTCATTAAATTTTTTTTCCAAGACAAAAGGAAGGTCTGAATTTTAATTTTCTTGGTAGAGATTTTGTACACAAAATGACATTGATGACAAATGTTAATTGAACGAAAGAGATAATTTAATCATGTTAATTGGACTATTTTTTTGTTCATGTTCTTGTATTATATATATATAACAATGTTTATAATAGACAAAAGGGTTTGGAAAGAGAAAGGGAGTTTTCAATCTTAATTTTTCGTATTGATTTAGTTGGTATGTATTTAATATTTGGTGTATAAGTTGTTTGAAACAACTATGTTTCAGATGTGGTGTATCAAGTTTAGTCAGGAATGCAAAATGAAATTTTGAATTGAATATCATCCATGTCCAATTCTTTTCATCTTCATAAAACACTTTTAATTGGATGTATATTTGGTGCACAACAATAGTTTATGGACACTTGGTAATCAAATTGGTTGAAATGTAAGTTGTCATCACATTAATGATACATGGGCTAGGTCTACTAAATGATATTGGTGATAAATTTTGAATTTTTTATTGGTTAAATTTTACACAATCTTGGGGTTCATTTTTTTTAGCTCCTTGTGACTTTGATAGATGTGTGAGAATTTTGAAACAACTACAATGAATTGGCATGATTCACATGCACTTTTTCACCTTAACTGCACAAACACATAAAGAAGGTGATTATTGTAATTAGAGCAAAAATATTTGAATCATAGATTCATCAAATGGCTTAAACTTGTCTTGGAGGCACTATTGTTTCTAAAGTGTATTATTTGTGTCTTCAGGAGAACTACATTTCAATGGCATTTTCTCAAACTTCCCCCAAGTTCCTTTCCTCAAACAAGAAAACATATTATATTGCCAATTTGGGGGTTCATTACTTTTAATAATGCATCTAATTTGAACATGCACTACATTATTTAATAGATTTCATCGAAAGTTTTTCACTATCCTACCAAGCTTTTCAATCAAACATCAATTGCATTTCCAAACTACAATCTAAACAATTATAATCCATTTTTTGATTTTTTTTGTTCCAACACTTCGAATTATGGAATTTTGATGTTGAAATTACAAGTTGTAAGATTAGTGAAAAATAGCTATTGAATTTGGATTAGGGCTAAATCATTGGATTAAAAACTTCTTCAAGATTTGATTTCATTTATACAATGTAATGATGGAAACAATATTGAAAGTTTGGATCATGTTAAAAGAAAATGTTGATTTATACAGGCTTTTGGTTAAGGTAAAAAACAAAAACAAAAATCAAAAGTCTATTGATGTTATTTGATTTTTTGCCCTAGTTATAAGATAGGTGTAGCATGCAACTTCAAACCTCATTGGATGAAATTGTGAATTGTACAAACATGCCAGATTTTTGGTTTGCCAATGTGCCAAGTGCTAGTTCGCATGCAAATTGCCAAATCATTCATATAGTCATTAATTAGTTTGCAATTGATTTCAACCAATATGCAACTAATGTTCAAATACTCATTTAGTGCAATTAAGTTTCAAGCTTCAACTATATGTACAAATTTAAAATTTGACATTTTCACATGATATGCAAGAGCATGTGACACATGGTGATAGCTCTAAGTAGATCCCCAAGCTTGCATTGATGATTACCATGCACATGTGCCCAGTTTCAAAGCATTCAAAAGGAATGGGAAAGGAGAAGGTTGTTCTTTTTAGTTTTAAGCTTCTCAGCTTTCTTGTGAAACAACTAAGAGCCATGGCAAATAACTTTCATTTCCATTTGGGCTTTTAATTAGTTTGGAAAATGAGAACTTCAAGTTAGAAGGGAAAGATTATTAATCTTATTTTTAAAACATGGAATGACATTTTATTTTTTGGTTTGCTTCTTTGTTTGAGCAAAAATTTGATTCCTTTGTTCGATTAATTGAGATTAACAAAGTTTTGTGATAATTATGTAAGCTTATTAGAGATTAAATTTGGGGTGTAATGAATAGAACTATTTGTTCAACACCCATGTTGTTTTGTGCATTTATTATTGTCTTCATTGTTCTTATGCATATAGGAATATTATATTGTTAGGTTGTTCAGTTTTATGCAATTAAAATGAATTATTGGTTATAGTTACCAAAATAAATCCCAATACATCCATATTTAGTGAACAAATGCCAAAACAATAAATGTGAAAGCAAATTTTCATTTACTTGTGATGGAAATCAACTTCAAATTACTCATACTTTGTGAGTCCAAGCAATGTTTTTCCCCCAATTTGAGAATATGGACATCCAAATGTTGTTACACAACAAAATTAAATGATCACTTGACATCTAAGAAACCAAATTTCAAATCAACTAAAATAAAAATAAGTGGACAAGTCTAGTTTTGATGCATTGTTTGTGTTCTATTTTAATAATAAGTTAATCATGACAATGTATGTATGTTGCTTATTAGTTTCCTTTTATGAGTGTAGGCAACTCCTATGTAGTTTCAAAATATGGACACTAAATTGTTGTCTACATTGTAGGGAGGTTATTTGACATTAATGAAAGCATAATTCCACATTTAACATCATATCAAAATATCGCCCAATTTTTGAATGGAGAGAAAGTGAACATCTTATGTTTAGATAACAATGGACAAATTGTAAACAAGTAATAGCTTAACATTATAAATATTGAAAAAATCATAAATATATTTCATTAAAAAGGACCATCTTTGAAAATGTTATATTATTATATGTTCTAACATTGGATGTAAATACAAATGATTATATCATTCTCAAGATGTTTGTGATTTATTTATGGAATGGAATTATGTGTTTCACAATGAACATTATATCTATGTTTGAGTTTCATACAATTAATAATATAATATGCTAATCAATTGCATTAGTTGCAAAATAATAATAAGGTTCACTTTAGTGTTGGAGTCAGGGCCAAAAACTCTTTGGGGCCAATAATGAGAAATTTGAGCACTTCTTGACTCATTGTCTTGCCCCAATGGCCAATTTATCATCAGCGAGTTTGAAACCCTAAAGTAGCCCGAGCTTCTCTTCCTACACTCCGCTCCAAAGTTTGCACCTCTGTGCATCAATTCTGCAGGTCTCCTTTGTGCCAACAGCTGCAGAATATTGTTCCTTCAGAAATAAAGAGCACATCGATACAAGAAGTAGTTGTGCCCAAAACAATAGATGCACCAACAAACTCAAGGCAGCATTTGCAGATATTCTCATAGAATATTAAACCTAAGGAAACATCTGCACAGAAAAAGAGATGAACCTAAAGAGAAAGGACCATCAAGAAAAAACAAGATTATCCTATACAAAGATGATTCAGTTGCAGAAAGGGATTGATTAATTACATTCAATAAGAATCATGTCTAAGTGGAACACCTAATTTTGACAGCCATCATCACCCACTGTTCAGAGAAATGACAACAGAACCAAACTATCACTTGTCTGGACATTAAAGGTAGTTTTCTTTCCTTTCATATCATCCATGAACTTCTCCTGTATGATATGATCAAGATTGTGCTTTAGTCAAATGCCGTTGCCTCCTGAACACGTTGCAAGTAGTCCAGGTGGAAGGTTGCTCTACACACTTGCCTGCCTCTGTAATATACAATGTGCCCATGGTTGTGAGCAATCTCAATTCATACAAATACTCCTCCTGGCTCTCATACCCAAGTTTTGAGTGCGTTGTCATGAGAAATCCACCGGTCAAAGGTGTTGGTGTGATCAAAAGTTGATGTGACACTCGGCAGGAAAGTAAAGTCATTGCTGACATTGTTGTACTGACCCAATGCAGACTCCATACTTAGCTTCACTGTTTCGTCATAAAGACCTGTGGCAATCTCTGCAACTTGACTGGAATACTCTGATCCTTCATTGTCTTCGGGATCCACAAGATCCAGTGATGGGCCCTGCATTGCATTGTGAAGGCAACTGATTAATCCTAAACTGCACCAGTAGATGTTTTCACTTACAAACAACATTCAGGTAAACCTAAAGAACCTGAAAATACAGAATGTACAATGAACAATTGGTGATTGTGCAACAGACATCTTTCATCACTCATGAAAATCCCTTCCAAGTATCTGCATTGTGCACTGTTCAACAGGATGAGAATGCAAGGTCTCACCTTGCAGCATTGGGTGTAGTGCTGGTTGGCATCACTTCCTTCAACTGACCCAGGGAGAAGCCCAGACCCATACCAGGAATCATCCTCTGATGACACTGTTTGTAGGTATCTGCATAGAAACGTGTATCCAGATAAGTCAAGGTGTCATGGTCCAAGGCTAATATCTGCCGGTCGCCTTACAAGAACTTAAGGAAGGTTGATGTATTTATAAGTAGAAAGAATGGAAGCTCTTGACGGTACAACAGTCACCATCCAACTTCCTTCCACCAAGAGATTACCAGCAGTCCTATGCAACACCAAGACTTACGTATTGAAAAGTTCCTCTTCAGCATATGGGCTCACTGATGTTAGCCAATCAAGTTCTGCAAACTCTTGGCCAGTTAGATCCTGTGTGGCCACATTTGTTGACGTGCTTTTCTTGGCATCTGGCCCTGGCACTGTTGTGTAGTCTGGCTTCCGCTGCCCAAAGAGCCAATTTGGACTCTTCAATTGCACCTCCCTGAGAAAACAGTGAAAGAAATTAGCCTGCAGAGGCAATCAACTAGAGAGTAGGTCACCCGTGGAAAATTGAGGGTCTTGACATGTTTTACAGATCCTGGCAACAGTTTACTCATGGTATGTGAGGGATCTACTTATGCAAGGGAGAGAACCTACTTATGCAAATCCCCTCCAGATTATTACCTGGTCATACCATCAAGGCCACCACATAAGGCCTGCAGGATACTAACCCTCCTAGCACCTTGAAACTCAGCCAATGAACAGCACAGGAAGGGAGAAAAAGGGCCAGAAGGAGCACAGGTGGAGAGAGGAGAGAGCTCTTACTGAGCATCAGGAGCTGTCCTTGTTGCCCCGGGGCCAGTGCCTTTCTTGAGCTCTGACTCCCCATACAAACGGACGCTCTTGATAGAACAGCATGTCTGAGAGAGGAAAGTGAATAGATCAACCAAAGTCACACAGATGCACCTACATCCTTATAACACACTAGAACCCCACAGTGCCAATCCAATACAGTGCAAGATGTCTTTCATGACAAGAATACCTGAAAAAGTTTATCAAATGATGTCAACTTCAAGCACTGTGAATCCTCATGGCTTGGTGGTGTCGCAAAGAGCACATCTCTGAATGTATGTTGAGGGTCAGAAAGCTCTGTCCCGGGTGCTTGTGACACAGTGCTGTAAACAAAACATAACAATCTGCATGCTTACCAGTAATTTACCAGGTGCTAAGAGAGAATTGACAAAGCATCACCCTCTTGGGTCTTGACAGATCTTGCTTTCATCATGTACAAATATCATCCACAACCTCTCAGAAATGTGGATAAACTATGCAAAGCTTCAAAACACCTTCCAGATTCTATGAAATCGCTTAGATAGTACAAGAAAGTATAAGAAAGATGGGCAGTGACTCATTACTTGTCAGAATACTCATCTCCTTGGCCTCCTGCATGCAGATAATAATCAGAGTCTAACTCCCACAGTGCTGGCTTCCCTGCTTGGGGTTGAAAGTGGCCTAAAAACCTGTCACACCAGGAAAATGAACCAACAGCACACAGTGAATCAGAACTCAACACTCCCATCATCTCTTCCACTAACACTAGCCTTTTACAACATGTTCAAGGTACATGAGTTGAAGACAGTGATGATGCTATAAGGAAAGAAAGAGATGCAAACAAACGGGTGATAAGAGGGATCTTACAAGTTTATGGCATCCTGCTTTTCACCATCAGTGTAGGTGTTGCTATAGTATCGTCTGATTGATTTCAGAAACTCTTGTGACTGGGTGGTAGCTTTCCACTTTCCCTGCCTCTCTGGGAATACCTGCAGTAACAATTTCAGCACAGTTCAATACTTGTCTACAGGAGCTCCATCAACAAAACCTTTCTCTGTTGTTAAGAGCCTTACAGTATTGTGAGCTTCAGATCCACCATACTGAAGCGCTAGTGAATCCCCCATATTCTGGTACATGCCCATCATAACTGCAGCTACACTACAATCGGGGTCTAGTTTTGGAGCATCAGTGAAGCCCATAGCATGAAGCTGGCGTCCCAGAGCTTCAAGGCCATATGCATATTGAGCAACATTTGTCCGATCAAGACAGTCAATGCAATTTGTACGTAGGACACCACTTTGATAGCGAGGCCTTCTTCTCTTGTCCACACTCTCTATCCACCGCTCACCCTCTTGATGACCTCTGCTGCTGCCATTCACATGTCCAGTACCAACACTGCTAAACTTGTTGCTGGTGTCTATTAACAAAGGCCGAGTGGCTAAGTCTACTGACGGACGGTGCTCCCTTGTTGGAGACAATCTTCCTGGTGCAATTCTGCAACCGTATAACATGCACAAGTCAGAAGAGCAAGCAAATGATTATCAAGGAAACACAAATGCCAAAATTCAAAAGATTGATTTTCTTACGTTGTAGGAGCAGCAATATGTTGTGTTCTCTTTGGTACAAAGCGTTTTCCACTATAGTAAAAGCCAGTAAGATCCAGAGCATCAGCCGCCACACTACCCAAGACTGCCAGCACATTTGCTGATTTACTCCCACTGAAGACACATGGACATGAGTAAGACAAAACAGGAAACAACCCATTGACAAACAACATAGGAAAACCTTAAATGCATTCAAACGAAGCAACCAATGGAGTAGACAAACCTCTTTGCAAACTTATGGAAGTCCCAGTGTATAAATTTAAGCCGACTTTCTTCAGGAAATATTTGATTTAAATAGCCTACTGCATTTGCAAATTCACGCCGCAGCATCATCTCTCTCGGCCTTTTCTCCACTGTCTGCAATCAACAAAGACAATAGCCAAAATTATGAAAAGGAATTTTTCCCAGATTGCACCAAAGAGACCAAAGTTCACCACGTCAATCACACAAAGCATGTTGATATATAGCAGGCTTGACCTTTGAAGCAGTAATCTAGCATGAAAACCAATTTCACACTAAAGTTAAAAATGTAAAGAGAAATAGGGGGCACAAGGCTGAAACCTACCCGTATGAGACTCAAGATGATGATAGGATTGCCATATCTGGCAGCAAGATCCTCAAAATGCAGTCTAGTTGCTTGATACACAGGATCAAATCTTTGCACTGACAAATCAGAAACTCAAGTCAGAATTTACATGATGAGTTGCACTGTCAAACAGAAGTGATGAATTCAAAATCTACTCACAGATTATGTCAGGCTTTGGACTGAGCCGTGATGCTTCCTGCGACCAGAAGAGAGGAATGGAACCCCGGTGCTGCACCACAGAACTCATTTGCCCTGTCCCTGGGCCAATGCCTGTCTCCTCATCCAGCACAATTTGCTCTGTCTCCACATCATTTGCCACACGACCCTTGTCATTCACTCCCCTCTTCAAATACCTGCACACAATCCAAACCTTACAAACAGTGAAAGCCTGCAGGATGTTTGAGATTTCTTACCTGCAATCGCAAGCAAAATATATCTCAGCCATGTTTTCAAAAACTCAACAGGGAAAAGCACTGGGTGTCTGGGACATCACTTCACGACAACACTGACCTTGTACCAGCAAAATGCCGAGACCTTCTTCCAATGAGAGTAATACTGAAAATACGCCCAAAAACAGACAATTTTTCCTGCACAGATGGTCACAGAGAGGAATAAACCTTAAAAAGTTCTGGAAATGTTCCAACAGAAAATAACCATCTGCACAAGATAGAGTAAGGTAAGAAACCTGCTCAAAAAAACCATGGACTAGTGCCACTGTCCAGCGGGTATTCTTCAATCGGTTGCGAATCCCACCAGTGAGGAAGGCATTCCACACGAACATGTTCCCATATGGCATCTGTTCATCATCCTGTGATTGCACATTGCGCTGCAAACTCTGCATGATACGATAGGTGTAGCTGAAGAAAAAATCTTTCGTGAGATCCACCCCTGACAGCAGCTTCTTGTATCTATACCAAAACCAGAGAGAGAAATAAGTCACATTTACTGAAGATATCCCAGTTTCAAGGAGGAATGCAAGAACTGACAAAATCTGCGACAGCTGCTGTTGGCAAAAGTTCTACCTCACCCCACCAGCTTATCCTGAACTTGCCATTCTGGGGCTCAGAAGGAGGCACATCAAACTCACCATGGACAGCCACTGTAGCAGCTTAAGAGCAAAGCCAACAAGCTCTCTTGCAACACCAAAAGTTGAATGGACATTAGGGCAGACATCTGCTTAGGGTTTCCTTCCCACACAGTTTGATGCACATTCTAGGGTAGGTACTCTCACTTGACATATCATAATCCTTCCTGCTAAGTTTTGAATACCTCCAGAGAGGAATAACTTAGTCAAATCCAATGCTCTCAATTCCCTGCTTGGACCACTCTTACAGATATGTGCATCTTTATTTCTTAAAGACCCTAAAAAGAAGCTGAAATTTCTAACCCAGATGATTCATTCAGGCCAATTGCCTCCTTAACCAGAACTTGCTGAACAAAATCACTTGCAGTCTTATTGACATGCAGTGTTGCTGTTCCTTTTAGGAGAATCAATCACCATGATGGTTTCCTGGTACAACTCCCATCAAGACAGTCTATTTTGAACTATGCCTAATTCATTGACCTCATTCCAGGATCGTTAGTAGTCTGCATGTGGTATGTTTGCACACATGTGTGCATGTAAGCAAGTGATCTGAGTGTGTGAGAGAGAGCGAAACCTGAGCTCCACCTTCGAGTTAGATGTCTCTGTTTGCACCGTGGAGTGAGGGACAGTGATGAGCTGACTTTCTTCAATGCTGTAGATAGCATGACCACAAATGGTTCCGATTTGGCGACGTTTTGTAACCAAGATCATGTAGTATGACTCCAAGAATTTTATGAAACCTGGAAATCAATCAATCATCTGGACTACTGTGAGATAAGAAATGACACAAGAACCAAATTGTCTGCCTGTCTGAAACACAAAAAATAAAATTGTACAACTATATGATGCATTTTCTATCTCTCATAGAACAAAGACTGTTTTCTTCAAAATCAATGTAGAAGAAGAAACAAACACACCTACGATGCCATACGCTTTTGTGACCTTTGTGAGGCCACCGGTGGATTTGTTGCCCTCATCTACACGTTTCATCAGCTTGTTGCATTCCAATTGTGTGTAAATCACAGGATCCTCCAGCATATTGAGCTCAGATGGCTCAGATCTGTCAATCTTCAGCACCTGCCAGTGCTGGCATTTCTTGTCTTTCCCAACAATATAAAATCTCTGCAACAAGAGATGCAGAGATTTCATTGCATACAACAACAGATGCCCTCATCATCATCATCACACAATCTCAAGATTTTTAACAAAAGCTCCTCCGGGGCAACATGAGCGGAATCCATCAGTAGTACAACAATGGAAGCTAACAAGATAAATTCTAGAAAAAACCGTCGAGGACGTTTATGAGGGAGATCCTGCCAAGCTCTTTGGACAAAACAGGGTTACATAAAAATTTCTTTAGAAGAATTGAGGCAAAGTAGAAATGAGAACCTTTCTTTCTTGTCTGGAAAAGGAAATCCAGATGAGTTTTCAAGACACAAGATGATAGATAGATAGATAGATAGATAGTACTCAAAGATAGCAAAGAAAGAAAGAGAACACGGCGAGGGTTAAGTGGTGGACATACGGCTCGCGTCTCGTACAGAGTGAACTTCTCCAGAGAGTATCCATTGGAGTGCAGGCCCGCGTTGCTCTCCACCAAGGGTCTGGGACTCGTACTTGGCGGATACGCCATAGGCTAAAACTCTTCTTCCGCTTGCAAACTCCAGATCGATCTCTCTGTCTCTGTCTCTGTCTCTCTCTCTCGCTCTCTCTCTTTTCACAGAAGATTCTTCGCCCACACAAAATACACACAATTCTTCTTCACCATTCCTTCTTCCCGCTTCTCGAATCAACCAAATTTCCTCGCCGCCGATCCTCCTCTCTCCCTCGCAACCACCTCAAATCCTTTCGAAAACCCGGTTCGACCTGACGAAGAAGAGATTGCGTGTTCTTCCCGGAGTGTGGTCCAAGGTTTTTCTTTTTCTTTTTCTTTTT
>Ga0116229_10009827_pt1 | contig 14513 bp, 8 predicted proteins | sample S1TSphgellanicum_3_FD_87313 | JGI IMG/M metagenome (GOLD analysis project Ga0116229, IMG submission 87313) | Host-associated microbial communities from peat moss isolated from Minnesota, USA - S1T2_Fc - Sphagnum magellanicum MG | ecosystem: Host-associated > Plants > Peat moss > Unclassified... | reverse complement strand
TATTTCTCTCACAATGAAAAAGACTATGAAATAGAGCTGTGGAAGTATTGTTCTTTTGAAAGAATTAAAAATTGAAAATTTCAACATTCAAATAATATAATTAGGATTTGAAGCTGCCAAGGTACTATGCTATGGGTCACCTTAAGCCTGGCTACAACCTGTAGTCAGGCGCAAAGGTGGAACACTGGCCAATATTGTACATGGGTTGAGCTTGCTATCCATGTTATCTGGTTTTAGCTTTTAAAGAGAAGTTTTGCTCATGGTTCTAGGGCTCTCTTTTTTTTCCCATTTGATACAAACTTCATTCTAGTCCTATTTATGTGTTTTTTACTTCATGGAACTTGCAGTTCAGTTCAGCATCCAGTTCTTCAAGTTCCCAATGGGTTCCCAATGTGTTCCCCAAGGGTGTTCCCAATAGCACCTTGCTTTATTCCCATATGCTTTGCCCAAAGTCCTCCCCTTCTCACTTATATAGGAGGGCCAAAGGGGGGAGGCACTCCATCTTTCCATAGAATCTTCTAATTTGGGGAGCCTCCATAGTTTCAACTTTTTTTTACAATGGGCCAATCAAATTGGCTCATTGCAAAAATATAAATTGGACTTGTGACGCACTCCCAACTAGTTAATATGAAACAGAAATAAGTACCCCCAGTTTTGGTAGGTTGTTCTTAGGAAAGGGTATTAACATAGGTGAAGAATAATGACAAACATATCTACGTTTTAGAAATTCTGCTCAGCCAATGAGGCAATGCAGCATGCACCCAAGAGGTCCAGGCTTTTTGTCTTTGGTGAGGGGCCCAAATGGGGAGGAAGGGTCTAAGTTATTTTAATTTTATTGGCCTTGCCTACCAAGGCAAGGACATTGTGTTTAGATTCATTATCGAGTATAGTAGCTTAAGGGATTTTGGCCCCTATGTAGTAGGCCTATTTTGATACAAGGATATTTGAAAGATGATATTTTGGCTTGTGTTGAAACTTTGGATTAGTTATAGAGTTATGATATCTTGAAGGATTTTTGTTTCTTTTAGAGGATTTTTTTTGAAGATTATATTTTTGCATGGTGAAATATTTGAATTTCCATAATTCTTCTTTTGCCTTAAGATACTTTTTAGTGTAAATTGCAAGACCACTATGTGACACACCCCTTGTTTTTTTGGGGGAGGAAGAGAGTGAGTCATTTGTATTGACCGGCAGCTTCTCTTCTAAGTGAGAGTGAGAGTTAACTAACTTGAGCAATCTTTTGGATTTTTTTGCAAATCTAAACTCGTGTTTTGAAGAACCTTATTCTCTTTTGGCAAGTTCTCTCAAGGGAGTAGTATATAACAACTTTAGTTTTAATCTTAGATTTGTGTAGTCTCAGACTTGAAAGAGAGACAAAGGCCAGAGAGAAAGTAAATATTTTTAAACTTTAAGATGTCCTAAAGTTTGGAGACTTTTATTTTTGTTTTGGGTGATTGGCCAATGACGACAGCGTGAAACAGGGAAAAAAAAACTTGGAAAATTTAATGCACCTGGAACTAATGAATAGGAGAGGTGAATAAGAAGTACAACTAGGCTACATGCAACCTTTTGGAAAAAAGTAATAAATACTTGCAGGCCTAGAAATGAAAAACATTAGTACTTGAATACATAGAGAATTGGAATCCATATACAAATTCCTGGTTTTGCAAATATCCATATACTGACTTACATATTTTAAGAGGTCATTAAGAAAACCTAGGTTATGAGGCATAAATAGTTTTCACAAAAAAATAGCAAAATTATTTGAATTTACAGTAGAATAACACATGTATCCAAAAAAAACAATTTGTCAAAAAAACCCAAAAAAAATTGTTGAAAAAGAGGCACTGGTTGGGAGGATCACAAAAGTTTTTATACCCATATCCAAAAAATTCCCAAATTCTTTGTCCCAAAAAAAAACAAAACAAAAAAGGTTGAAAAAGAAGCAGTGGTCGGGAGGATCACAAAAGTTTTTATACCCAAATCCAAAAATTTCCCAATCTTTTTGTCAAAAAAACAACAAAAAATTGTCAAAAAATTATCTTTGGTAGGGAGAATCACAAAAAATTTATACCTGTATCAACTTTAGCTGTTGTGCTCAATGTTTTAAGCAACTTCATAGATTATAGAAAGTTTTCTAGGAGTGCTTTATAACTTGACCAAACTAGTTTGCATGTAATGACTTTCAAACCTTTTTAATGATATGATAACAAATATTGAATCACTTGGTGTACAATAATTGAATGGTGGAATTTCTGTTAATTTGCATAAAAATGATATTATATGATCGTTGACAATATGTTTAATGAGCTTGAAAATTCTATAAAAGAACAAAACGAGATTTGCAATTTGCCAATTAAGGGTGATGAATGAGCCCTTTGTCCTTTTGGCAGCTAGAAAACACCTAGTTTCAAGTTTTAGAAAAGTTCCCAAAATTGTATTCTTGGATCTTCACGGGTGTTTCTTTCATGCAATTAAGGGTCAAATTCTCATGAATGAACTTCACTCATGAATTGCAAACTAGGTTATGATGGATAAACATTATACCTAGTGTAAGGAATTAACTTCCAGGATTCACTTTTGGCATGCTTACCTCTTCCATAAGCAGCAAGCAACAAACACTATGCTACATATGCATGGTATTCCATACAAATTGTCACATTTCTTTCATGAGAATTCCTCATGTCTTGCTACATGTTTCACAAAGTCAAGACACTTTTGTCTTGGTGGGCTGGATGGTTGCATATGTCCTCCCTCACAAACGCCTATTTTACAACAGTTATCAATAACAAATCATCAAATTACCCAAACTGTCATAAACATTGACAAACCCACTCTCACTAAACTTGTCTCAACATCTCCCCATCTACTGGAAAGGCCAGAGAAATAATCCCTCTTACTGAATCCTTCTGCTGCAAATCTTGCACTGCCAAAGGAATCCTCCCACCAGAGCAAACAATCCTACAAAAATAGGCCCACATACTTCCGCGGCCTGATTCATGTTTAAGGCTAGGAATACACCTTGGTGGAATGTGGTACAATGAGCCATCAAGGGAGTTTCGTGAAGGGACATCTGTGTAGATAAGGTTCTTCTGACATGGTGATCTCAATCTCTGTGTGATCTAACATAGTACAAGTGTGCTGGAAGTGGCTTTCCAACAGCAAAGCTTGCATGCTTGACCCAATATCCAGCACTTTGCAAAGACTTCCATGATGCTGTTGAGCTTGACTGTCAGAGACTGTTGAAAGTCTCAGTGTGCCCTTCAATGTTGTCCCCCAATTGATTCTCGTTTCAACTGCAGTTCAAGCAAATCTAAACTTCTGAAGGGAGTGTTGATGATCAAGGTGGCAGATGCAGTATCAGTGCTCCATGCTCGCAACCCAGAGGCTTGCTTGAACTTTTAAAGGGAGCGTTGATGATGAAGGTAGCAGAATCAGTATCATTGCTCCACACTCACAACCCACAAGCTCTCGTAAACTGTTGGCCTAGTTCTCATCAGTATAAGCACCCAGTCCAAATGCTCAAACTAGCCCATCTCTACTGTTCTTTGAGGTAGTAATGTGACTTTCTTTTCATCACAGGTCATATGTGTGACAGAAAGTTGCATGGTGGCCAAATCATGCCCTGAAAGACACTGCCTAACACCGGCCCAGATAAGCCCCAAACACAAGGGTCCATGTGGCAGGCTTTAGGAAGCCACCAATGTTACAGAACTTGAGGCATGTCAAGTCATCGAGGAGCAAGACTAGCCAGACTCTTCCTGGTCTTTTTACGAAACGATGAATCTTGCATGATTGAGGACCTTCGTTGATGCATAGGGGTAGTTGCAGGGGGCTCTACTGAAGACTCTCTCTGCAAGAACGTCATTTAGAAACCTGTTAGTGAGTAGTAAGACAAGATGGGCAGTGTGTTGAGACTAAGACATTGAGAAGATCAAATCTCCCTTACAAAACAGGTAGTACGTACATAGTTATGATGTCACAGTAAGAAAATGGGCAATTTGTAGACAATTTATAATCTGTCAAAAAGAAGAAAACCTAATCTCAAACAAATTGCTCATGTTTGAAAGTACCATCTATAAGATCCAAATTTCAAGGATGATCTTGGGTTCAGATGTCTCTTGTATTGCTCAGACCACCCAATCCCTCATACACTCATAAGGAGAGACCTATGTAACTCTCGTGCTTGGATGCAGAACACTTACATTCAGGGGGTAACGAGGTGACCTATCACCATGATACTCAATTAAGGGCTCTCCCTGTGCATCCTTCAGGGCCAAATACTCGACACAGAATGGACCTTGATGTCGCCTAGGATCACCAGGCTTTAGCAAATGCCGGCTTAACCTTAGACCAACCTGCCATTCAGCTCGAAGCTTGACCTCATCCACACTGAACTCTCTACTGCTCGAGGCATTGTAAAACCAAAGACCTTTCTTCCACATAAGCGCATCATCCAAAGTCGCCTCAATTTTGTTCAAACCAAGGGTTTGCATGGTCGGCCAAATCTTGCATCTAATTGCTAGCTTCTTGTTCTCAATTGTGTACTTGATGACAACAGAGGTTTCTGTGATTACATAGGTTGACCACCTGAGAAAGGAGTGATCCAACCCCAAAAAGGCATTAGGGAACCCATAGCATACAGTTGGAAATACAACTGGTGGAAACAACAGCCAGAACATTTTCAATGAGTTCTGTAATCTTGCACACAACATGCTTTTCCCTGACTATCCCTCTGCTTTCTCCACCGGTTTAAAGAAAGTCACATACATCTGGTTGCAGTACATCCACTGAACCCACCATCCAAATAAATTTGAACCTGAAGCATAAAAGATATTAAACTAGACACACATGTGATGACAAAACAACACCAAGACCAAATATTCAGTCAATCAAGCTTCAGACAAAATCTTACCGATTGTCAGAACTTGTTCGACTGTATGTGTGTGCTTGAGGACTCCCACTTATGCGATTTGACAACCCTCCATGATTGCTCAAGGAATCCTGCAAACAAATTGTTCCACGTTGGAATTTAGAATTTGGTGACAAATGCTACTCGGTGGGGTCAGGAGTGAGGAATCTATCTGATTGTCAAAGAACAGCTACAGGACTTCAACTGAAGAAGTCAAAATCGATGGCAGAAAGCCTCCCTCTGGAAAATGACTGCTGGTTTTCACGAATTACCCAGGCTCTCCTATGACATTGTCAAGCTCCTCCAACCTAATACTCACAGGCTGCCATGTTGTACATGCAATGGTATACTTTAAGGAGCTAGACACACTGAACATGTTCAACACACCCCCCATAACATTGGAACTTTTACACCACCTGCATTCCAACTGCAATTGTCCTTTGTCAACTCTCAACATATGAAAGGGAAAACTGAAAAGGTTGACATCCCTGATCAACAGCAGGCTTGTGTAACACCAGTGAGCCTGCTGAAAAAGGAAACATGCTACTGAAGAAAATCTCTTTGACAAGAAATAACACTAGTAATAATTTGATTTGCAATGGCTTTTCCCACAATCTGACATACAAAAGCAATGATTTGCAAGGGCCATGGATTGAAAGTGCAAGAATCCAACCCAAATTGAAGAGAGTTTTTGGTCCATTGCAGCAAGAGGCACTGGGAGGTTAGTGAAATGCCCACCTCATTACTGATTTCAGAGCTTGAAGCATCTTCACAATCTGCAATATAAAGCCTTTTCACAACTTCTCTCATGCTGGGCCGCCGATCTGGTTCATCATCTACACAGGCCATGGCCAGTTGCACAACAGCCGATAACTGCTGTGGCAGATACTCGCCCGGGTTGATTCTATCATCCACCATCTTGGGCATAAGTAATGGCCACAATTCTGGATCACTGTGCAGAAAATCCCTACACCAGTCCACTAAGCTTGTCTGCCTCTCAATGGCTTTCTTGCCTGTCACAAGCTCAAGGAGCACCACCCCATAGCTGTATACATCATTCTTCTCATTAGCTTGTCCTGTTTTATAGTAATCAGGGTCAACATAACCTGGAGTACCCTTGAGGCGCATGGAGGTACTGGGGTCCATATTCTGTGTCTTGCTAAGACCAAAGTCTGCAATTTTGGCATGCATGTCAGCATCAAACAAGATGTTGCTCGGCTTGATGTCACGGTGGACAAGAGTAGGCTTTGCATAATTGTGGAGATACTCCAGCCCTTGTGCAACATCCACTGCCACCTTTATTCTCTGGTGCCAGTCAAAGAGGTGCCGAGAGTCAGTCTCCTCATTCTTCTTATTATGCAGGTGCTGCTGCAGTGAACCATTCTCCATAAACTCATAGATGAGAAAGAGCTGGTCACCTTCGATACAATAGCCGAGTAATGAAACAAGATTATTATGGTGCAACCTTGAAATGCTACGGAGTTCACTCCAAAATTCCTTCTCAATCGAATCTTGGTTCTTCATCTCCTCACCACTGTTGCTCCTGACACCCTCCAGAGCTTTGTTCCTATCTAGCTTTTTCACTGCAGCTTTTTGCTGTGGTTCTGGACCTGGGAGAGTAGCTTCATACACTGTACCTTGACCACCTTTCCCCAAAACTACTTTGAAGAAGTCTGTCATTGTGAGAATCTCCTGAAGTGTGAACATCTCAAGAGACCCAACCTGGTGCTCCCTTGGGCTGCTCGTTGCTGCATTCAGTTCCTGCAGAGGTTGTTGCTGCTGAGGAGGAGGAGGAGGAGGCGGCTCCACTTTCTTTGACATTTGCCACCAGAAGCCTGTCGAGAGACCCACTATGAAAATGACTGTGATACTAACTATTGTTCGGAACATATCAATTGCCATTACCAATTTTGCAAGCTTTGAAACCTCAGTTTGCATGCCTGCTGATGCCATAGGCATTTGCACTGCGCACAAGTCAGATGAGAGGTTGTCAGGAGTCAGACTTGCTACTTCTGGTTGCCCTCCCTGAACCTCCCAGAACATAACAAACGTGGTCATCAGCAGGAACATGGACCAAGCTTTCAGCATGATGGTAACTTCCATTTGCAGCCCCCAGTCGTACTTCCCCTTGCTCCCTTTCTTTCAAAATCTCATTCTTCTTTCTTCTTCTTCTTTGTGCTCCTCAAAATACAGGCAAGAGCCTGAAGAAACTCTAAAGATTTTCAAAGCTGTGAGGTAGACTGCAAGAAGCCTTTTGATCTCTCAAGCTGTCTTGAACTCCCTGCAAATACATTGAGCAACCAACCCTAGACAATATTAGGTAACAAGATTCCCCTCTTTCTGGAGAAGTTTCTCCAGGCCACTTGATTTTGCTATACTTAGCTTTCCACTACAACAATGAGAAAAGTTTTTGAATATCTCAGAAAACCCAATAACAAGAGCACCTGCCCCTTTACTCCCTGTCTGTGTCTCTGTGTCTAGAACTACTGCAGAAGAGCAGAGAGAGCATGTCAGTGTCTAATCTCAACCTTCCTTTTGCTGCTGGCCACGCAGTTGTTGCACGTGCACTTTTGCGAAAGTTTGCAGGGTTTATGTACAGGAAGCTTAACAACAAAGAGGGGGACGGAGAGAAGAGTTCCCACAGCACTTCCAGAATGAGTTTTCTCAAGCTTCTCAGCTAGGTCTGAACTTCTCAGCTGCAGGCACAACATGAACAGGTAAAGCTTTGAAGCTTCAAGAACAAAGGTAGGTATAGCGGGGTTCTTACCTCGGTCTCAAGGCTCTTCGACTCATCCTCCGACTGGCCAAAGAATGGCTAAGGCGCCGAAGCTGGCAGCTGCTCCTTTTTCTCGATTCGCTTATTTGCATGGATGAGCGATATGGTGTGAAAAGTCTGGAGGAGCTTCTGCCACAGGATGTTTTGAACTGCGACAGAGATTTCACCAGTCTGTCTGTGCAGCAGAAGGTTGCTGAATCAATTCCGGGTATTCTTCCGTCTGCGGGCAGTTTCTTCAAAATCGCCTGAATACTTCCGCAAGCAAAATTTGCACACAAACACTCTCCTCCTTAAACTTCAGCTTCAGCAAACTTCAATCCGCACACTCTCTTTCACACAAACACAGGATTGTAACAGAAACTGAAGTCCCACACACGAACTGCGAACAAGTCCTGACACTACCAAAAATTAGTACTACATGTGCGCTGCTGGAAATAACTGCAAATACACCTCAAGGCGACAGAAGAGGTGGCAGCAGGAGCAGATTCAAAATGAGAAAAAAACAAAACGAAAAAATGAAACGAAACCAGAACAACCAGAAAAATGCTCAGTTCCTAAACCTTCGTCTACCTAAACAGCAAGATCACTCCACAGAACCGTAACACAAAACACAAACAAGTCACCAAAACCTCGGTTAAATGTCTATTATCTCCCCCCTCCCCTCTCCCCCAACACAGAAAACAAAAGAAAACTAATTTCAGTAGCAGCCACAGAGGAGGAAGAAAAAACTGGAAAGACCTTGCAACAACAAGAAGAACAACACTAGTTCGATTGCTCTATGAAAGCAGACACAAAACAAAATGCCACGGACAAAAGACACACACACACACACAAACCAAACAAAACACTCAAAATGGGTTCACAAAAGATGGTTTTAGCTTGTTTTTTTTTCAGTTCAAAAATCCTCCAGCTAGTCCTTCTTCTCCTCTTGTTCTTACTCCGAGGTCTGGTCCGCCTTCTCCTCCTCGTCTTCCTACTCCATTTTGTTTCCAGACTCCTGCAACACACACAGTCAGTACAAGAGAGAGAGAGAGAGAGAAGAGAGAGAAAGCGCTCGGGAAACCAGATCCACGAACAACAACACAGTGAAAGGGGAAACGGGGAAACAGACAAAACCCGCAGCGGAGAGCCCAAGACGATAGTCTGGAGATCGGAGCCCAGGCCCCAAACTAGTCTAGTACTTCTTCGTTTTCTTTTTTGGTTTTAAAAACTTTTTTCTAGGCACATGGGGATATCAGTCAATTTTTTTTTTTTTTTTTTTTTTGGGGGGGGGGGGGAATCCTTTGGTTCGGTTATGAGATCAGTTTTTTGGAATTCTAATTTTTTTGATTTTGATCATTTTCACAAAGAAATTAAATGCTAATCTTGATTAAAACAAGGTTTGATTCCATTTTTCATTATTTATTTATTTATTTATTTATTAATTATTTTATTTTAAATGTGTAATTGGTTTGGTTCAATAAGTGCAACACTCCAAGATGAAAAGTATTTAATATTAATTATGTATAACCAATTCAAAAAAATGTAATAACTTGTCTAAAATGTAGGTCAAGATTTATTTATTTTTAAATAAAAATTATACTTCAGTATTTAAAGAATCTGAACCTTTTTAAAATGGGGGCAACATTTTGATTCAAGTTTTAATTCAATTTTAGAAAATAAGCAGGTTCCAATTAGGTTTCCTAAGAAACTTGGAACCTTTGGTCTTGAGACTTTTAAAAAAACCTAACCTTATAAATTGATCTGAACGTGCTGAAATTCAAGAACGTGTTGAGTAAATTACCTTACTACCTTGTTGTCAACTTCGACACTCATTATATTATTTTTTCAAAAATGTTGAAATTCTTCCCCCCAAAAACAAATTCTTCAAAAAAAATTTAAAAATTTGTGAAAAAAAGTATTGAATCTTCAAGAATTTTCTCTTTGTCAAATTTCAAATTCTCAAAATTAATACAATTATTCCACAAACATGTTGTTGAAACTTGCCAAGGTACTTTAATTAAATAGGTACAACAATTTTCTTTTTTGAAATATTTTACCTGGGCAGCTTTGACACTAAGTATAATATTTTTCAGAAAGGTTGAAATTTTCACTGGAATTTTTTTTTTTCCAATATTTTGAAATAAAATATTTTGAAAGAAAAAAATCTATTTAACATCATTTTATTTTGTCAAAGTGAAACTTTGAAAATTAATTCAAACTATTTGAACAAAACGTGTCATAGTTTGCAAGGGACTATGGTAGTATATAAATTTAAAACCCCCCATCGCCACCCCTCCCCACCCCATGCATGGTCTTCAGTTCCAGATTTGTCCAAAAAACGTTTCTAAATTCACATGGGACATTAGTCAAAGACTTTTTGATTAGGCCATACAATTCCCATGTCATGCTCTAGAACTTTGGCAGCTTTAGGCACCTGTCTATCCAATAGTTAATTAATTTTTTTAATTTCCATTTTAACAAATAGAATATTCCTGAAATTTTAATATTTTCTTTCACACATTTTTTGTTATTTTGAAAAAAAAAATCAACATTTCTGGAAATAATATAATTAGTGTCAAGGTAGTATGTAACTTATTGAGATTATTTTCTTTTTAAAAAATTATTATGAATAACTACATAATCCCCCCACCATACTTTTCACTTCAAGTTATTCAATCTTACCAACATCCATATTATTATCATCATGTTGTATGCTTTTGGATGAGGTTAGTTTTACCCCCAAAAAATATTAAATAGTTGTATGGAAAATCTTTTTAACACCACTTCCTTTGAGGGGAGGCAGTGTCAGGTTTTTCATTTATTTATTTATTTTCAATTTATGATGTAGCCTTCAAACAAGGGGAAAAAAGAGAGCTCTATTATTAATAACCTTAGTGATGCTTCAACTCCTCAAAACCCCCCAAAAAATAGAATTTTTTAATTTTAATTTTTTGAAAAATCACAATGCAACCCATTTGTGGTTTCTTGCTTTTCGTACCCTAGTACTACTGGCTTGTGCTTTAGAGCTAATATTTCATCCAAAAATTGATGATGGAAAATTCTTTCTAAATTTTTTTAAAACAAAAACTCTCTTCGACAACAAATCTTTTGAACTGGAGAAAAACACGAAAGCTAATTATAAAATGTAAATTCAGTCTGTAGGGAGAGTGTGACGGGCTGGTTGCAGACATGCACATGTAGTTAGCGACTATGGTCAGCATGGTGGCTCTATGGTGGGTCCATTCTTTGGACTAAAGAAAATTGTCACTTGGGTCCTCTTGGTGCACACATGCTCGTGAATTTAGCATCCAAAAACTTTCTTTTCATGCACGGCAAGAAAGTTTTGTGGTGGGAGGTGCAATTTATCAGGAAGAATCTCATCTGTGTGCGTAAGCACAAACTTTTGCATGTTACTAAAGATTGAGTCACTACCAGGCATCCTCTCCTTCTCATGTGTGTGCAACTGGGTTACCTTCAAGTGGTCCCAGCCTCCATGCAGTAATTTTTTTTTTTTCAACAAAATTTTATCATTATTTTTTACGATTTTTTTTTGAGAAAATCTTGGGCATTTGTGTTTTCTTAGTGCTATTTTTTTTTTGGAAAATTTTGACAAATTTTTAATATTACAAAGTTGCAAAGAAAACCCTGGTAGTCAGTGCCTTTTCTCTTCTTTTCTTTTCTTTTTTGCAATTTTTGATGTTGCTCAAGTAATATTTACCCAAATTTGGTGATATTAAGAACATGATTTTTGACGCGTTTTTTTCTTTCCAAAAACCGAGAATTTGTGAAAGAATATTCCTTTTCCAAAATCTTTTTCACAAACTGACAAAAATAAAATAAAAATTGCCAATCCAAAAAATCACTGCCAGTCCTAAGTCTTATGGTCCTCAGCGTCATTCAAGTTCATTAAATATTATGTACCAAAAATATCTGCTGTAATTGTATTCTATTATGGTCATAATAAATCATCATATCCTAAGCTTGAGTCTTGACCCATCTCTCCTTGTTGGGAGTTGTTTCCTTGTGAACTTCCACAAATTCTCTTTGAATATACTTTCATGAATTGGCAGCCATCCTTCAACCTCAACTTTTGATGTATATGTGAAAAGCACTTGAAGAAACTTCCTTTAGCACAAAGGAGGAAACATTATATCCATGAAAGGATCTCACTTAGAAAAAATTGAGGGGATCCTAGGCCTACACCTTAAGAGTGAAAGGGATCTTACACCTATGAAAATAAGCCTAACTTCCCCACCTACAATTCTCCTCCTCCTCCTTAAACTTTGGTATTGTTGACCTTGTGCTTCACAATGGGTAAAGTCTACAGGTGGTAGGACATTCCCCCAAATGCAAAGCCAAACTTCACTACCTCCTCATCCTAGAACCCTCTTTTTCAGGAATGCTCCCACTCCGGGGCTTTTACCTCACACTTAATTAATATATACATATGCATAAAAAGGTTGAATGTGTCATAAACTATAACCCTTGAGAGTTGTTAGTTGTGTTACTAGGTAGTCAAAGTTGGCATAAGACATGCACAAGATATAAGGATTAGAAAACCAATATTAAAGCATGTGGGACTTTTGACCATATTATGGATGGTGGAACAAGAAGCCAAATGTGACAAGGACGTCATATTGCCTTCTACGCACGAATCTTAATGGGTCATTGCCATCAATGCTTGTTGTAAAAGGAGCCTTGATAGTTGTGACAATTTGCTTATGCGAATGAAGGGTGAGGGGGAAGAGGCCCAAAATTCAATCAATTTGCCGATCACAAATCACCACTCAAAATAACTAGATTGTACTCTTCGCCATTCCCAAATTCTAACATTTTCCCTTTCTTGGGTGCTTTCTTTTTATGATGTTTGGCAGGGTTTCATCATTCTAACATTCAATAATAGGTCAACAAACATGCCAAATTAGCTTATAGTGGGGTTGGGAGATCCAAGTAATAGTATCTTTACCCACCTTGTAACATACCATCTGGCCTTGGTCCTTTTATTCTATTATGGGCCTCTTCTTTTCATCTTTAATTTCCTATTTCATTTTGCCTCTCTCTATTCAAATGTGGAGTCTGGACTTTCTACATTACTTGGTAATAAACATCTTAATGCTTATTAAATCCAACAAGACATCAAAAACATTTTAACAATTCCTTTTGATACCCATTTCCATGAGTGAATTGCAAAAGATCCTGTGTCAAACCTCGTTGCAACCAGACCAACTGAATCAGCAATTCTCCCATTCCGTGTGCAACCTCAAATGACTTCATGTAGATTGGCATGTGGGGGAGATGCTTGGAAAAGAATTAGTATTCACAACATGTAAGAATCAAGCCAAAATTTCCATTGACTACTTAATAAAAGATGTAGTCACATACATGGAAAAATAGTATGAAAGGTGGGAAAACAAAATACACCCAAAGACGAACACACTACATGTATGCCTCCTAGCCATTGATAAATCTTCCAACATATGTCCTTCAAAAATTGAATTGGTGATGATTTATGGGTGTTCAAAGAAATAAGGGTGTTTTTAATATGAAGCCCAAGATTAAAATAAGTGAACAAAATGGCATCAATTAACAAATTGAACAATTTCATTACATGGTTGCATAGTATTGTCAAAGAAAATTAACCTAACCTCACCTCACCAAAATGAACACATTTTTTTTTGTTAACTAATGCAAAGCTCCATTAAATGGCTTTCAATTGTAACACAAAAACCTATATATTTATATGAGAGGTCAAGGGTAAAGTGTGTTGAATAGGTACACCATATCTCATATGAACTCTTGAATGAAATACCTCAAACCAATTGTGTGTGTGTGTGTGTGTGTGTGGGCTTGGGTGACCAACTCACAATCATGCTACTCCCAAATGTCAAGAAGGGAGAGCAAAGTGTCCCATGCTTTAAGGAAAGTGATCAATCATACTAAACTTTGGAGAGCATCACATCTCTAAAATGTAACATCCAATATAGTGGTGGTGCCACACTAGGTGTATGCACATCAAATCCCTTAAAAGCTTTGGAATGGAAAATACCTTTCATTGAAAATAGTCTTGGGATGGGTGTATGGAATAGCAAAAAGGCCGTTCTTCTGTTAAGTTAACCCCCACCTCCTAAAAGATAACAATGCTACTACACACATGCATATAGCAAGTGCAGTTTTGATTAATACCTCCCTATCTATAGTGAAGAGAATTCACTGGTTCTCAGTCAATTGCCAAACAATTTCTAGTTAGTTTACTTGTACATGCTTGCCATTGGGGAATGTGAAAATTTGTCAAAAAGAGTAAAGAAAAATCCAACACTTGTACATTCTGGTCTCAAAAATCTAGATAATCATTGTGAGATCAAAAATAGTCAGTTGCCATGCCTTTACTACCCAACCAAACCACCCCAAATAAAATAAATAACCGAGAAACAAAGCCAGCAATTGCAAACAGGGGCATGGTTTTTCTTTTCTTTCTTTTTTCAAAATTTTCAATATCAAACATTTGGTAAAAATTTTCCAAAAAATTAAGAAAAATTCATCTAATTTACACTAGAGAAATCAAACATTTCCAAAATGTTCCCAATTTTACATGCAAAAATGACCCAAAAATTTCAGAAAAAAATAGCTGGGACACACAGGTGCATCATGCAAAGCCCTGTACACATATGCAGGGAATGACCATTTGGGAATGCAATGAAACAAAAAAAAGCTCTTTAGGGGTTGGATCAAATGAGGATGTTAGATGGGATGTAACTCTGAATGTGGTTGTTAATTAGTCCCAAGCACCATGTAACAAATCATGGCTTGAACATAATCCAAGTAGAATGTTGCGAGGGAACATGT
>Ga0116229_10009825_pt1 | contig 14514 bp, 15 predicted proteins | sample S1TSphgellanicum_3_FD_87313 | JGI IMG/M metagenome (GOLD analysis project Ga0116229, IMG submission 87313) | Host-associated microbial communities from peat moss isolated from Minnesota, USA - S1T2_Fc - Sphagnum magellanicum MG | ecosystem: Host-associated > Plants > Peat moss > Unclassified... | reverse complement strand
TTTTTTTTTTTTTTTTTTTTTTTTTTTTTTTTTTTTTTTTTTTTTTTTTGTTTTTTTTTTTTTTTTTTTTTTTTTTTTTTTTTTTTTTTTTTTTTTTTTTTTTTTTTTTTAAATTTTGAAAAAAAGTTTAATAAAATTTTAGAAGTATCTTCCTTCTTCTTCTTAGCAAAGTGAGTGAGTGAGCTGCGAGAACTTGCAAATATGGATCTCAGTGTACACCCTACACATCTGTTTCTTTCCTGGGTTTGGGGGTTTTTGTTTTTTTGGGCTCTTGGGAGGAGATTTTAGCCCAAAACTGGCACCTTTTAGCCATTTTTTTTACCTGGTTGTCAATTTCGGTGGGGGAACGGATCTTGTTGTGTGTCTAGAGGATTTGTTTCTTTGTTGCAGCAGTGGATTTACTGCCCCTACTGTTTATAGGGCAGACAGCAAGCAGGCTTGATTGAGTAGAGAGAGTAGAGCTTGTGTGAGCAATTGTGAGATGGAATTCCTTTACATGTAGTGGACATGGTGGGATGATGGTGATGTGATGTGTGGATCAAGTAGTAGTAGTAGCAGCAGCAACCACAATAATCATCAGAGCAGAGTGCTGCCTGGACTATCATCACAACAACCCATCTAGGGTAGGAGGTTCCAAGCGACAAGAGAGGAGGGATCCTAGCTTCAGTGAGCAATTCTTCAATTTGAGGAGGGTTTGTTGTCAGAGTGACAAGGGGAATGCTGCTGGGAAATACATTGGTAACAAGATTGGATTAGAAATTACCTACTGGGCTGTCCCCAGTGTGAATTGTCAGACATTGCAACTGGAGACTGCGGCAGCATCTAGATGCATTTCTCCTCATGCATTTCTCTAGCAACACATGGCTGGGGTCTTTGAACTGTCTACTACTATGACATGGATTGCACTGAGAAATTACTCTGCTTGAATAATTAGGGTTTGGCTGGTGGGAACTGTCACTATTGCATGTGTATTTTTCTCTAAAAGAGGTTATCGTGGAATTTTTTTTCCTGATGGTTTGTAGAACAAAGTCAAGGTTGGAGTTTGTTTACTTTTAGAGCCTGCCGGATTGGAGAACACAAAAGTCCTTCTCTGTGTTATTCACAAATTTAAGTGTCAGAATGTGCAGAAAATGGACGGCAAGCAGAGCCAGAGGAAGTTCCAGCTTTTAGGGAGTATTCATTGGAGTCACTGAAGGTGGCAACAAATGGGTTCAATACTGACTTCATTGTGTCAGAAAGTGGAGAGAAAGCACCCAATTGTGTGTACAAGGGCAGGCTGGAACAAAATCGCTGGATTGCAGTTAAGCGATTCCCTAAAGCTGCATGGCCTGACCCCAAGGGCTTCGCGGTATGCAAATCCCTACCTATGTCTATCATACGTTCATTCTCATTGGCATCAGCAGCACTCTTGGGGATGTCTCATCTTGTCTGAATGCATTTTGTCTGACAACTATGAATTTCACATCTGCCAAATGGGACATCTGGTGGTGTTGTCTAGTGAGGTGCAATGTGATGTCATTTTTTTGGCAGGATGAGGCATGGAAGGTGGGCCAAGTAAGACATGAGAGATTGGTGAATCTGATTGGCTACTGCAGTGAGGGCGATGAGCGCTTGCTGGTAGCTGAGTACATGCCCCATGATACTCTTGCCAAGCATCTTTTCCATTGTAAGTTGCATTTATTACCCTTGCCCATGCACACACAGGAAGGGTGTTCCATGCTCATGGTGCTCATGGTGCTCATGGTGTGCACTGTCCTGAGTTTTTGCTGGCTCTTCTAAGTCAACAACAAACAAAGCTTAGTCTGTTGTCCATTCTATCCGGAAACTGGATTTGCTTAGATCCCATTCTTTCAACCCCCCAAACTGCCATGTGACAGGGGAGCTGCAACCAATGCAATGGGGAATGCGGTTACGTGTAGCACTCTACATTGCTCAGGCCTTGGATCATTGTGCCAATAATGGACTCCGCCTTTATCATGACCTCAATGCATATCGGGTCTTGTTTGACCAGGCATCGTTCCCTTCCTTCTTCTCTCACTTGTCCCATTTCTGCTTTCTTGTAAATATAACGACCATGAGGTCCATGTGCAAATGCTAGTAGTGAATTTGGGGAGTCACTTGTGTTAATCAAATACAACTCAAAGTCAGTAAATCATAGGCCTGGCTTCTTCTGGCTGTACCTACACATAACAAATCTTGTGGGTTGCAGGACGGTGACCCCCGACTCTCATGTTTTGGCCTCATGAAGAATAGCAGAGATGGCAAGAGTTATAGCACTAACCTTGCTTACACTCCTCCTGAGTACTTGCGCACAGGTATAGCCAAACCTCTATTGAAACCCTTTGGATTAACTCAATTTAGCAGATCATATCTCTGTATCTCTGAGTTCATGAAGCGGAACAGAAGATCATTGCCTAAGAAGAAGATGAAGATGACAGTTGTATATCTTCAATGTGGAATGTGAACCTGATTTGGTTTCTTATCTGGTAATGTCGGATGGTGCATTGTAGGGCGTGTAACACCTGAAAGTGTGATCTACAGTTATGGCACTGTGTTGCTGGACCTTTTGAGTGGCAAGCGCATCCCTCCAAGCCATGTAAAGTTTGACGTAACACTTTTCCTGGTCTGGATTCATGTTGTTGAGGGAATGAACCTCTCTTGTACTTAGGGTGATATACATGTTTATGAAGGCTGAATGAGTGAGTAATGGGGGAGGAATGCATGCAGGCACTGGATTTGATACGAGGGAAGAATATGCTTCTGCTTATGGACTCCTACTTGGACGGTCAGTTTACAAATGATGATGGGACGGAACTAGTGCGGCTTGCTTCACGGTGCTTACAATTTGAACCACGTGAGCGGCCCAATGCCAAGATGCTTGTCACTGCACTCACACCCCTGCAGCGGAGAACTGAGGTATTTTGCTACATATATTGTTGCATCTCATGACAAATGGCTTCTTGGATACCTACTTGGGAGTCCTCAGAGTGGTCAGTCAGAATGAGAGAAGACACAGAAAACAAAAGAGCCAATTGCATTGTTGTTGAGAGAAGTTGCTGGGGATGGGTGGGTGGTGGGTTTTAACAGCAGATACCCTCGTACACAATGATGGGGATCTCACGGGGGGATTCAGCACCAGCTCTGACTTTCTCACCACTAGGGGAAGCTTGTTCTCGGAATGACCTCACAGCAGTTCATGAGATTTTGGTGAAGACGGGCTACAAGGATGATGAGGGTACAGATAATGAGGTATTTTGGCAAGTCCTCTCTGCTGCTGCTCGTGATATGTCATTGATGGGGAGGATTGATTCAAAAGGTTTTCTCATTTTCACAGGTGGCAAGGAATAGGCTAAGTTCAGTGATGGATTCGCAATACTAAGCAGAGAGCCAATAATCTATTAGTGCTCACAACATGAGCAGATTCAACTGTGTTTCTTGTTTCTTAAAAGTGGAAAAATTCAAATTTTTCGGGTTGTGGGTTGCAGTTGTCATTCCAGGTGTGGACCAAACAAATGCAAGACATGCTTAATTCAAGAAAGCGAGGCGACATGGCATTCCGTGAAAAGGATTTCAGGGTTGCTATTGACTGTTACTCACAGGTAAACAACAATTTTTATATCCTATCCTTTGTCATGCAGGACCCACACACTTTGTGAAGCATCAAAGCTTAGGATCAAGTTTTTGGTTGCTTGATGAGTGAGTTCATGCAAGAACTTTCAACTAGGACAGGATATTCAACAGGATTTTCTGATTCCTGTGACATTGTGTTGACATCTCTCTCTCTGTGTTTTTTTTTTTGGGGTGGGTTGCAGTTTGTTGATGTTGGAACAATGGTGTCTCCAACTGTGTTTGCACGACGGAGTCTGGCATATTTGCTCAGTGATCAGGCTGAGGCAGCTTTACGTGATGCTATGCAAGCTCAATACGTCCATCCAGAATGGCCAACTGCATTTTATATGCAAGCTGCTGCACTTTCGAGGCTGGGAATGGAAACAGATGCCAAGGATATGCTGAAAGAAGGTGCTGCACTCGATAGCAGGAGACCAAACTCATGAGCCACCACCACTTCCAGATTTTACTCTTTCTCTCTCTCTCTCTAGCCTCACCTCTAAAATGTGCTGGATTTTCTTCCTAATCTTCTTCTGCTTACATCCCTTTTGTTTCTCACGTCTTATTTGTTTTTCTCAGAATCAAGATGAAACAGAGGGGAGGGGAAGCCATGTAGATGTGCATAAAAGTGATCTCTTTAATGATTTTCCCATCTTTGCTTTTCTGATTTGGAGCCCTGCAAGGCCCCTTTTTACAACACTTTGTCTTTGCAGGGATAGAGCTTCTTTTTTTTCCACAGGAGACTCTTGTTTAATTTTATGTGGACGGCATTAGGATTTGCTTTGGTAGTGTTGTAGAGGGGGATGGTGAATTCAGGTGCTGGGGAGGGTTTGGGGGTGGGGGGGGTGTTATCTTGGTATATTTTCGTTCTGCTCCACAATAATTTTCAACAACAGACACCAACCCCCTGGATATCAATTTAGTCGTCTGCTCTGCTCTGGAGAATGATGATGGGTTTTGGGCCTGCTGCAAAGTCCAAGTGGTGGTGCTGGAGAGACAATCCAAAACACACCCAGCAAGACAAAGCGATTGGTTGTGTTGCTGAGTTTAAAAAGCTGCTTAGGGGCAATGATTTTCTTCTCGAATGGCTGGCTGCTTTCCCAAAATCACCCATATGCCCATCCCCCTGCCCTCCCTCTGTGCAGCAGTCATGTATACTATTCAGAAATAAAAAAAGACTTAGGCTCTTGGAACAAATGAGTTCTCAAACTGTAAGTTATGGGTTGCTGTTTTGTTTTGTTTTGCTTATCTGTTTAGTGGGCCTTTCTCACAATCTTTAGTCTCTCTTGCATTGTTGCAGCAGAGGCTAGCTGTTTCCTGAATTGCATGAAATTGTGCAGGGCAAGGGTTTTGGTTTTAATGATCATACCCATCCATAATTGTTGACAGGTATGATTATTAAATTAGGAATGTCTCAAGTCACTGGTTTGTTTTTTTTCTGAGCCTAACTTTTCAGTCATCTGTGGATTCAACAGATATAATTCTGTTTGCTTGGGCATCACTCTGCACATGTCACTGGTAATAGATCAACCTATGCACTGACTTCCATTTCATGTTATGTTATGTTGCATTTCTACTTAGGCTTTGTGATTGTGACAATGTTTGTTCTGTACGAAGTTCCTTGGGAATCTGTAGCTTGTTATAACCGCAACTAAGTAAGTGGGAGTAGGGATTTTCAAACAGCTTTCTAAACCAGTGATGTAATTGGTCATTGCATATTAGTGTTATTAGTATCTATATCTATAGGTAGTAATCCTATTGTGCATCAGTTTAGTAGTTCCTATTGTGCAACTGGTAAATTCCATGATGAATGTTGTATTGTTCTGTGCTTCACCAAAGTCTGGAGTGCTTCCTTCACTTGTCTGTTAGCAGACCAGAAACAAGGGCTCTCAAACCAACCGCATGACAATTTCTTCTTACGCATTATTTTGTAAGCAAAGCTGAACTCTTTCTGTAATTCTCACAAAGACACTTGAGGGCTTCTATGGAGTGTCACGAGGAGCATGCAATTTGTTGGGTCATCATGTTGGGGCTGGACTGGCTTATTTGCAGCAGTGTCTTAAAATTGTAGGTGCACAATGAGATCACATTGAGAGGTGAGAAAACTGAGGCATCTCTTGGGAGTTCTTAGTTCTTAGTTATTCTTAGCATTTTTAAACAAAAACTTAGCAACATATTGAATGCTTGATCAAGTTCTTGGGAGCTATTAATTAGCGACATTTTTAGAGTAATTTCTTTTAATGGAAGTTAATTTATATTTAGAAACATATTGGAAATTTGATCACATTCTTGAGAATTGGCAGATCAACAACACTTTTAAAAGCTAATTTATACTTAAACCTAACATCACACCTCAGGCTAATTAGGTTTAGGGTAAACTAGCTAATGTCATTACCTATTTTCTTCAAGCTAACATGTGGCACATGGTTACATTCATGTCCCCTTCGCCCTAAAGTTCTCTTTTCATCTCTCTACTCACTCTCCTTTGCACAATTGTCAGTCTCTACTTAAGCATTTTCAAGTTCTTTGAATTCGTTTGCTTTGTTTTGAAGCTCTCTTAAGGTCACTAAAGTTGTCTTTCAAGTTTTTTGAATTCGTTTGCTTTGTTTTGAAGCTCTCTTAAGGTCATTAAAGTTGTCTTTCAAAGTTTTGATGATCACAACAAAAAGAAATTTCAATGGTTCGATGAAGGAGGAGGATAGTTAGTGAGGTGAAGCTTTGATGGTTTGAAGTACCAACTTACATGCCCAATTTTGAATGTCAAAATTACGTAATTAATGCCCAATTACATAACATTCAATTTTACATCCTAAATGTACATTTTAGGAAGATGTATCAATAACTAAACAATTCTATCCTAACAATGTGTAATTACAAGGATTTCATCTTAGCAATTATGTTACACAACACACACACACACACAAACACACACAATGTATGAATAATGTCATGTCTATATGGCTTAAAATATTAATTTGACAACATTATACTTCAACCTTCAAATGTGAGTTGGCCAAGTTCTTGGAAAACTACTAATTAGGTAGTACTTTATGAATAATCTCTTTGGAAGCTAACTTATATATAGAAGCATGTTTAACACTTGACTTCAAGTTCTAAACAACTAATAATTTTTTTAAAGCAATCTCTTTGAAAGTTAATTCATACATAAGAGATATATATTCTACACTTGATCACAAGTCCTTGGAAGCCACTAATTAGAGCAATTTCATTAGGACTTAACAACTCGTTAAATAAGTAGTACCTCCCAAGGAAATTACTCTAAAAATGACACTAATTAGAACCCTCCCAAGAACCTGATCAAATGTTAAAGATACATTAAACATAAGTGAGCTCCCAAAGAGATTATTAAGTTTTGTAAGTTTTGAACTTTATTTATAGGTTGTTAACTAAGCCTTTAAGCATCGTTTTTCTTGCAAGATTGTTTCATGATCCTTTCAATTCTTGTTACATAATCTTTCTTTGACCAATATTTTGTGTGGTTTCAAGTCGTCAAGCCCCTTAATTGATGAAAAAATTGAAAAAGCTTATGAGAATACGTAAAACAATTCTAGTTTGCTATGGTTCTATTTTTTATTAAAAAAATTGTGGTGTTTTTTTATTTTAAATAGTCCTTTATCAACATAAGATTAGGTAGATGTATTTGCTTGGGAATACCAAGTCAAATGTTCTCGTTTTAAAGGAGCTTATTAGAACCATTTAATACTCAAACATTATTACCTGATAATAGCTTATTTGAAGCATCATGTTATGAATGCCCAAAAAGGAGTTGTTGTCGACATTCTTTGGAGTGAGTGTGGGAGTCATGTCTTGTTTCATTTGCTTACCCATCTATTCAATTCTCAACTTAACCACTAAACACCTAATAGGAAAAAAATGTCTCACTTGATACTTTTAAATGGATGTGGGTAATTTTTCGTTTTTTCCTTTTGGTTATGAGGGGTTTTGGAATTAGTGTTGGGTGCTTTTATTTTTTTCATGAAATAAGTAGACCAAAATTTTTCAGAACAAACATATGGAAGACCCTACAAGAATGATTTGAAAGAACCTTGTGGTTTTGAGTAATTCAAAAGGATTTAATAAACATTCAATTATCATTTAGTAACAAACGGTTATGTGTGACAATGTTAACAAGTTTGAAGGAATCAAGTTAATTTAATCTTTGCATGATATTTAAATTTTAAATATTGAGTTTATTTAATTCAAAAGGGTGTAATTGTTGAACATTTTCATCTTAATTCTAACAACTCCAACATAATCACAACTTATAATTCTTGACCAAAATGAACATTCACTTTCACATGAAATTACTATTGAAAGACATGAACTATGGTGTATTCATTGAACTTACACGAGGAAAAAAGAAATAAAGAAAGCAAAATGTGATGAAATTTGCAATCACATGTATTGAAATAGAACTAATCAAATGAATTAAGGATTTCCTATTATTCGAAAAAATCTTTTTTCTTTTCTTCTAAATGAACTCCAATTTTAATAAATTATGTCACATATTTTGGAATTGTACAACCATGTCTAAGGTCTCTAACTTGTTTTTTTGTTGATTTAAAATAACCATGTTGCATATGATCCAATTAAAATATATCTTTATGTGAGTATATGAAAATGCTAACAATTGCATAAACTCTTTTTATTCCAATTTGTGCCAAATATGTTGAAAATTTGTTAAGTAAGAAGCCGAACAATGGATTATATGGCGTACATGCTTATTTCAATAGCAATGAAAATTCAATCTTTTCACCATCACTCAGTAAATCAAAACATCAACAATCCTTGATTGACCTCTTTATTCACATGTTCATTATTTTTAATTACCATTTCACAAATAATTAAATTACATGTTAATTTTTTGAGATGATCCAAATTCAACCCATGACAACAACATATTATATTTTTCATGACATAAGTAAGCCCATCAACAATAAAAATATGTGTTGAAATAATCTTTCACAACAAAAATATCCTAATGAAAAACGATGGATGAGAAAAAATAGTATCCAAAAGTTTTTGTGCAAGGATCCAACATCAATAATAAAACTTCAATAGCTTTTCATGCATACTATTCTTGTAGTTCTAACCCGAAAAGAAAAGAGTCAAACATCAAAATAGCTTGTTTTTTTCATGCTTATAGTAATACTTTCCACTTTGGTATGGTGTCCTCCATCATCAATAAGATTACAAATGTTCATATTCAAGATCCAATTTCTTGATGAGATTTCAAGTTCATGGAATTGTTGCATGTCAAAACATCATTAAAAAAACCAATTGCCACGTGACTAATTCGAAACACATGTTGAAACCATCAAATATAAGTAGTGTTCACAATGACTTAAAAAAACATGGCATGTTAGAGGTGTGAGAACAATGCCCATAACTTGAACCCCTTCTTTGTAGACCAAAGCACATGACAACACTTTCCCAAAATTACACAACATTTCTTTAAAGAAGATAATCTTATTAACAAACCTACTAAAACAAGATTAAGCTTTTCATTGAAGTTCACAAAACCATAAACTTGAATCCATGGATTCCAAGTATGCATTATGAATTTATGTACTTGAATAAATTTACAAGTGCATATTGAAACTAAGAATTGGTTCTAAGATTTTTCTTTGTCTTCATAAGGGCGTTTAATAATTGTGTATACATTATAGAATTGATAGAAGCCTTTACCACCTCTTACTAGCCCATGTTTTTACCTTGTTAGCCAAGCTATTCATGTTTGTGAAATAGCTTGAGTACATTTGTGAAACATTTTTGCAAGCCATGACAAACCATTTTCACAAGGTACACATGTTATTGTACATTGGAATATATTAGAAGAAAAAGCACAAAAAAATCCAAAACATTTGTGTTCAATTATTATAATGCAACTTGTGATTTGGAAATTTTATTGGGTATACAATCACCATTTGACACTACATTAGGGCACTTTGAAACAAAGCATCACAATAACAAAAGGGATGCCATTTTGTTCATTAGCCTAGCTAGCCATGGGCACTTATCAAAGCAAACCCTCTATGAGGTGTGTATTGTTTGTCTTAATTCATTTTTAAGACCCATTTGTTTTTATGACAAACTCACTTCCTTTTATGTGTATTTATTATCTATCACCAATAAGATACACATTTTAGGTCCTTTTTCTATGGTTATGTCATCATTTTGAGTATTCAAATCCCCACTTCAAAAGAAAACAATTCATAATGAAACCCCACATTTTTGTTGAATGGTTGGTTCCATCTAGCCATCATACTATACTAAACACACAATGCGTTTCTCTAGTGTTGATCAAAGATGTAAGCATCCTCCATTCTTGGATTAAATAGTAGTAATGAGGTTTGTTACCATGACGGTTCTCATGAAATAACCGTCAAAGAACCGGTGGTTTAAGGTAGGTTCTTTGACTTGATTGATTGATTGATTATCGACTCTAAAGAAACAAAACAAAATGGTTATCTTTTTAAAGAGATAGTCAAATTGTTTTTACATTAGCAATTTCAAATAGCTATTAATTGGGCTTTTAAATTCAAGGCCTAATTTTTTTTAAAAACTCATTATAAAGGCGATGTTGGATTGGAAAGGCAACATTCAACATGGATGAATGCTTTTGCGGAATATGAAAAGGGATGGGAAGAACCATCATCATCCATGGGGATATATGTACAACAAACACAAAATAATTTAGAATTTAGAATATGGAAATGATGCCCACAAAATTCTCTTGACACATTCATTGGGTGGCAATTTGATTTGCACGGAGTGTTTTCTTTTTCCTTTTTTTTTTTCTTTTGTCTTTGTGAAAGGGTGAGGACTCATAGAGAAGGATTCTTGTTGGACCACTCTAGGGAGCATTATCTTGAGTTGGATTAACTGGACTCCATAACTGTTTGTAGGACCTGGGTTAAATATATCCATCCATTCATTCATTCATTCATCTATGCATTGATTGATTGATTGATTGATTGATTGATCCATCCATCCATATATTCATTCATCCATCTATCCATCCATCCATCCATCCAAATGGATTAGGCATTAGGAGGCTTAAATAGTTGGGGGACATGTTGGGTTTTGTGGGACCTATTCAATCTAGAGGTGATCTAACAAGGTGTGAGCACTGACTTCTTCACCATGTGATGCACCCCAAACAAAAACAAAAGTTTGGAAGAAAACACACACACACACACACACACACACACACACACACTTACACATTCCAAAGAACCATTTCCATTGTTTGATCTGCCACATAACCCATGTGGAAGATTTACCCACATGGGAAAGGATTGTTGAGTATTTTAAACCCTAAAAATGCAAGGCCAAAAATGGTTTTCAAAAAGTAATAATCAAATGGGTATCATGGTTTTTTATTGTATTGTATTGCATTGTATTGTGGGTTATGGAAGATGGTTGGTTATTTTAACCCCTAAATGATTGATAGGCCAAAAATAGTTTTAAAAATAATAATCAAATGGGTAATATTGTTTTGTATTGTATTGTGGGTTATGGAAGATTGTTCATTACTTTAATCCCTTTTGAGTCCTGAATGCTTGATAAGCCAAAAATGGTTTAAATTTTTTTAATTAATTTAATTAATTTAAATTAATTGTGGAATTTTAAATGGGTGTGGGTGATGAAAATTTTAAATGAGTATTTAAATTATTTTTTTCTTTTGTTGTGATAAGTCTGGCCACACCATATTCCAGACAAAAAAGCAAAGTGGGCTTGTTGTCACTGACAAAAAACTGGGATGAGATGAGGATCCTTTTTTGGAAAGCAAGTGGTTTTGGGGGGTCTTCTATAGCCAATATTGTGAATACAATTTTTTATTTTTAATTTGAAATCCAGATTTTTACATCAAGTTCAAAAATTCAAATATAGAAGGATGCTTAGATTTTTCTACTTTCCATAATTCATTTATACCCAAATATGGCAAAACCCCTTTATGGATGACCACCACCTTAGCTACATTGCAAAAATTGTTATAAAAACACTAATTGGAGAATAGCAAATCTTTAAGGGAAAAAGGATGCATAAAAAATAAAAATTCCCTGACTTTCATATATAGTGAAATTTGGCTAAATCTTCCTACGGATGAAAATCTCCACAACTTTGGCTACTTCACAAAATTGAAAAAAAAAAAAAAAAAAACAAAAACACCGATGGATGAATAGATGGACATTGGGTGGATGATTGATTGATTACATATTATGTTGTACAATAATTTGGATGAAAAATACCCGACACACCCAGAGAGAGCTGGCTGGCTGGCTGTTGCCTTGCAACAAAAGTCATATTGGGGACATAAGTAAAGGATTGCATAAACTTGTCACTTAGCACTTTCCTTTGTTGTTGTTGTTGTTGTTGGTGTTGTTGATGTTTCCATGCTTTCCAGCTCCACTAGTGTGTAAGTATAAGTATAAGTTGTCACATGCAAATTGTGGGACCCTTTTTGTTCACAACAACAAAAACTAGCTCCTGACTTTAATTTTTTAATATTTTTTTTGGTGGGTTTGGAAATTTCTGGAGAAATATTGTGTTTTTCTCTAGTGTAAAATTGACTAATTTTTCTATTTTTTGGGAATTATTTATTAATTATTATTATTATTATTATTATTAATTTATTTTCCAATTATTATATCACCAAATTGAAAATAAAAAGCCCTTGTAAAACCCCCCACAACACTTGGTAGCCCCCACCCCCTGGCACTTATATCCCCTCCACAACCCCGAGTCTTCTCTTGAGAGTAGCCTTTGTACCTAGGTCCTAGCCTGGTTAGGCATTAAATTAATTATTTTTTTGGGAATTGCCAAAAATGTTGAAAAATATTTGATTTGCCTTGCCAAAAATCTGAATGAAGCTCTCAAGCACAAATAGCTTCATTATTTAGTATAATCGTTGAATTGTAAAATTTACTATTATTAATTTTTACTGCCAAACATAACTGAACTTTTTTTTTAATTAAAAAAATTATTATTAGGGCATCTTGCAGGCAAATGAGCTTACACATGACGACGGGTATATGGATTTCATTGTTGTTCAAAAAGACTTGCCCTTGTTCTTTTTACCAAGAGGAAATTCAGTTTTTTTTTTTTAAAGTGGAAAAAAAAATCCTCACATTTTTTTTTTAAAGAAAAGAAAAGAAAAGAAAAGAAAACCTTAACTTGAAATCCATTGAGGTTTATTCAGAAAAATGGATGAATTTGGATGAGCAATTGAATTAGACTTGTAACTTTTGATTATATCCGTGCAGTTGGGTAGCTTCTTTAACTTGCAGGTTATCAATAATCATCTCATGTATCCTTAGTGATAACTGAGCGTGTTCTCAATAACCGACCAACATTGGTTTGGCAGCTTTGAAGATCGAGGGGGGATTCAAACAAAATTAGGGTTTCAAGTTTCGACCCCTAAAGTTTCGAACTTGTTGAAGAGTTGGGGGTGACATATTGTTCATAGTTGATACATTCACAAAAGAAGCCCTTGGCTGAAGACCAATGGGGGTGCTGCCCATTGAGATTTGATTCATCATCTTTTGATACCCGACCTGAACATAATAATTCCCAGTATTACTTAGTAGGGGCTTCATGTGATTGGTTCCTCAGATGTTGAACAAATTATTGAAACAATTTAGCCAAATTTGGCTATGAACAGGATATGAAAGGAATATGAATCTTTCACAGTTTCGGCTATAATAAACAGGATATGAAAGTAAAAAAAAATAATTTAAGATTCCTTCACATTTTTGGCTACAAGAAAAGGATATGAAAGTGAAAAAGTTTAAGATTCCTGCACACTTTTGGCTTAAAAAAAAAGGATATGAAAGTGAAAAAGTTTAAGATTCCTTTTGCACATTTTGGGCTACATGCTAGAACCCAATCTAGAAATCTGGCAATACATTTTATTTTATTTTTGAAATGTAAAAAATTTGTTGATAAGAAAACCCAAAAAAAAAAAAAAAAACTAATTTTTAGCCATTTTGAATTAAAAAAAAAGCCCAACTCACTAAATTTAGCACAAAAAAAAAAGGCTGTAAATTAAAATTCAAAACATCTTAGTAAATATCCCTGGCTACTACTTTTTTTCCTAATGTTTTTCTTAGTGTTTTTCTAGATTGCAAATTTTTTGGGCCCTGCCTAATGAAGGCAAGAAGGATATTGTTAGTGTTTAGATTCATTATAGAGTATAGTAGCTTAAGGGATTTTTATAGGCCCCTATGTAATAATAATAATAATAATAATAGGTCTAGTATTTTTATATGAGGCATTTTTGAAAGATGAGGCATTTTGGCTTTGTGTTGAAACTTGAGAGATTATTAGTTATAATAGAGTTATGATTATATCTTGAAGGAATTTTGGTTTCTCTTAGAGGACTTCTTTGAAGATTAAGGTATATTTTTGCATTTGTGAAATAGGTATTTGAGTTTTCCATAATTCTTGGTTTTGCCTTAAGATAGGTTCTTTTTTTTAAAATGTAAATGGCAAGAGTTATGATTATATCTTGAAGGAATTTTGGTTTCTCTTAGAGAACTTCTTTGAAGATTAAGGTATATTTTTGCATTTGTGAAATAGGTATTTGAGTTTTCCATAATTCTTGTTTTTGCCTTAAGATAGGTACTTTTTTTTAATGCAAATTGCAAGAGTTATGATATCTTGAAGGAATTTTGGTTTCTCTTAGAGAACTTCTTTGAAGATTAGGTATAGTTTTGCATTTGTGAAATAGGTATTTGAGTTTTCCATAATTCTTGTTTTTGCCTTAAGATAGATACTTTTGTTTAATCTAAATGGCAAGAGTTATGATATCTTGAAGGAATTTGGGTTTCTCTTAGAGAACTTGTTTGAAGATTAGGTATAGTTTTGCATTGTGAAATA
>Ga0116229_10009824_pt1 | contig 14515 bp, 14 predicted proteins | sample S1TSphgellanicum_3_FD_87313 | JGI IMG/M metagenome (GOLD analysis project Ga0116229, IMG submission 87313) | Host-associated microbial communities from peat moss isolated from Minnesota, USA - S1T2_Fc - Sphagnum magellanicum MG | ecosystem: Host-associated > Plants > Peat moss > Unclassified... | reverse complement strand
CCGTTTTCAGACGGCGAACGATATCGGCGGTGAAATCGCATGTGGGCGCCTCGCTGACGAAGCTCAGGATGCGGTCGAGCCCCAAAAGGGTGTCGCGGATTTGCGAGAGGCGGTCGCCGGTCTGGCCGATCCGGCGCAGCACGGCGCGAAGCGCGTCGCTGGCCTTGGCGAGGTTGCGCCGACCGGCGCGGTCAACGCGGAAGATGGAGCGTGAGGCCTCGTCGAGGTCGGCGCTCAGTTGCTCCAGCCGGTCGGCGGCGCGGTCGATCATGGCCTCAAGAATGCGGGCGAAGACGTCGCCGGCCACCACCTCGACCTGATCGTCCAGCGTAGCCTTCACGGCGTCCAGCGCCGCGGCCGGGCCAAAGCGCACGGTTAGCAGCCGCTCCTTTGTCAGCACGAACCCGAGGGGCGAGAGGGCCGTCTCGCCATCGGCCGTCGGGGTGATCAGCGGCATCGAAAGATAGAGCGCGCCGCCCTCAACAAACACGCGGCTCGAGGATTCGATTTCGCCTAGCGCCTCCCGCGTCGGAACGCGCAGGCCGCTGAGACGCGCGGCCTCGGCGATCTCCGCGTCGTCGCCGTGGCAGAGATCGATCCAGACAGCGGGTGCGTTTTTTGGAACTGCAAAAAGCATAAAGGTGCTTTAGCAGCGCAAGGCGGTCGCTTCCGCCATTTTTGTTGTTAAGAGAACTCCAAAATGCGCAACTCCGCCGTCCAACTCGAAAGGACTTCGCGTGCCCACACATCCTAACGTGGTTCCCGTCATAATGTCCGGGGGGTCTGGGACGCGCCTTTGGCCTATTTCCACAGAGAATAAGCCTAAGCAGTTCCATGCCCTAGCTTCAGAACTATCTATGATTCAAGACACGGCCAACCGATTTAGTGTACGCGAATCTGTCAACTTTTCACCGCCTTTGATCATCTGCAACCAACAGCACGGCGCGCTGGCCTATGAGCAGCTTTGCACCCTCGGCGTGCCGCCCGCGGCGATCATCCTGGAGCCGTTCGGGCGCAATACCGCCTCGGTCGCGGTGATGGCGGCGGCATGGGTGCGGGCGCATGCGCCGGGCGCCCTCGCGCTGCTCCTGCCCGCCGATCACGTCATCGCCGATCCGAAGGGCTTCCGCGCCGTCATCGCCACAGCGGTTGAGGCGGCGGCGGACCATATCGTCACGTTCGGCATCGAACCCACCGGGCCTGAGACCGGCTACGGCTATATCCAGCGGGGCGAGCGCATTTACGATGGCGTGTTCCGCGTCGCCCGCTTCGTGGAGAAGCCGAACCTTAAGACGGCGGAAAGTTATCTCGCCGAGGGCGGCTATTTTTGGAACGGTGGCATCTTCCTCTATGCGCCCGAGACGCTTCTGGCCGAGGCGGAGCGGCATAGCCCCGAGATCATGGGCAAAACGATCGAGGCGCTTGACCGTGGAGGCCGTGACGGCGTCTTCATCGCCCTCGATCGGGAGGCCTTCGCCGCCTGCCCATCCCAGCCCATCGACATCGCCATCATGGAGAAGACGGACAAGGCGGCGGTGGCGCCCTGCGACATCGGCTGGGCGGACGTCGGCTCCTGGAGCGAGCTCTGGCGACAGGGTCCGCGGGATACGGAGGATAACTTCATCAAGGGCGAGGCGATCGTTCTGGATACGGAAGAGTCACTCATCTGGACCAATGGCCCCATGGTGGCGACGGTCGGCGTGAAGGACCTGATTGTCATCGCCACGGCCGACCAAGTGTTGGTGCTTCCCAAGAACAGGGCGCAGGACGTAAAGCGCATCGTCGAGCAGCTGAAACGAAAGTCCGCCCTATGACGACCGAGCTGAAAGCGGCCGCCGGCGGCCTTTTGCACTGGCTGATGGAGGACGCCCTACCCCTCTGGTGGACCATAGGGGCCGACCACGAACGAGGCGGTTTTCACGAGGCGATCGCATCGGATGGCCGGCCCGTGAACGCCGATCGTCGCGCCAGGGTCCAAGCGCGGCAGATCTATAGCTACGCCATGGGCGGCCGGCTCGGCTGGCGCGGGCCCTGGCGACACGCGATGGACTATGGCCTGAGCTTCTTCCTCGGCCGATACCGCATGGAGAAGGGGCTTTTCCGAACCCTCGTACACCCGGACGGATCGCCGGCGGACGATACGGTGTGGATCTACGACCAGGCCTTCGCCCTCTTCGCCATGGCCCAGGCGGCCAGCGTGTCGCCCGATCCGTCGATCTTGACCGACGCGGCGCGGACGCTGCTGACGGCCCTGGGTCAGCGTCGCCTGCCCGCGGGCGGCTTTCTGGAGGCGTCGGAGGCGCATCCCTACCAATCGAACCCCCACATGCACCTTTTCGAAGCCGCCCTCGCTTGGCGCGAGCTGGACCCATCCGGGCCTTGGGACGCCCTGGCCGACGAGGTGGCGGGGCTCGCGCTGACGAAGTTCATCGACGCCAACGGCGGCCTCCACGAATTCTTCGCTGAAGACTGGTCGTTCGAGCCCGGCGTCGAGGGCCGGATCGTCGAGCCCGGCCACCAGTTCGAATGGGCCTGGCTGCTGGAGCGCTGGTCGAAGCTGCGACGCCACGCCGGCGCCCACGCCGCCGCCGCGCGCCTGTTCGAGATCGGTTCGACCTACGGCGTCGACCGCCGCCGGGGCGTAGCTTTCGACCAGCTGCTGGACGATTTCAGCATCCATCAGCCGAACGCCCGCCTCTGGCCCCAGACCGAGCGGATCAAGGCCGCCGTCGCCCTCGCCGCCTCGGCGGACGATGCGGCGGCGCGCTCAAACTACCTGAAGGAGGCGGTCCTAGGGGTCGAGGGCCTTCGGACCTATCTTGACGTGCCTGTCCGCGGGGCGTGGCTGGATAAGATGAAGCCCGACGGGGCGTTCATTCCGGAGCCCGCCCCCGCCAGCTCCTTTTATCACATCGTCTGCGCCATCGCCGAGCTGCAAGCCGCAGTAGAGGCCCTTCCCAATTAGCCGCGCGATATCGCGGCTAAGAGGCGTCGGGTCCGATATCCTTGGACGCCAGCCGGCAAAGGCTCCCGTCTGGCTTGACGGCGAAGGCCGTGAAAACGCCGCTTTCGGCGCCTATCGACCCATGCCAGCCAACCTTGGTCACGGTCACGTCTGGAAGAGCCTCCCTAACGTCCGGCCGCTCGACCCGCGTCTCGCCGGCGCCCCGGAGCGCGCCCTTGCGATCGGCGAACACGACATGAGCGGCCGGCTGCTTCTGCGCGTCGAGCCAGCTCCACCCCTCGACCTCGACCCCAGGGTGAGCACCCCCATGGCGGACCTTCACAACGTCGAAGGCGCCCTTGCAGCCGACGTCGAGCTTGGCGTTCATGTCGACGGTCTTGCTCGAAAAGGCCTGGAACCAGTCGGGAAAAGCCGGCAGCGGGGTCTGGCTGATCGTCGCAACCTCTTTCGTCGGTGCGGCGGCATCATCCTTGTCCTTGCCGCAGCCGCTGAGGAGGATGGGAACCAGAATGAGCGCGAAAACCGGGCGGAGCTTCATGACAAACCTCAGAACGCAGCAACAACGTCGGCGACGGGTTGCGGTTCTCGTGGCGCGGTAGCACAAGCCGCGCCTCTGGTCACACTCGCAATACGCGAAGGCTTCTCAGTGCACTGCCCGTCCCTTAAGAAGGCGGCGGGGCGAGTTTTGACAACGAGCCAGGTGCGATTTGAATCCCACGATCGATCCCGTCACCGCCTTCGTCGTCGCCGTCTTCAGCACGCCGGGTGCGGCGCTGGGGTTCGCGGGCGGGCTGATCGTCCTGGCCTTGGCGCTCATCGGCTACACCGGCTTCTTCGAGCACCGTCCGCTGTTGGAGGGCCTCTATAAGCGCATCAACGCGCTCTACGACGTCGGCGCGCGGGGCGGGGGCGTGCAGCAGGCCTTCGCCGCCCGGTTCTCGGAGATCGACAAGGTGGTGGGCTCCTCCCTCACCGCCCCGCCCGCCCTGGTGCTCGGCTGGTCGAATTGGCGCAGCACGCTTGTTCAGGATGAAGGACGCCTCGCCACCTCCGTGCGCGCCGCGGAGGTGTTCGGCCGCTTCGACGGGCCGGCGCGGTCGCTGGAGTGGTGGGCGAACATCTTCGTCGCCGTGGGCCTCACCATCACCTTCCTCGGCATCGTCGCGGCGCTGACGCAGGCCACCTCGACCATGGGCGAAGGCGGCGGGTCGGCGGCGATGCAGCAGGCGCTGCTCGGCCTCCTCGCCATCGCAGCCACCAAGTTCTGGAGTTCCATCGCCGGCGTTCTCTCCTCCATCATCCTGCGCCTCGTCGCGCGCCAATGGCGGACGCGGATCGAGCGGGCGGAGGCGGAGTTCTTCGCGGCGCTGGACAGCGTGGTGGTCTATGCTCCGCCTGAGAAGGTCGCGCTCGAGCAGGCGGCGGTGCTGCGCCGGATCGAAGCGGCCCTTACCCGCTGGGCCGCCGCCCGACCCACCGCCGAGCCCGAGCTTTCGGCGTGAGGGCGCACGACCGCCGCGAGGCGGAGACGCCGGAGGGCGAAAGCTACTACATCTCCATGACCGACATGATGGTCGGCGTGGTGTTCATATTCATCCTGCTCCTCAGCTTTTTCGCCCTGCAGTACAAGGCCACCACCGTCGCCCTGACCAAGGCCTCGGACCCGCAGACGGCGGCCCTCCTGGAGACGGCCAAGGCCCTGCAGAAGAAGACCATCGCCGCCGAGGTCGATTACAAACAGCGGGTGCTGTGCGTGCCCGCCTCCACCCTGATCGAGGGCGCGCCGGCGGACGGGCCGGCGACGGCGGACGACCGCCGCTGCTTCGCCTTCTCGCCGCCCAAGACCAGCGCGGCCGCCAGCGCCGGACCCTCCTCCGACGAGCGGCGGAGCGAGGTGACGAGCTTCGTCTACGCCGATCTCGAGGCCAGCCGCGCGCCGGTGCATGCGGACACGGGCGGCGGGGTGCTGAGCTTCTCCGCCGACGATCTCTTCGCGCCCGGAAGCGACGCGCTGACGCCCAAGGGCGCGCTCGTCGTCGCCGACGTGGCCAAGACGCTGGCGGGCCGCCTGCCGTGCTACGGCTATGCGCCGGCCGCGACCAACTGTCCGGACCAGACCAAGATGGCGGCGGTGAACGTGGCGGGGAATACGAGCTTCAACGCCTTCTCGCCGGAGGGCCGCCAAGCGTTCGACCTGGCGCTGCGCCGCACCGTCGCCTTCTACAACGGCCTCGTGGCGGACCAGCCCGTGCTGGGTCAGATCAAGGCGGGACCGGAGCCGACCGCGCAACCGCTCCTTAGGGTCGCCAGCGGCGGGCAATCCAGCGCCGCCGCCTCGGCCGCGGCCGCCCAGCAGAGCATCAGCATCCAGTTCGTCATGGCGCAGTAAGCGTGCGCGAAGGCGACCCACGCCCGCGCCGTGGATCAAGCTCGGACGCTACGGCGCGGCTGTTAGGTCGTGGAGGCAGGCGTCAACCGCGTCCCGCCACGGCCACGGGCGCCAGCCGGCTGCCGACTGCAGTTTGCGCGTGTCGAGCCGGGAGTTTGCGGGCCGCGTCGCCGGCGTTGGATAATCGGCGGTGGTGATGCGCTTGAGGGCCGGACGCCGGCCGGCGACGCGCGCTTGATGGTCGAACACCGCCTCTGCGATATCCGCCCAGGTCGCATCGTCCGCGCCGGCCAGATGAAAAACGCCCTGCAGCGCGTCGTCGCCGGCAAGCCGCCGCTTCACCGTCTCGATCGCCATGGCCGCGATATTGGCGGCGAGGGTCGGACGGCCCCACTGATCCGCGACGACGCCGACCTCATCTCGGTCGCCGGCGAGCTTCAGCATCGTCTTCACGAAATTCGAGCCGAACGGGCTGAACACCCAGGCCGTGCGGAAGATCGTCCAGCGCCCGCCGGCGGCGTCCACCGCCTCTTCGCCTGCAGCCTTGCTGGCGCCATAGACGCTGATCGGGTTGCGAGGATCGGTTTCGACGTAGGGGTCGGCCTTGGCGCCGTCGAACACATAGTCCGTGGAGATGTGCACGAACGGGATGTCCGCCGCGGCGCATGAACGGGCCATATCTGCGACCACGTCGTGATTGAGGCGAAACGCAGCGCCCGGTTCGGTCTCGGCCTTGTCCACAGCGGTGTAGGCGGAGGCGTTGATCACCGCCGCCGGCTGTAGCGCGGCGATCAAGTCGCCAGGATTTTGGGTCAGAAGATCGCAGCGCTCCCGTCCTGCAAACATCAGTTCAAGGCCCTTCGACTCATGGCGCGCGAATTGCCGGGCCACCTGGCCGTTTTGGCCGAATACGAGAACGGCGTGCGCCAACCCTCACCCCCGATCGGTCATTGACTCGACCAGGGCATCAAAAATACGACCCGTCCTAAATCGCAAGGGGACAAGGCGTTGAGCATTCCGCAGCTTCTGGTGCATCACAGGGGCGACAATGTGGGCGTCGTCGTGGTCGAGGGCGTGACTGCGGGCCAGACCCTACAGGGCGTGGTGCTCGACGGCGACACCGATTTCGAGGTGATAACCAATCACGACATTCCCATCGGCCACAAGGTGGCGCTGACGGACTTCACGGTGGGGGACGACGTGATCAAGTACGGCCAGGTGATCGGCCGCATCGTCGCCGAGGTGAAGCGGGGCGACCACGTCCATACCCAGAACCTCAAGACCAAGCGCTGGTAGGGCCCCGGACATGAGCAGCAACCGCAAGATCTGGGCCTGGCGGCGGGAGAACGGCCGCATCGGCGTGCGCAACCACGTGGCCATTCTGCCGCTCGACGACATCTCCAACGCCGCCTGCGAGGCGGTGGCGGCGCACATCCAGGGCACGATCGCCCTGCCCCACGCCTATGGCCGCCTGCAGTTCGGCGAGGACCTCGATCTGCACTTTCGCACCATGATCGGCACGGGGTCGAACCCTAACGTCGCCGCCTGCGTCGTCATCGGCATCGAGCCCGGCTGGACGCAGAAGGTGGTCGAAGGCATCGCCAAGACCGGCAAGCCGGTGGAGGGCTTCTGGATCGAGGGCAACGGCGACATCTCAACCGTCGCCGCCGCCTCTAGAGCTGCCAAGGAGATGGTGCACTGGGCGTCGGAAAAGGTGCGCGAAGAATGCGACCTGACCGAGCTTTGGGTCGCGGCCAAGTGCGGGGAGAGCGACACCACCACTGGCCTCGCCTCCTGCCCCACGGTCGGCAATATGTACGACAAGCTGGTGCCGCTCGGCCTTTACGGCTGCTTTGGCGAGACGTCGGAGTTGACCGGCGCAGAGCACCTCGCCGCCGCCCGCGCCGCGACGCCCGAGGTGGCCGAGAAGTTCATGCGGACCTGGCAAGCCTATCAGGACGAGGTGATCGAGGCGCACAAGACCTCCGACCTCTCCGACAGCCAGCCCACAAAGGGCAACATCGCCGGGGGCCTGACCACCATCGAGGAGAAGGCCCTCGGCAACCTCGAAAAGATCGGCAAGCACGTAAAGTTCATCGACGTGCTGGCGCCGGCCGAGGCGCCGGCGAAGGGGCCGGGGCTCTATTTCATGGATACGTCCTCGGCGGCGGCGGAGTGCTGCACCCTGCAGGCGGCGGCGGGCTACGCCCTGCACATCTTCCCGACCGGCCAGGGCAACGTGATCGGGAACCCGATCATGCCGGTGATCAAGGTCACCGGAAACCCAAAGACCGTGCGGGTGATGAGCGAGCACATCGACGTGGACGTCTCCGGCGTCGTGCGGCGCGAGATGACCATCGACCAGGCGGGCGACAAGCTGATCGACATGATCGTGCGCACCGCCAACGGCCGCCTCACCGCCGCCGAAGCCTTGGGCCATCGCGAGTTCGTGATGACCAAGCTCTATCGCTCGGCCTGAGTGCAAAAACCGGCTTAGCCGAACACCGCCTTCAGCTTCGCCACCGGCTCCAGCGACGGCTCTGCCGCCTTCAGCGCGGCGAAGGCGCCCTCGGCGGCGTCCAGCGCCCCGTCGATGTCCGCCTCCGTCATCGCCGCGCACATGAACATGTTGTGCCAGGGGTGCACGTAGACGCCCCGCTTCAGCATCTCGGCCGACCAGAAAAAGCCCCGCCTGAGGTCCTTGTCTTCGTCGAACAGGAAGAGCGGCATGGTGACGGGGCCGGTCTGGCGGAGGGAGAAACCCGCCGCGGCCGCCCGCTCATGCAGCCCCCGCCGCAGCCGTTCGCCAAGCCCCTCGATGTGCTCGAGATAGTCGCTCTCCCGCACCCGCTTCAGCGTGACCAGCGCCGCCGCCATCACCGCCGAGGCGTACCAGAACGAGCCCGTGACGTAGATCGAGGCCGCCGCCGCCCGCGCCTTGTCCGATCCCAACAGGGCCGAGATCGGATGGCCGTTGGCGATGCACTTGCCCCAGGTGGAGAGATCCGGCTCGACCCCCACGGCCGACCATGAACAGTCCCGCGCCACGCGGAACCCCGCGCGCACGTCGTCCACCACCAAAAGGGCGCCGGTCTCGTCGCAAAGCTGGCGGGCTCTGCGGGCGTAGGCGGGATCGGGCGCGGCCTGATCGACGAAGGCGTCGTGCTTGAACGGGGCGGCGAAGATGGCGGCGAGATCGCCGCCGGCCTTGGCGACGGCCGCCTCCAGGCTCTCGATGTCGTTATAGGCGCAATAGACCTGGTTCGCCCGGTCCTCCGCCGTCACGCCGCTCGGCCGCGGCGTGCACCAGGGGGCGGCGCCGTGATAGGCGCCTTTGGCCAGGACCACCGTCTTCTTCTTCGTGTGGGCTCTAGCGGTGGTCAGCGCCATGGTGGTGGCGTCCGTCCCGTTCTTGCAGACCATCGCCCAGTCCGCATGGCTGATCATGGCGACGAAGGCCTCGGCCAGCTCGACCATCAGCGCCGTCGGCCCGGTCAGGCAGTCGCCCGCCTTCATCCGCGCCACGTAAGCTGCGTCGATCTCCGCATCCGCATAGCCGAAGAGATTCGGGCCATAGGCGCACATGAGGTCGAGGGTCCTGTTCCCGTCCGCGTCCCAAAGGTAGGCGCCGGACCCACGGGCGAAGAACTGCGGATAGTCGTCGGGCAGAAGCCCTGTGGACTGGTGCCCGTACATGCCGCCGGGGATCACCGCCGCCGCCCGCTCGCGCAGCGCCCGATCCATGCTGTTCGCCGCCATGGGAGGTCTCCTTATGCAGGGCGAGTTTGCGACGCTGAACCTTCTTTGTCATCCTCGGCTCACGAAGTGAGACCCGAGGACCCAGCGAGCGGTCCGCGGCCAGCGGCTTGGTCCTCGAGTCTACGCCTGCGGCTTCGCCCGAGGATGACAAGGCGCAAGGAGCCAAGGTGCGATGATCGCCTGCTACACCGACCGCCTCAGCGTCTTTCCGGGCGAACGCTTCACGCTCCACGCCTCCAGCGCCGCATCGCCCTGCCGTCTGGAGATCGCGCGCGTGGGCCTCCAGCGCCGGGCGGTGCTGACGCGAGAGGGGATCGCCGTCGGCGATCATCCGACCCCTGAGCATGCCGATCGCGACGGCTGCGGCTGGCCGGCGGCGCTGGAGATCGCCGTCGGGGCGGACTGGGCGAGCGGCTATTACGACATCACCCTCACCGATCCGAACGGCGAGGCGGCGCATCATTTCGTGTGCGTGAAGGCGGTGAAGGGCGCGGAACGCAAGACCGCCCTCGTGCTGACGACCAACACCCTCCACGCCTACAACTATTGGGGCGGGGCCAGCGCCTATTGCGACGTCGAGGCGCTGATGAGCGGGCGCGCCAAACTGCCCGAGGCCATGGCCGGAGCCATCGGCATGCTCTCCACGGAGCGCCCCTTCCCGCCCCTGCTCCTCGCCCCGCCGGCGGACATGCCGCGCCTGGTGAACCTCAGGCCCCGGGGCTTTGAGGAGCGCCCCTGGGCCGGCGCCGATCCGGCCTGGTCGCGCGCGCATCGCCAGAGCCCATACGACGGCTCCGCCGGCTTCCTGCACAAGTGGGAGCACGCCTTCGTCGCCTGGGCCGAGGGCGAGGGCGTCGAGTTCGATTACCTCACCGACTATGACCTCGACGCCGATCCCGCGGCGCTTGAACCTTACGGCTGCGTGCTTTTGGTCGGCCACAGCGAATACTGGTCCGGGCCCGAGCGCGACCGGATCGAAGCTTTCGTGGATCGGGGCGGCAAGCTCGCCATCTTCTCTGGCAACACCGCCTTCTGGAAGGTGCGCTGGGAGAACGGCGGCCGCACGATGATCTGCCGCAAGTGGAAGGGCGAGGCGGAGGAGGTCGCGGACGCTGACAAGACCCACCTCTGGTCCCACCCCCTGTTCGCGCGGCCGGAGGCGGAGATCACCGGGCTTTCCTTCGTCTTCGGCGGCTACCATCGCCTCGGCCTCTGCGCGGCGCGGGGGTCGGGCGGCTACACCGTCTATCGGCCGGAGCATTGGGCGCTTCAGGGCGCAGACCTCTATTACGGCGACGTGTTCGGGAGCGAGGTTCCCCTGATCGGCTATGAGAACGACGGCTGCGCGCTCCGCATCGGCGCCGACGGCCTGCCCGCCCCCGACCCGCGCCTCGGCGTTCCGGAGGCCCTTGAGATCATCGCCATGGCGCCCGCCGCCTTCGCCGAAACCTCAAGCCCCTACCGCCCCTTGATCCCGCCCGAGCAGCTGGATGTGGTCGCCCAGATCGCCTTCGGCGACGACGGCCCGGAGGCTCAGGCCCGGGTGCTGCGCGGCCACGCGGTGATGGCGAGCTTCCGGCGGGGCGAAGGCGAAGTCTTCAACGCCGGCACGACCGAATGGGCCCACGGCCTCGCCGCCGGCGATCCCTTTGTGGAACGCATCACCCGCAACGTGCTGGCGCGATTTGCGTGATCGGTTAAGCGGGTCCGCTGAATCGCAGGGCGATCAGATCCACCAGGATGGCGACGATGACCAGATGGAGGACGACGTGCAGCGTGTTCGGTCTGATGCCGTTGCGCGAGGGCAGGAAGGCGTGGGTTCGGCTGAACATGGCGTCATAGCGGGCGGCCCGAACGGGCGCCTTGTAAAACAGGTAAGGCCCCCACCAGGCGCGTATTAATCCGTAGAACGCCGCGCCGTAGGCGATCCAAAGATACCAGTTCAGCCATCCCGGAAAGCGCTGTTCAGCGTAGACGATCGTCGCGCCCAAACCAAATGCGAAGGGCAGAGTGCTGAGCACCGTCACCACGATCAGCTTGGCGCGGCTATCCGCAGCCTGCACCGCAGCAACGTCGTTCAGCGGTGGGAGCGGAACCCAATCGTGGAGGGCGATGAACGCGACCACAAAGATTTGGAGCACGACCAAAGTCTCGGCGAGCACCGTTTGCATCTTCGATCACCCCCGGCTGAGCGCCGCCTGCGTTTTTTGCTTTACACCTTAAGCTCGTCCGCTGGAACCGCGCGCCCGGTTCACGGGCGGCCCGATCCCCTCTATGAGGCTCGGCCATGAGCACAGCCCGTTACGACTTCGCCTCCGACAACACCGCCGGCGCCTGCCCTGAGGCCCTGGAGGCGCTCATCGCCCACAACGATGGCTTCACCTCAGGCTATGGGACCGACGTCGTGACGGCCAAGGCGGCGGACGCGGTGCGGGCGCTGCTCGACGCTGACGCGGATGTGCGCTTCTTAGCGTCCGGCACCGCCGCCAACGCCGTGGCCTGCGCCACCCTGGTGCGGCCGTTCGAGGCCATGCTGGCCCACGAGCACGCGCACATCTGCACCGATGAGACGGGCGCGCCGGGCTTCTTCGGCCACGGCCTCGGCCTGATCGGGCTGAAAGGCGCGTCCGGCCAGATCGACCCGGCCGAGCTCGCCTGCGCCCTGGAGGCGACGGACGTCTCCTACCGCCAATCGGCCGCGGCCCTTTCCGTCACCAACATCACCGAATACGGCACGCGCTATTCGGTGGAGGCGGTACGCCGACTGACGGGCCTCGCCAAGGGGAAGGGCTATCCGGTGCATTTCGACGGGGCGCGCCTCGCCAACGCCGTCGCGGGCGGCTTCGATGTGAAGGCGCTGAAAAACCTCGGGATCGACATCCTGGTGATCGGCGGCACCAAGGCGGGCGCGCCCCTGTCGGAGGCCGTCGTCCTCTTCGACAAGAGCCTGTCGCGCCGCTTCGACGCCCGGCTGAAGCAGGTGGGCCAGCTGCCGTCCAAGGGGCGAGTGATCTCCTCGCCCTGGATCGGCCTTCTGGAGACGGGCGCGTGGACGGCGCGGGCGGCGCACGCCAACGCCATGGCGCAGAAGCTGGCGGCGCTCATGCCCTACCCCATCGTGCACCCGGTGGACGCCAACGCCGTGTTCGTTGAAATGGACGAGGACTGGCTGAAGCGCCTCCACGCCAAGGGCTGGTTCGTCTACCGCTTCATCGACGGCAGCGTGCGGTTCATGTGCTCCTGGGCCACGACCGAAGCGGCGGTGGAGGCGCTCGGCGAGGCGCTGCGGGCCTGAACGCCGAGAGGACGCCGCGCCTCAGTGCGGATGGGCCAGCGCGGTCCCCTGATCCAGGGAGTTGCGGTTCTCGCTCTGGATTTGCGCCCATTCGCGCTTGGTGTGGCATTCCTTATGGGTGCCAAGGCGCGTGCCGGTCTCGGGATCCACATGGCAGACCACCTTGTCCATGTCGTCCGCCGGCTTTGCAGCGGGCGGCGGCGCGGACGGCGTATTGGCGGCCGTCATGTCCGGATCGGCGGCGAGCAAAGCCAAAGCAAGAAGGATCATCATTCAGCCCCTGAAGAACAGCCTAGCGATTTCAAACCATACTCCCGCCATCCGAGCAATCGCCCGGGCGCGGAAACGCGTTCAGCGGCCTTGCGATCCGATGGCGTAGAAGCGCTCGGCCCGCTGCTTGCGCAGCTGTTCGGGCGTTAGGGGCAGGAGCTCGGACAGAGCCGCCTCCACCGCGTCGCCGACAGCGGTCATGGCGGCGGCGCGATCGGCGTGGGCGCCGCCCTCGGGCTCCTTCACGATCTTGTCGATGACCCCGAAGCGGATGAGGTCCTCGCCGGTGATCTTCATGGCGCGGGCCATGTGCGGCGCCTGGGCCCGGTCGCGGTAGAGGATGGAGGAGCCGCTTTCGGGCGCGATCACCGAATAGATCGAGTGCTCCAGCATCAAAACCTTGTTCGCCGCCGCGAGCGCGATGGCCCCGCCCGAGCCGCCCTCGCCGGTGATGGTCGCCACATTGGGCACGCCGAGGGTCAGGCACCGTTCAGTGGAGCGGGCCACGGCCTCGCCCTGCGCCCGCTCCTCGCCCTCCTTGCCGGGATAGGCGCCGGCGGTGTCGACGAAGGTGATGACCGGCAGGTTGAACCGCTCGGCGAGGTCCATCAGGCGGACGGCCTTGCGATAGCCCTCGGGCATGGACATGCCGAAATTGTGCTTCAGGCGCGTCTGGGTGTCGTGGCCCTTCTCGTGGCCGATCACCACCACCGGAACGCCACGAAACCGGCCGGTGCCCCCCATGATCGCCTGGTCGTCGGCGAAGGCGCGGTCGCCCTTCAGCTCGACGAAGTCCTCGATCAGGGCGGCGAGGTAGTCGACGAAGTGCGGTCGGTCGGGATGGCGCGCCACCTGCGTCTTCTGCCAGGCGTCGAGCTTGGCGTAGACGTCCCGCCGCATCTCGGCCACCCGCTCGCGCATGGCGCCGATCTCGGTCTCCAGCCCTTCGCCGCCGTCCGCCTCGGCGGCGTCGGAGAGCCGGGACAGCTCACCGATCTTGGCTTCGAGGTCGGCGATGGGCCGCTCGAATTCGAGGTAGTGGCGCGGGACGGTCATGGGAGCCAAGGCTGCGAGGGCGAAACGAGGGCGGAAACTAGGCGCAACGGGCCATCCTCACAAGCCGCGCGCACGACGTCCCGCACGGGCGCGGCCTTGCCAAGGCGCGAGCCCGCCGCGTAAGCCCACCGCCATGACCGACCTTGACGATCCCGTCGCCCGCGCCGCCCTCTTGGAGGGAATCGTCACAGGCGCCCTGAAGGCGGGGGCGGAGATCCGCCGCATCTTCGACGCCGGGTTCGAGGTCGAGGTGAAATCCGACGCCTCCCCCGTCACCATCGCCGACCGGGCGGCGGAGGCGATCCTTCTGGAGACCCTCCTGCGTCTGACCCCCGACATCCCGGTGGTGGCCGAAGAAGAGGCTGCGGCAGGGCGCACGCCCAAGGTCGGCGACCGCTTCTTCCTGGTCGATCCCCTCGACGGCACCAAGGAGTTCGTGCGCAAGGGGACCGACTTCACCGTCAACGTCGGGCTGATCGAAGCCCGCGCGCCGACGCTTGGCGTCATCTACGCGCCGGCGCGCGGCGAACTCTACGCCGGGGACGCCAAGGCGAAGCACGGCTGGTTCAGCCGGGACGGCGGCGCGCGCACGCCCCTTCGCGTGCGGCCGCCGCAGGACCCGCCCATCGCCCTGGCCTCCAAATCCCACGACGTGCCGGAGACGGAAGCCTACCTGAAGGCCGTGGGCGCGGGCGGGCGCATCTCCATCGGTTCGTCCCTGAAGTTCTGCCTCCTGGCGCGGGGCGAGGCGGACATCTATCCCCGCCCCTCGCCGACCATG
>Ga0116229_10009823_pt1 | contig 14516 bp, 3 predicted proteins | sample S1TSphgellanicum_3_FD_87313 | JGI IMG/M metagenome (GOLD analysis project Ga0116229, IMG submission 87313) | Host-associated microbial communities from peat moss isolated from Minnesota, USA - S1T2_Fc - Sphagnum magellanicum MG | ecosystem: Host-associated > Plants > Peat moss > Unclassified... | reverse complement strand
GTGAACCATTGCAAAATGGCCACGGTTAGACAATAGTTAATTGCCGATTTGAAGCCTTCCGTGAAACTCACAATCCTAATTTCTCCTTGGACGAACCCGCACCTTGATCCTCCCACCACAGAATCGCTGGCAAAACTAAAAGATTGCACTTGCTGAATTGAGTGGGTGTAAGAAGATGTAGCAGAAAGATGTATGTGGATCTTGCCTACTTTATAGAGAGGTGCAGCTGCTAGCTGCGTTACAGCTTTGTACAAGGCAAATGAATTGAATGGGCGAAGTGCGATGAAAGTCTGCTCTCGTGTTCACTTAGCGCACGCGTTTTGCCGACGAAGAAAAGTGAGGCGATTTGGAGATTTCCGTGAACTTATTCATTTCTCCGACGGACACTAAAAGTGGCCAACTGTTGTGATCGTCCTGAACAATCCATAGGACATTTTATCACTGGCACCTACCTACCATTCTTGTACATCTTTACGTGCTGTTGTGTTGTGTGGTTGTGGGAGAAACATCCGGGTCCTGTATCCGGCACACAAACCAAGTGGGCGACTGTTGAGGCAAGTGCAGTAGTACTTGCCACCAGAGAAATGTTTGCGCGGGTTTGTAGCAGAAAGATGATGGGTCGCAGTCATGCATCATACTTTCTAGCTACAAGAAAAGTCCGTATTCAATTATGGAGCTTCCTGAACAGGACTGCGTGCCATCGATCCAGAGAGGGTACAACAGATGGGCAAATGGGAACAAGCAGCCACCAGTGCAGACCGCCATCCACTGGATTCCAATTATGACTCTGTGTGGCACATCAGATGGCCAACTCAACCAGCACCCACCAGCGTACCATCCAGTGGACGCCCATGATGACGTTCAGTGGTATGACACTTCCTTCTAAGTAAAGCAGCATCGAGCATCGCACTGTCCACTGGATGCCCATTATGACTCTGCTGTAGCTGAACCTCAACAGAGTTAGTATCTAGTTTCATCGTGGTTACCCATTTTGTAAGAAGTAGATCCCCTATTTATTCCTACTAAGTAGGATCTAAGAGGTAGTCACGTAGGAAAGTAAATGGTTCATTTGGCTGGTGCATTACGCTATTTAATGCCCATGGATGGGGAAACAGTGTTTTTCCTTCTGGCGATTTATCGCCATTTTTCTACTTAAAAAAAACCCTGGCTACCAATACAAGGGGGGGTGGCGGTTGTCATTTAAAATCTCCAAAAACCGACAGCAAGTTTTTTTCTGGGGGGAGGGGGCGTTGAGGGTGTCATCACATTTATGCCTATTGGCTGTAGTTTTAAGTGTTGCTTGAAATAATGTCGCCAACTTGACCAAATCTGTTTGAATATTTTTAAATCACTCATTTTGCAATGGCAAAACCTATATCTCTTCTCAACTAAACTTATAATTATTGGGAAAATCTTCTTGATTAAACTTTTCAAATTCTATATATATTATTTTAATAAAAAATTACTTTAATTCCGAAAAAAGAGTCTGATATTATTTTATGCCTTTATTTAATAATATGTTCAAATATGTTTATAACAAAAAAATTAAAATTCAATATTTTTTAACATAGAAATATATTATAAAAAGTTTATTATATATCATATGTATATAAGACATAAAATGCATAACATATTATATATATATATGTTTTAACTAAAGAGTATTTTATTTTGGGCCTCACTTGATAAAATATAAAACATAATATTCATCCATGAAAGTCTTATTTTTTTAATCCAATAGTTTTATCATATAAGATCATTTATATTTGATATATGAGAATAGTTATTTATTCTATAACATAATAATAAAACTATTTGTGAATAAAATGCATATAATATAAAAGTTATTTATAACTTATAATTATTTACTCATTTTTAAATTATTTATATTTTCAAATTAATTTATATTTTATAATTATATAATCTAATTCATTTTATAATATAAAACTTATCTTGTATTTATTTAATATACCATATTTAAATGTATTCTATTTCTTAAATACAATATGTAACATTGAATGGTTTTGAGAATAACGTTACTATATATTCATACATCATATTTTATGAACTATTTTTATTAAATTTCATAATTAAAATGTATTATGTAATACAAAAAAAATTCATATTTTTAATATTTTCCTCCATTTGGACAAAGTATGAAAAAGATAATGATGGTTAAAGAGAAAAAATGTCTTCTTGAGATATATTGAAATGCAAGATTTACATGCAATTTTCTTCAATTCAAGTATTTTTAAATTATTTTTATAATTTTCATGTGTAGATTTTGGGAAAAAAATCAGAATGAAGTTTAAATCATTTCATTTGGACATAATATGATAAAGATATTACTAATTAAAGTTAGCTTTTGGAAAAGTTTTAATTGCATCTCAATTTAAAATTAAAGTGCAAGTAAAAGGTTTAACCCATATATTTTGCCTTTGAATCTCATTTCACAACCTATATAAAAAACATGTTTTCTTTTTATTACTCACAGAAAAATGCATATGTCAATTTGGTACGAGTGAAAAAATGTTTGACCTTAAATTGAAATTGCGATATGAATGAAATATTTTTCGGCTATTCATTCCATCTACATTTTCCCTTTCCTACCTATTTGCTTACCTACACAAGTAAGTAGGTGCTAGTTTTCTACCTACCTAGGTAGATGGTTTCGAATCTTCTTCAAACTTTCAATTTTTAAAAAAAATTATGAATGAAATAATTAATATTAAATTATTAAAATTAATTAAAATATTCAAAAAATCTAATTGTTCACATGTTAGTGAATTTACTTCTCCATATTAACTCATCATCAATCACTAAGCAATTGATGAATTGGCTAGGAATTCACTAGAACTAAAATTCACCTAATTCATTACAAAGCCTAATGAATTCATTAGTGGTTTTGGACTCTTTGTGTACTAGTAACACCATAGTAGTTCAAACAATTAACGTATAATAGTTTAGGGTTAGTGAACAATCTTTTTCATATTGCATGGAATTTCACATATTACATGGGACACAATTATTTTTTGTTGTGATATTTGACAATGTTTCCCATGACATAACCTTTCTAGTGGGGGATTTGCCATTTTGATGTAGGTCTTGTCTTTTTTGCTGTTCTCATAGTGAAGATTTGCTTTAGTGGATATAGTAATGTAGCATAAGGTTATAGATTCTAATATTGCCAATGAATTAATTTTCACAATAAAGAAGTGCATTTTTGGATGAAAATAATGCAATATCAACATATTTCAAAATATGATGAGAATATTTGTTTTGTTCATGTACACAATGAATAATCACAATTGAGTGGGTGAAAATTACATTCACCCATATTTCGACATTTGTATTGGATATTAACAATGTAAGTATTATAGTTTTTTGGACTTTTTAGTAACCCTAACCTAAATGATGGAAAGGCAAGTATTTGTAAATACAACATATTAAAACCTTTGGGTAAAACCAAGTTAATAGTAGCCAATTTTGGCGTAACCAATCCTTGGTTTTAATGTTCGTAAGTCTCACACAATAAATTAATGTTGAGAATATATGTTGTATTTATGTGAAGCCCTTTTCAATATACTAATTTAGCATCTAGTTAAAATTGAAAGTAATCCAATAAATATAGAATATCTTTTAGCACATTTTAAAGCTTGTAACTAATGCTTTTCAACACCATGAAAAAGTGTAAAAACATTGTTTGAACACTGTTGTTTAACACTACTTCAAGACATTTCATCCAATCTTTTGCTGTGACATCATCTTTTTAACACTAATCATAGTGATTCAAGAGCTTGCCGTTGGCTCTTATTAGATCGTTTTTACCCCTTTACATAAATGAAATATAATTGGTGGTATAAATTATATGGGAATTACATGGACTTGGTTGTTTTGCATTTTAATTCCAATGGGATCCTAATTTTATTCTGAAAGTATTGCACAATCTAGGTCCATTTTCATTCAAGCTCCATCATAATGTGATTAGTCCATTATATGCAATTCTTTCATTTTTCATTTTTGACGTTGTAATGAGAAATATTTAAAAGACTAAATAAAATAAAAATTGTAATAATCGCATTTGAGGCATAGAATGTTGGCTAGATTTTTTTATGTTTTACATAATACCCAAATGTTGGGCATAAAATATGCATACTTAATGATAAACAAAAATTAACAAAAATAGTTTTGAATATGTTTTAAATTTAAAAAATTAAAAAAAATTACAAATTGATTATGAAGAAGAACTAGAAGAAAGAAAATTTTAAAACCGGAAATAAAGTACAAGAAATTTTTTAAATAATCTTTAAAAAAAAAATTCAAAATTTCTTTTTTTCATTCCAATCACAGATGGCATTGTTTTTATATGAGGGTATTGCATGTTGGTATCAAATCTTCAACTTTTATTAATATTTGCCATAATAGGCAATATTTGCATGTTACCCATATTGTAGGTGTTAGTTTTGGGAACTCCAACCCATTACAAACATGGTGTTAAAACTTAAAGTTAACACGAATATTGTAATGCCCAAAACTTAAACCCTCAACCCTTATATGTAAATTTAACCCTCTTTCAAAAACCATATTTTTTACATTAATTTTCTTATGATTTAAGTGATTAAATAAAATAATCATTAAATTTTTTTTTTTCCCTTACCTCTTTAATTCTTTGTTCTAACTAAAATCAACATTATTTTTTATGTCCCTCATTGATTTCTATAAAAAAATACATTGAATTTCATTTTACACCTTGTGGATTCCATTATTATTATTTCCCTCTAAAAAAGTAGAGGTTTAAATATGAAACAAAAAGGTTTACCCAAAATATAGAAAGGTTTTGTTGAAAGGTGTAGGTTTAGCTTAAAAGATATAAAGGAATTCTTGGGAAGTAAAAATTTAACCAACAAATAAAAATGTTTTGCTGAAAAAGTTTAGCAAAAAAAATATATAGGTTTTGCCAAGAATTCAAAGTTTAACGAAACAGAGATATAAGTTTTACCAAGAGAGAAAAACATAGCTTAGAAGAAATATAAATGTTGCCAAGAGAAAAAAGTTTAACTAGGAAGACTTATAAGTTTTGCCAAAAGTTACAAGTTTAGCCAAGAATAGAAATAGGTTTTGCTAAAAAAGAAAAGTTTAACCAAGAAGGGATATAGGTTTTGCCAAGAAAAAAAAGTTTAACCATGAAGAGATATAGGTTTTGCCAAGAGAAAAAAATTTAGCCAAGAAGATATTTTGTCAAGAGATAAAAGTTTAGTGAAAAACATATATAGTTTTTACCAAGAAATAAAAGTTTAACCAAGAGGGGATATAGGTTTGTTAAAAGAGAAAAATTTAACCAAAAAGATACATAAGTTTTGCAAAGAGAGAAAAGTTTAGTTAAGAAAAAATATAGGGTTTTTTCAAAAGAGAAAAAATTTAACCAAGAATAGATATAGGTTTTGCAAAAAAAAAAAATTTTAACCAAGAAAAAATATAGGTTTTGCCAATAGAAAAAAGTTTACCCAAAAAGAACAAGTTTTGCCAATAGACAAAGTTTAACCCAAAAAAAATATAAGTTTCGCCAATAGACAAAAGTTTAACCAAAAACAAAATATAAGTTTTGCCAAGATAGAAATGTTTAGCCAAGAAAATATATAGTTGCCAAGAGATAAAAATTTAGCCAAGAAAAAATGTAATTGTTGCCAATAAAAAAAAGTTGACCCAAAAAGAGATATAAGTTTTGCCAAAAGATAAAAGTCTAACCAAAAATAGATATAGGTTTGGCCAGGAAGAGATATAGGTTTTGGCAAGACAAAATAGAAAGGGTAGGTAAGGGATTGGTTGTTAGTTGGTTCGTTTTAGGGTTTAGGCTAAGAGGTAAGTCAGTAGAGTAGGTAGGTTAGTAGGGTAACTAGGTGGGACAGAAGTATGAAGGGTAAGCGTTGAGAAAAATTTGGCCCCAAAAAGAAAGGTCAAAGGTCAGCAGGCAGAAAATTTGACTGTGGGAAAATGTTGGTTAATGTAAGGTGAAGAGGCGGATGAAAAATATAGCCCATCCTGTGGACAGAACGGCCAACTGGTGCAATCATGGAGGCAGGTTCACTCTGGCCCAATTACACTACATAAATTGGAGCAGGTTTTTTAAATATTCAGAAACTGGTATCTAGGGGGTGGCCACTGCATGTAATCGGTGTCCCGTGCTGGTGGAGCCATCACCACTACTGGACATGGGCTCCACCGGTAGCAACACCCTCACCACTACTGGAAGGAGAACCCCTTAAATATATATAAACAAGGATGAAAATTCATTCACAATGAGTACAAGGCATGTCAAAGGAAATATAAACACAAGAGAGGAAAACCAAAACAATAAAAACAGTCGTAATGAAGTAGAAGACCTAATGCTAAGGGGGCATGCTCTGCCACAAATGAGCTAGTGATGGAGCTTCACTAGCTGGTATGTGTGTGAAAGAGATGAAGACACTGGTTACTGGGTTAACTGATTGTCTGGACAGTGAAGGATTTGTCTTGTTGGCTTATCTTATCTTTTTGGGGTTGGTAAAAACTGGAAAAACGAAGGTAGTAGACGACCTGTCTATTATAACCTAAATATTGTGTCACATATTCCCTGATTTTTGAAAAAAACATCATCAAAATCTGAAAATAAAATTTTAAATTTTTTTTGGCGCATTTCCAGTTGTATTTTAGAGGAGAGCGGGGGTGGGAGGAGTGGGGAGCGTATCTTCCAACATCTATTTACATCTTCGACAGCAGCTTTTTTATTTTTGGCTAATTTCGCATTATGAATAAAATAATCTTCAGTGTGAATTGAGAAAAGGGGTCTTTTAAAAAGACTACACAAAAGTCACCATATTTTGAGAGAAAAAAAAGGTTAGAAGTCGCCATATTTAGACAATAAGTTCTTTCAGGTCGCCAGAACTAGGTAGGACTCTTTAAAAAATTGACTCTCTTGTCTGACCGCTACCCAAAATTCGCTCAGTCCTCCTATGGATGTACCCAGTCCTCCAACTTCACAAAGTTGAACCATAAAGACCCTGTTGGACAGTTTCTACAAATCTATCACCATTTGCTAAATCTTTCTTGGGATGCTCAGAAGTGAGTCTATGATGCAACATAATTTATATAAATAAAAAAAACATTAACCCCAACTGTTGGTGCCGGAAATTTTAGATAATTTAATAAGATAAAGATGTAAAATACTTGAGGGGCCATGAGATAACTTTAGCATGGTTCCTTGGGGCAAATGGATATTTTTCATTTGTAGGATGCAATTTTTTTTTCAACTTTTCATTCAATATGCAACTTATCATGCATACAATGCAAACGTTTTTATATAGTTTCATCCATTTTTTGCAACATTTTTTTTCAATTTTTCATTGTCAAATGGTGCATAATAAAGATGAAACATTACAAAATGGATGAAGTATTCTGCACTTTTACAGATTTTTCATTATTCAACTTGGTCAAAGGGCTTCCAAGTCCTCCCTCCTCAGGGAAGTTGTAACTCCTTTGTCTTCTTGTGACAACTAGCTTGAGGAAATTACTCAAAGATTACATCCTCTGTTTCATCTGTCCATAAAATTAAATTTTTTTGAAAAAAAATTCTATCCTAGACCTTTGAGGTAAAGGTAGAACTTTTAATCACTGCATCATTTTTTTTTCCTTCAAAGAATTGTGCAAGAAAAATACTTAATGCATTAATCATAGTTCAGGAACAATAAATAAAAAATTGATTAGTTTTCTTATTGAACACGATCTTGCAACTGCATTGAGGTTGGTGCTGCATTTAATTTATAAGTCCTGTTTAGTGCTTGTTGTAAATTGCTTTTCAGATGTTGTACATAAAATGGAAGTAGAAATTTTTTGGCAAATCTTTATGTAAGGATAGCAGACTTGTGCTGACGCTTGCCAATGAGGTGAGGTAGCATGCACTAAAGGGGCAAATGTTATTTTTTGGGGAGAGTGAGGGTGTGGATTTTTGTTGTTGTTAGTGTGTTCCCATCAAGTTCTCAACATGTTCCTCAAGCTCGTAATGTGTTCCCAATAGCTCCTCACTTAATCCCAAGTGCTTTGCCTTAAGTTCAACACTTGCAAAACTCAGTAGGACCTACATCTTGGAAAATTGATTAATTGTTTTATGATGGGCCATTAGTGATTTGTCATTTGAAGCACTGCACAGTGCACAAATAGTTGTCAAATTGTCAAGTTGAAGCCTTCCATGAAACCCGTTACTCCTTTCTCCAACAAACTCTTATTGTTGTCCTCGGACAGACTCCCCACACAACGTCACTGGCAAAACGAAAGATTGCAGTTGATGAATTGAGTGCTTGTAAGAAAATGTAGCAGAACCAAATATGTGGGTCCTAGCTTCTTTATAAGAAGATGTAGGTCCTAGCTGCGTTGCAGCTTTATACAGGGCAGATAAATTAAATGACCGACGTGAGAGGCAAGCGTGTTTCATGTTCACTGGGTGCACGCGATTTTCCGATAAACAAAAGTCAGACAATTTGCATACTTCCGTGAAATTATTCATTTCTCCGACGGACACTAAAATGAGCCTGTTGTTGTGATTGTCCTGAACAATCCGTAGGCATTTATTCAATGCAACCTACCAACTATTTGTGTACTTGTTTACGTGCTGCTGTGTTGTGTAGTTGTGGCAGACAGATATGGGTCCTGTATTGCGCACACAAAATAAGTGGGCGACTTTTGAGACCAGTGCCATAGCTGGCTTCCAAGTTCCCACAAGAGATATTTATTGCGCGTAAGTGTAGCAGAAAAATAATGAGTCCGAGCTGTGTGCCAGACTATCTATTGATTATCGAGCTTGCTGTTCAGGTCCCCGCGCCAGCTGATCCACAGAGAGTACAACAACAGATGGGCGAAAGTGAACCAGCACCGACCAGCGCACCATCCACTGGACGCCCATTATGACTCAGTAGTAGATGAACCCAATCTCAATTAATACAGTTCTCCGTAAAGTAAGAACAACACACCACCATAACCCTGAGTTTGGTCATACACAGGGTGTCATAAAAAAAAACCGGCAAAATCAGTACATTAGCATTCAAGGCGGGATGAAACTCAGAAACTATCAATTTTGGTAGTAAACTGAGTTTCACCCTGTCTTTCTTTTTTCATGAGCATCTCCACTGCTGTTACATGTATGTTCACAGTTCCGAACTGTACAACAACTATAAGTAATTTCGAAATTTGTGCATCAAATGGTGAAACTCAGCATTTCATAGTGAGTTGCAACATTTCATACTGAGATTTAACAAAATGTCTTTACTTTGCAGATACCACTGAAAGAGGGGATAGGAAGTGACAAGAGGCCCAAAGACAGGGTGAAGACCGTTACATTACTTTATGGATAACTCTAATATCTGGTTTCACCTTGGGAACCCATTTTGTCAGAAGTAGGTCCTATATTTATACGTAAATACGTATGAAAAAAGATAACTTCTAAGTAAAGACATGGTTTATATAGAGGTAATGGCTCTATATAAACCATGTCTTTACTACCTTTTTACTACCTAGCTAGAAACAACCCACTTGAGGTGCAACTGAGGTAACCGCCCTGGTCACCTACAGAACTGGAAACCAACAGAAAATTGTTTCCTTGCCACTTGTCATCTATGTTTCATGGTGCATGGTGGGTCCTGGGCCCTTACTCTGGTAAACCCATGAAAATGGGAAACCATGGGTGTTGCGGTCCTATGTGCTGGGTCACACGAGCTGACAAGATGCAAATTTTGTTTCAATAATGAGCCATGAAAGACCACATCTTTCCTTGCCCTATAAACCACTGTTGGGTGGTTGTTGGATTTGTTATAACCTCTCAGTCCATGTTTTTCAAAATTTTCAAATGCAAGCAACCCGTGTGCTGGGCTTTTATTAAAACTTCAGACTAAAGTAATTTCAGGTTCTGGGTATTTGAAAAAAATTCAAAGGACTGGCTGGTTTCCTCAAAGAACCAACTAAGAACCAAAGATTCACGGTAGATTCTTTGACTGTTTCTTTGAATTTTTTAAATCTGTAGTTTGGGGTTAAAATCAATTGTTTGATTTGCTAAAAATCACTGGTCCAAGTTCCATATACCAACCCTTACCCAGGGGATCTTTCTTGGAAAAAGTGAGACCCACCCAACATGGTTATAAACCTTGTTGAAAAAACACCCTTCTCAAAAGTAGTTAACCATTGCACGAAAACCCACAATGTGCCTTTAATTTAAGGTGCAAGGACTGAAGGTATTGTAGAACACAAATGAGTTTAGGATAGAAACTATGTATGTTTATTACATAGCTATGGAAATTTATGTTTTTAATTACAAAAATATTTTTTCATCATTTTACTGTTTATGTATAATTAATATTGTCACACCATACTCTTACCATGAATTAAACACAAACACCAAACCTTTTCAAAACAAAAACCTTTCAACATCAAAACCTTAATTCCTTTCACACTTCTATTTTCATCAAACTTTGCATTCATACAATAATTTTGTATCAAGTGAAGGTGTGTTTCAAGGTCGCAAACATTCATTTATATATTATTCAAAAGGAAACTAATCAAAAAAATTTCTTAAAGTTTATACATTCACATAAAATAATCGAAAGAAAACTAAACACATGGTGCACATGATTTTCCCATAAATTAATATGTGAAAATCAATGCACCATGACCAAATTAAATTATGAAATCCTATTATAAGTAAATTATTAAAAAATTACATAGATTATTGTTTAACCACATCAAGTTCTAGTACCATGTTAAACCTAAAACTACTACATGCTACAAATTCATTAATTTAGTTCCTATGCAAGTTAAAACCCAAGACTGTGGGGTAATTACTAATATTACTTAGCACCTACCCATTGGGTATCAAGAGGAAAAATGAAAAAAAAGGGGGTTTTTCAAATGTTGATAACACATTCTAGATTTTTTTCAATGCATGGGGGGGATCCCTCATTTTTGGTAATCAAACCCTGTTCCAGAAAGAGGGTTCTTTCACCCATATGGAAGGCATCATGCCAAATATTGGGTGAAAGAACCCTCTTTACAATCCAGTAATTGGGGGCATTAAAAACGGGTATCCATTATTTGACTATTTAAAAACAGAACAAATTGAATCATTGTTGGTGCTGATGAATGCCTGGTCTCAGGGCAGGACACCTTAGACGTTAGGCTCCACCCTCAATGCCAGGGCATAGTGCTTTGGAAGGCCTTCTGATACATAGAACATCCCATTTGGTAGGCATTCAATTTTCCAAAAGGCCCTGCAATCAGTGGAAGAAAGAATATGTTGGGGTAAAGTGACCTCCAATTAGACCACAAAATTTGGAGGAAGCTTTTCCATATTAGGTAAACAATATCTCACTGGTAGAAAAATTGTTTTTTACAATTTGTCTCACCCAATTATATATGTCATATGCAATTAAAAAATAGTTGTATGCAACATTTTTTAATTATATACAACATGTTTAATTGCATAAAACAAGTTGCAAAAAATAGTTTTTTTTTCTAATGTTTAGTGAGTCGACACTACAACCCACTCCACCACTACTAGAAGTTCTCTACAAGTAGTGTGCATCCTTAAACATTGGTTATGAGATGTAATGGATGTTTGGACATGTAAGGACTTGTTTTATTAATTTATCTTATCATTTTGGGGTAGGGTAAAAGCTGGGGAAAAAAAAGTAGGAAACTATTTAATATAAAGTTGAATATTTTGTCAAACATTCCCTACTTTTTGGGGAAAACATCATGAAATTTCAAAAATAACATATGAAAATTTTAATATCTGTAAAAAAATTTAAATAAAATTGGATGAAACTAATTAATAGTCATAAAATTACATTGTAAACATTTTGATTAGCAAATGATACTAATATTTACAAAGGTTGCATGAAAATATGGTAATAATATTTTTGTTCAAAGAAATAAATGCGAAAAATAAATATATTCAATAGTTGGAGTATCCCCAGCATTGCTTATAATGTAATTTTTTTTGGCCTAATATGGCTATTAAAAAGCCTCATTCAAAAATGTTGAAGCATTGAGTACTCATGTGGGTGTTGGTTCACCTTGGCCAAATGATGACACATTCACGTGGCAAACTTTGTGTTTTTGTAACTTGATGTAATTAAAATTTTACCTATGTAATTATTTATTTAGTAAGTTTGGTGATTTATTTATTGGTAGGGTTTCATAGTTTAATTATGATTTGGTCATGATACTTGATTTTTACATAATAATTCATATGAAAAGTTTTTGGCACATTAAAGTGCATTAATTCACACATGATAATTTATGTGAATTTTTTTTTGTCATTTTATTATGCATGTGAAATGACATGGGGAACCATGGGGAGCCATGTGATGTGTAAACTTTAGAAAATTTCTTGTTTAATTTCCTTTTCATTAGTATATAAGTGAGTGTTTGTGATATTTAGAAACACATTAACTTGAAAGAAATAAGTTGTTATATGAATGAAAAATTTCAGGAAATAGAATTGTGAAAAGAATTGAAATTTTTGTTTTAAAATGTTTTGGTATGATTTATGTGAAGTCCATGGTAGGAAAATGGTGTGGCATATTAGTTATAAATAGACAAACAACAAAATAAATTTTCATATATTTGTAATAAACATACATAATTTCAATATCCCACTTTTGAGTTATAATTTCTTTCATTTTTATGTAACATTTAAATGATGTTTATTATAATTTGAAACTTATGTGACAAACTTTGTGATTTCATTATTTTTAGATAACATATAAATGATTTTTATTGTGAATTGACACATATGTAATATGTGTAATGTTCAAGTGTCAAAAAGGTTTATTGCCAAATCAGTTAAAGCCATACAACTCTATTATTATCATCCATAGTTGTGACAGATGAATATGGGGTATATAACTCAAGATGCCAAAATTGTGTGATGAACTATAGGGAACAACATAGGATGAAGAGTGAGGTGTTGAATTTTTATTCTTCTCAATATGTTCCCATCAAGTTCCTAAGGTGTTTTTCAACATGTTCCCAATATCTCATCACTTTATTCCAAATCCTTCACCCTAAGTTCTACTGTCGCAATCTACATAACTAGTCCAAAGGAAGAAATTATAATATATTTATTTCAATACTGTCAAAAGATTTTTTATTTTTTTTTGTGATGGGCCTATCAAAGATGCCTATGACAAAAGAAAAATAATTGAAACTTGCTAGTCCCCTCAACCAATTAATATTAGTCAATAATGCAACCAAAAAGATGTTGGGTGCATTATGGTGACCTTGGTGACACAGCCAACATAATGGGCAAGGGCGAGACCATTCCATGACATTAAGGTCTCCGATAGAACAGTTTCAGCAATTCTTTAAGAAATTCAACAAAGAAATTGGTTAGTATTATGAGTGTATGATTGTCACTGGAAGATTCTGTCATATAATGTGATCAAGAAAATGACATAATCTGTCACCCCAGACATTAATGTGTACATAGCGTGCTATCTAGTATGCCGTATACATAATATGGCATGCTATGGATACTAAAGATGTCTGACATTCATCTTGTATCAAATAACAATTTCTGGGAAAACTTTAGACAGTGGAAGGGCAGACAGGTTAAATAATTTGTGAGGGTACATTTTCTGCAGCTGGCCGTAGTAAGGACCTCGGCCAGTTGAACATTTTCCAGTCATTCCCCCTCTACAGAAACTATAAATAGTATGATAATTGCTTGCGGTAGTTGGACCTGACACTTAGTACTATCACTTGTATTATTACTTGTATGCAAGGATTTATGAGGACAGGAGGAACAGTGTTTTTTTTCCAATCTTGTGATGTTGTGAGGGAGGTTCCCATATGAGTGGGTTCTCCTGATGGAGGGTCCCACAAGGGTGGTATTCCGAGGGCATCCCCAACCAATGGCAAACACACGAGTATGGGAACCTCCATGTACACAAAGATCTCTTCTCTTTCTTTCCTCCATTATTTCCTTCTTGTTTTCTTGAATTTTCCTGATTTGTCCCCTTCCTCCTTGTGTTTTTCAATTTTCCTGATCCATCCCATCAAAAAATTATTCCATGGGAACATGGGAACATAAAAATATAACATGACCTCCCCCATTGCATAACTCCCGGTGATCTTCTGCTGGGGGAGATCCCTCAAAATACAAAGAGAAATAAAAAGAGAGGGTTTTTATGTAACCAAAGTGGTCATCATCCAAAAAAGACATGCAGCCTTGACAAGAATGACGTTCATAAGCAGACTTAGTCAAATTTTACTATAAATGAGAACTGAAAATAAACATGTCAGCACCCTCTCATATTCGTGCCTACCTGCTCCAACCTAATATAGTGTAGGGTAATGCCCTGAGCTGTGTGCATTACCAGAATAGGAAAGGTGTCCTTAGGATGGGCTATTAATCTAGGCCAAAATAGTTGCAGCCAATTTTAGGAATATAATTTCCATGCAACCAATGAGAAGCGCATGGAATGAAGGGACCT
>Ga0116229_10009822_pt1 | contig 14517 bp, 14 predicted proteins | sample S1TSphgellanicum_3_FD_87313 | JGI IMG/M metagenome (GOLD analysis project Ga0116229, IMG submission 87313) | Host-associated microbial communities from peat moss isolated from Minnesota, USA - S1T2_Fc - Sphagnum magellanicum MG | ecosystem: Host-associated > Plants > Peat moss > Unclassified... | reverse complement strand
ACGCGAGCGACGCCCACACGCGTTCGGTCGCACTGAGGCCGGGCACGTCGTCGCCGAGATCTTCGATGTAGGCACGAACGTCGAACGCGCGCGCGCCGTAGCCCGCCGGCGTCGCGGCGATGCGATACGCGCGCTCGCCGAAGGGTTCCGCTTCGAGCCCCGCCTCGGCGAGTGCAGCGCGCGAGCGTTCGAAGCGATCGGCATCCTCAGCATCGAGTTCGATCGTGTACGGCAGCAGCAGCGGCTCGCTCGCCGGCGCACCGCGCGCGGCGCGTTCCGCAATCGCTTCGAACGCGACGCGTTCGTGTGCCGCGTGTTGATCGACGAGCACGAGCGCACGCCCATCGGTCGCGAGGATGAAGGTCTCGTCGAGTTGCGCGAGGATCGAGAGAGAGGCGGGCGCCGCCTGCGACATCGCGTACCCATCGGACGTCGACTCCCAGACGAACGTATGCGGCTCGTGCGCGTGCCCGTTCGACGACGCCGATGTCGCCTCGCTCGCCGCCTCGGGCGGCGCGAACGAGACGGCGTCGCGCATGCGCGCGGTCGCATGGCGCGCGAGCGTCGAGGAAATCGCGCGGCGCACCACGTCGTGCACGGCCTCGGGATGCCGCAGCCGCACGTCGCTTTTCGTCGGATGGACGTTCGGGTCGACGTGATCGGGAGGTATCGTCAGGAAGAGCACGCCGAACGGCTGGCGATTCGCGAGCGCGAACGTCGAGTAGCCGGAACTCCACGCGCCCGCGAGCAACGTCGAGCGCAGAAGGCGTCCGTTGACGAAGAGCAATTGCATGCGCCGGTCTCCGCGATCGTTTCCCGGCGAGCTGACGAAACCGCGCACGCGTAGCGGTGCGTCACGCGATCCGTCGGGCTCGAGCGCGACGAGCGCGCGCGCGGGAGCCGGTCCGAACACGTGCGCGAGCCGTTGCTCGAGCGAGGGCGTCGCCGGAAACGCAAACGTCGCACGCCCGTCGTGCGAGAGCGAGAACGCGACCTCGGGATATCCGAGTGCGAGCGTCGCGAGAAAGCTCGAGATGCGCGCGAATTCCGCCGACGGCGTTCTAACGTATTCGCGGCGAACTGGGACGTTGCCGAAGAGATCGGTCACCACGACGCGCGTGCCCGGAGGCGCCGCGACCGGTTCGGGCTCGCCGACATCGCCGCCGTGGGCGTCGACGGCGAATCCCACATCGCTTCCGGCCGTCCGCGAGATGAGGCGGACGCGCGCGATTGCCGCGATGCTCGCGAGCCCTTCGCCACGAAACCCGAGCGACGAAATCCGCTCGAGATCTTCCGCGCGGCCGAGCTTGCTCGTGGCATGGCGCGCGAACGCGAGATGCATTTGATCCGGTGCGATCCCCGAGCCGTCGTCCGCAACCTCGATCGCATCGAGGCCGCCACGCGAGATCGCGACGACGATCCGTTGCGCGCCGGCATCGAGCGCGTTCTCCACCAGTTCCTTCACCACGGAAAGCGGGCGTTCGATCACCTCGCCCGCCGCGATCTGCCCGACGGTCGTCTCGTCGAGAAGACGTATCATGCTCGCCCTATACGGCGAGCGCGGCGGCCTCTCCGCGCGACGCGAGCGGGATGCGAATCGTGAACGCGCATCCCTCGCCCGGCGCGCTCGCGAGCGCGATCGTGCCGCCGGATCGTTCGACGGCCCGTCGCGCGATCGCGAGGCCGAGCCCGAACCCCTCCGCGTCCGCACGATCGCGCCCGCGAAAGAATCGCGTGAACACGAGATCGTGCTCGTCGCGCGGGATTCCCGGGCCCCGATCGATCACGTCGACCACGGCTGCATCCCGCTCTACCCGCGCGTGAACCTCGACCGGCGAATCGGGCGCGTACTTGAGCGCATTCTCGACGAGATTGGAAATCGCGTCGTGGAGCTCGCTTTCGTATCCACGCACGATCGCACCGGGCCCTGTTCGTAAAACGATACGCGGCCGCGCTTCGAGCGCCTGCAGTGCCGAAACGACCCCTCCCACGACCTGTCCGAGATCGACCGTCTCGAGCTCGCGTTCGTGCACGTTCTCGAGACGCGCGAGAACGATGAGCTTGTCGATCAACGCCTTCATACGGCGGCTTTCGTCGAGCATCGTATCGTAAATCTTCGTCGAGATCGTGCCGTCTTTTCCGGCCGCGTCGTTCGCGGCGCGACGACGCAGCACGTCGATGAACCCCATGATGACGGTCAGCGGCGTACGCAACTCGTGGCCGGCGTCCGCGATAAACTGGCGCATGTGCTGTTCGGCCACGCGGCGCTCTTCGAACGCCGCGGTCACCTGCGCCGCCGCCGCGTTGTAGGCCATCGCGAGTTCGCCGATCTCGTTGCGATCGCGCGTGACGACGGGGCGTGGCGTGAAATCGCCCGTCCCGAAACGGTTGAGCGAGGCCGTCGTCTCGACGAGCGGTCGTAGCGCCTGGCCCGTGATGTAGCGCCCGAGCAGCCAAGCCGCGACGATCGCGAAGAGGCCCGTGGGAATCATCGCGAGCCAAAAGGAGTGCATCGTATCGTAAAACGGAGCCGGGTCGGGAACGATACGGACGATGCCGCCGGGCACCGTAACTTTGAGCGGTTCGATATGCAAAACCGGACCGAGGCCGAGCGGATAGGATCCGATGCCGTCCGGACCGCGAAAGAACGGATCGCCCGGAGGCGGAAACGCTCCGCCGCCGAGGCGCCCGTCAGGCGCTTCGCCGTGTGGCGGGAGCGGCGGCTGGCTAAACGGGCGCTTCGGGAAGATCCGAACGCGCGCTCGACCGTCCGCACCGCCGTCGAATCCCGCAATGGCCAGCGGATGCGGGTGCGGACCGCTCGTCGCGATCAGCACGACTTCCAATCCCGGGCGCGCTAAGCTCTCGACGATATCGGGCGCGGCGCTACGCAGCGAGCCCGAACGGGCGACATGCATGCGCACTTCGAACGGCGCCTCGCGCGCGACGGCCTCCATGCCGGCCCGGGATGCGACGCCGAACATCGAGAGAGAAAATGCCGTTACGGCCGCGATCACGATCACCACGAGCACGATGGCCGCGAACACGTAGGTCGCCGTCAGCCGTGTCGCGAGCGATCGAAACATGAGCTATTCTTCGCGGAGAGAGTAGCCGACCCCGCGATGCGTGTGGATGAGGCGCTTCGGGAAGCCGTGGTCGATCTTCGCACGGAGGTACGAGATGTACGTCTCGACGGCGCCCGGGCCCACGAATCGTTCCGTGCCCCACACTTGATCGAGCAACTGGTCGCGGCTAAACACGCGATTCGGGTTGCGTAACAGCGCCACGAGCAGATCGTACTCGCGCGCGGAGAGCGCGATGCGCTTGTTGGCGCGCGTGGCGACGCGCGTTTCGAGATTGATCTCGAGGTCCGCGAAGCGCAGAACCTGCGGCTGCGCGAGCTTCGGACGTCGCAGCGCCGTTTCGAGGCGCGCCGTGAGCTCGTTCATTTCGAACGGCTTGGCGACGTAGTCGTCGGCTCCGTGCTGTAGGCCGGCGATTTTGTCGGCCGTTTCCGTCTTCGCGGAAAGCATGAGAATCGGCGCCTCGGTCAATTTCCGAAACATCGGAAGTAACGCGATGCCGTCGATCTTCGGTAGCATGACGTCGAGAACGATCGCGTCGGGCTGCCACTCGCGGGCGATCGCGAGGCCGACCTGGCCATCCGGCGCCGAGCGGACCTCGTACCCTTCGTCGCCGAGACCGATCTCGAGGAGATCGCGGATGTGACGTTCGTCGTCGATAACGAGAACTCGCGCTTGTGCTTGCATCTTACACCGATGCTACAAAGCATAGCTGAGAGCCGTCTGAGACTCGAACTTGGGCCGTTATTCTCACCTCGCTCTCAGACGAATCACAGTGGGGGCAGGCATACTCGGAGCATGCAAACGACGCAGGCGATCTCTCTCGCTCCGGACGTTCGCGTTGCCGTTGCCATCGATCTGATCGGCGACCTCGATGCGACGCTCGGCGGAATTTTCTCGGATACGCTCTCCGGCCTCGTCGACGAGGGTGCGACGGATGTCGTCCTCATGACGAAGCACGTCTCTCTCTCCTCGGAAGAGGGCATCAACGCAATCGACGTCGCGGTCGGTAACGCTCGTGCGAAAGGCTGCTCCATCGTCGTCGAACCGGGGAGTCGTCGCATGAAAGCCGCGTTCGCGGCGGCGCGCGTCCCCGTCTCGCGCGGCGAACGGGTCCCGCAAAAGAGCGCGCGACACCTGATGATCGCGCGTCACGCAACGCAACAGAAGGCGCTCGCGTCGGCCTAAGCCGGCTTCAGCCTTTCGCTAGCGCGCGACCCCAAGAGCCGTAACGAACGTTCGCGAGGTGCTCGTCGATCACGGCGAGGCCGAGGCGAGCGACGATTGCCTCGCGGGCGACGGCACGGTCGGCTTCGGGAAACTCGAGTAGGAGCGATTGCACGTACGCGAGCGACTTGATGATTGCGAACTGCACGGTGTCCTTCGCCACGAACGCGTCCATGATCGAATCCGGGACGTACACGCGACCCGCGAGAGCAGGATCGGATACCGCCGCTAAATCCAGCGCGCGGCGCAGGATGCGAGCGGCATACTGATAGTAGCGCTCGTTCTCGGCGCTGCCCCCGTAGTTCGCGTTCGCGTCCAACAAAAGATCGAAGAAGCGCTGCACGCGCTTGTATGCTTCTTCGACCGCGACGATCCGCTCGGAGCGCGCGAACGCGCCGGCACCGTCGCCGGAGACGCCGTCCTTACGTGCCGTCAAGGCGTTCGCGTAGCGGACTTCCAATTCGGTGCCGGAAACGAGTTCGGCCGGCGTACTGTCCAGAATCGCCGCGATCAGCTCGATTCGCTCGAGGCACGGATCGATCTCACCATTCTCGATGAGCGAGAGTTGGCTCTGCGAAATGCCGTGCCGGTGAAAATCGACCTGCTTGAGCCCGCTCGCGTGCCTCAGCTCGCGAATGCGATCGCCAAAGATGCTCATGAACGTACCGTACCATGGCTGCGGGAACAAACGAGGAACAACGAACTGTTCGAGTCTCGATGAAATAACGTGGAGCAAGCCCTTAGTGCTGCGCGACACGTAAATATTCGCGGATAGGTGGAGCGTCTGCTCATAAGTGTAACGTGGACCGACGAAGGGGTTCCTAGCTACACTGCCAGCCATCATTCGTTTGATGCAGAGAGTTTGACGTTTTGAACTTCCCTAAACTCGCGCGCAGCGCAACGGCACTTACCGTCGGCGCGACGCTCTTCGCGGCGGTATCGACCGGCGCGTACGCCGTTCCGACCACGTTTAACGTGTCGACGACGGTCACGGCTTCTTGCACCGTCACCGACGCCGGCCCGGCCAACCTGACGCCGACGTACACGCAGTCGACGGATTCCGGCACCGGTGACGAAACGGTGTTGAACACGTTCTGCAGCGGCACGAACCCAACGGTGACCTTCACGGATGCCGGCGGCAACATCGACGGAGATTACGAAATGAACGATGGCACGAGCATCCTTCATTATCAGATCTCCAACACACCGACATGCACCGGAATCCCCGGCGACAACAACCTCGGCGAGGGCGACCAGTGGCCGATTAGCTCGCCTGCGTACGATATCTGCGCAGCTGTGACGGTTGGCGGAATCAACACGACTGTTTCCGCCGGAAACTACACCGACACGGTAACGTACACGATCGCTCCCTAGCGTCCGCTCGCGACGTTCGTCCGTTAGTGCCGCTTCCGATCTTTGGGTTCCATACGATCGGAAGCGGCTCTCACGAAACGCTCTGAGATTCGATCGAGAAATGCATGCAATCAGCCGACCACGCAGCGTGGTTGGCTTTTATTCGTTCCCCGAATTTGGAATATTCGCTCGTGCGTGAAGCGAGGGCTCATTAGCGCTGCGGCGCCTGACGAAGCAGTTTCTAGCTACACTGCTAACCCTCACTCGCCTCACGCAGAAAGTCTAAACTCCATGAACTTCAACACGCTCACACGCACCGGTACCGCACTCGCAGCCGGCGCAGCCCTCTTCGCCGCGGTCTCGACCGGCGCGTACGCAGCGCCCACCACATTTAACGTATCGACGACGATTACCGCCTCGTGCGTCGTTACCGACGACGGCCCGACCAACCTGACGCCGACCTACGACCCGACGACGGATACGGGCACCGGTAACGCGACGAGCTTGAACACGGCCTGCACTGGCGTCACCCCATCCGTCGTGTTCACCGATTCCGACGGCAGCAACACAAACTACTTCCAGATGTCTAGCGGCAGTTCGAATCTCTGGTATCAGATCTCGAATAATCCCGGGTGCAACGGCGGACCTGGTGACAACCCCATCCTCGAGAACGACGCGATAACGCTCGGAACCGGCACGGCTTCGTACGACATCTGCGCCGCCGTGATCACGGGCGGAGTGAATACCGCCGTTCCCGCCGGCTCGTACACCGACACGGTAACGTACACGATCACCCCCTAGCCGCCGTTCGTCAGCAGCCGCTTTCACGCAGCGATTTGCTCGATCGGTCGGCTATTTACCGCGATCGATAATTATTCGTTCCGCGGATTTGGAATATTCGCGCATGTGTGGAGCAAGCCCTCATTCGGATAGCGCCGCCTGACGAAGCAGTTTCTAGCTACACTGTCGACCCTCACTCGCCTCACGCAGAAAGTTTGATAATCCATGAACTTCACAAAGCTCACACGCCCCGGCACCGCACTCGCAGCCGGCGCAGCCCTCTTCGCGGCGGTTTCGACCGGCGCGTACGCCACCGGCACGTTTAACGTATCGACGACGATTACCGCGTCTTGCAGCGTCACCGATGCGGGCCCGAGCGACCTTACGCCGACCTACGTGCCCTCAACGGACTCCGGCACCGGCTCCGCAACGGTCTTGAACACGTTCTGCAGCGGTACCACTCCGACCGTAACCTTCACCGATGGAGGCAACAGCGGGACGAACGAGTTCGTCATGACGAGCGGAACCTCGCTCCTCTTCTACCAGATTTCGAACGGCCCGACGTGCTCGGGCGTCGCCGGCGATGGCCCGATCAACGAGGGCGTCGCGCAACCGCTCCCCGGTGGTGCGACCGCCTATAACATCTGTGCTGCCGTGATCACCGGCGGTTTGAACACCACGGCCGCCGCCGGAAGTTACACGGACGTCGTCACGTACACGATCGCCCCTTAGCCTTCGCCCGCGATAGCGACTCCGTGTCGGCCGCTCCCGATCTCCGGTTCCGACCGCGATCGGAGGCGGCTCGCACGGATACGCTTTCCTTTTCGAAAGATCAGGCTATTAATGCTATTTGGAACACTCGCTCACCGCACTCGTCGCCGGCGCAGCACTCTTCGCAGCGGCATCGACCGGCGCGTACGCCGTCCCCACGACGTTTAACGTGTCGACCACGATCAACGCGTCGTGCAGCGTGACCGACTCCGGACCTGCCAACCTCACGCCGAGCTACGTGCCGTCGACGGATACGAGCACCGGGGCGGCAACGACGCTGAACACGTTTTGCAACGGCGCGAACCCCAACGTGACGTTCACCGATGCGTTGAACAGCTCCGATACACTTTTTGCGATGACCACCGTCGGCGGTTCGTTTCTCTACTATCAAATCTCGAACACCGCGACCTGCACCGGTGTAGCCGGAGACAATCCGGTCTACGAGGATACGGCGATCGCGCTTACGTCCGGGGTTAGTTCGTTCAACATCTGTGCTGCCGTAATCACCGGCGGTAACCTCAATACCGGTGCTCAAGCCGGGACGTACAGCGACACCGTCACGTACACGATCGCACCGTAGCCTCCGCGGATCGCACGGACTCCCTTTGCCGACGATCCGCCCTTCAAGGAAAGTTTGATTCGCATGAATTTCCCGACCCTCTCTCGCAGCGGTACGGCACTCCTCGCGAGCGCAGCATTCTTCGCATCCGTTTCGTCCGGCGCCGGTGCCACGAACACGTTTAACGTGTCGACGACGATCGAAGATTCGTGTTCCGTGACCAACGCCGGGCCGAGCGACCTCGTGGTGACCTACGTCCCGACGACGGATACGAGCACCGGTGCCGCGACGAGCTTGGACACGTTCTGTAACGGCACGAGTCCGACCGTTAGCTTCAGCGACGGCACGTACGGCACGACAAACTTTGCGATGACCGGCCCCGGTGGATACCTCTATTATTATCTCTCGCAAAGCACCACGTGTACCGGCGTCGTCGCCGATAACCCGATCGTGCAAGGCTTCACCCAACCGTTAGGCGCGGGGACCACGTCGTTCGACATCTGCGCCGCGGTTATCACGGGCGGAGTCAATACGGGCGCTCCCGCGGGAGCCTACAGCGATACGGTCACGTACTCGATTTCTCCGTAGGTACTGCATAGCGCAAAATTCTTTCCACGAATATCGAATATTCGGCCGCAGAACGAGTGATTTGCTCATCTGTATTACGCCCGAGGTCGAAAGTGTGAGTAAGAACACTATTCATCGCGCGAGAACGTGATGCAGAAAGTTGATTGCGGTTGAATCCTCTTACGATCGTTCGCAGCGGCGCGAGGTCGCCCTTGGTTCGCGGGGTTATCGCCGCGGCTTCTGTCTTCGGCCTTACGTGCGGCGTGGCGAGCAGCAGCGGAGTTTCCTTCGCGGTCGACCCGGTTACGTTCACGCTCGTCGCTCCCGTGCGGAACGCGACCGTCTCGCTCACGAACCTTTCGACCGATCAGCTTCGGCTTCAAGTAAGCGTCCAGGCTTGGACGCAAAGCGAGGACGGCAAAATGGTGCTCACGCCGACGAGCGGCGTGATCGTGTTCCCACAGTTGTTCACGCTCGCGCCCTCGTCCGCACAGCGTCTACGCGCCGCGGTCATCGCGCCGGTCAGCGCGAACGAGCAAACCTATCGCATCGTCGTGGCCGATCTTCCGTCGTTCGGCGACACCATCGCGGCACCGCGAAACGCTGCGAACATCACGTTCCGCACGCGCTTCCTCGTACCGCTCTATGTCGAGCCCGCCGTTCGCACGAAGGCGGGCCATTTCGAGAACGCGACGATGCATGGCGGGAAGCTCACGTTCGGCCTGGTCAACACCGGGACCGTCCATCTCGAAGGTTTGACGCTGCCCATCCAGCTTCGCGATGCGAACGGGAGCGTTGCATTTTCTGACGACGCGGGCCGCTGGAACGTCCTCGCGGGAGGGCGGCGCATCTTCACCGTGGACGTCGGCAAGACCAAGTGCGCGGCGGGACGCAATCTCGCGATCGCACCGGGAGGCGGCATGGTGCCGGCCCAGACGGTGAGCGTTAGTGCGTGCAGCTAACCGACTACGTGCCGCGCTGCTTGCGGCGTCGCTCGTATTCGGGCCGCGGATCGCCTTCGCGGACGTCGCACCACCGTCGCCAGCCCCGGGTCAACTCGCGCCGGTCGAACTCGTCCTTGCGGGGGTAGATCGCGGCCAATTCCTCATGCTGGTCGGACAGAGCGATATCTTGCTGCCGCTCGACGCGCTTCACGGCCTATCGTTTCAAATGCCGGCCGCCGCCGAAACACGAACGCTCGGTTCGGTCCAGTACGTTTCGCTTCATTCGCTCGCCCCTGCCGTGACGTACACGTACGATCTGGCGACGCTCACGGTGCGCGTCGACTTGACGAGCGCCGCGCATATCGAAGGGTCGCAGTCGCTCGACTTAGCGCAGAAGGGTCCTGCGACGCGCGACCCACACGCCGACACGAGCGGTTTCGTGAACTATTCGATCACCGGCACCTCGGGGGTCGGAGACGCCCTCGGCGGATTCTACGAGCTCGGCCTCTCGAATAACGGCGGACATCTGACGGCGAGCGGATCCTACGATCGATCGGAGTTCCGTCGCGGATTGCTCGCGTATTCCATCGACGATCAGCAAGATCTGAGGCGTGAGACGCTCGGCGACGAGGTCGCGCTCAGCGGTACGCTCGGCTCGTCCGTCGTGGTCGGCGGCGTCGGTTACTCGCGCTACTTCGCGCTCCAGCCCGGCTTCTTGCGCGACGCTTCTCCCGTCGTTTCCGGGACGGTCTTGTCGCCGACGCAAGCCCAGGTGTACGTCAACGGCTCGCTCTATCGCACCGTGACGCTCGAGCCCGGGCAGTTCAGCCTGACGAACCTTCCCGTTCCACCCGGCGCGAACGTGACGCAAGTCGTCTTGCGCGACGCGAACGGAGCGACGACCGACCTATCGTCCGGCTACTACGCGGCACCGTCGGTTCTGAGCCGTGGCTTGAATGAGTACAACTATCACATCGGCTTTCTTCGACTTCAACCGTTCGCCGCGCACGATCAGTACGGGCCGCTCGCCGGGCTCGGGTTCTATCGCGTCGGTCTAACGAACGACATCACCGTGGGCGCCACGTTCGAGAAGACGGCCGGCCGAATCGACGGAGGCCCGACGCTCGATCTTCGCTTGCCCGTCGGTACCCTAAACCTCGCAGCCGCGGTTAGCGGAGCCTCGGGTGACCTCGTGACCCCCGGACTGGCTTCGACCGCCCCCACGACCGGAACGTCGGGGCGCGCGAGTTCGCTCGGCTACACGTACTCTTCCCGCCGCTTTAGCCTGTCGGCGTACGACTTCAACCGGAGCAAGAACTATTCGACGCTCACGCTCGCCCCAAACGACGAACGCGCCAACTCCGCCACAGGCGAATCGGTGGCGGTCACACTCACGCGCAAGCTAAACGTCGCGTTATCTCACGTGAACACGAATTATAGCGACGAGACCCCGTCGTCCGCTCTTACCGCGCTGACGATCAACGTGAACGCCACGCGTCGCGCGACACTCGAGTTCACGGTCCAGCGTGGCACGGACTCGTCGCTTAACCCGACAGCGCGCGTTTCGAACGGTGCCAATTGGACGATCGGAGCCGGCCTCGTTATACAACTCGCCGACTCCGGCGTCGTTACCGTCGATACGACGAACGTCGACGGCGTCGCCGCGACGACGGCTCAATACGAAAAAGTAGCACCTGCCGGTATCGGCCTCGGCTACGACCTGCAAGTCGGAGCCGGCGAGACCGGGAGCCTCCTCGGTTCCGCGACCTACCATTCGCAATTTTTCGATGCCGACACGTTCCTCCAAACGGGTAGCGCCGGCAACCTCGCGAGCGCCACGCTTTCCGGCAGTATCGACGTGTTTCGTCAAGGCATCTTCTTTGCCGAGCCCGTTCAATCGGCGTACGGCCTCGTGCACGTCGACGGCCTCATCGATGCGCCGGTGTACTACAACGGTGTGCTCGTCGGCACCACGGGGAAACGCGGCGATGCCGTGATCTCGAATCTCGGCCCCTACATCGATAATCAGGTTTCGCTCGGAAGCTTGGAATCGCTGACGAACGCCGTTGCCGACGCGCCGGAAAAGCCGCTCAATCCGCGCTTCTACAGCGGCACGAGCGCCACGTTCTCCGTGCACCGCGTCCACATTTTCAACGGCAAGCTCTCGATCGCGCAGGCGGGTAAGACGTTTCCGCCGGCCTTCGGAAGCCTGACGGTCGCAGTGCCGAGCGGCGACCTGCGCTCGGATCTCGGCGATAACGGCGAGTTCTACTTCGAGAATATACCGCCGGGAACGTATCGGGCGACGGCGCTCTATGCGGGCGGAGGGACGTGCTCGTTCGAGATCTCCATTCCGAAAAGCGACGAACTCCAGACCGATTTGGGAGGCCTCACGTGTACCGTGCACTAGCGTGGCTCGTCGCATTCTTTCTGACGGCTGCGATGTCGTCGGCGCCGGCAGCGGCGAGCGGTTCTCCCGCACGATTTCAAATGAGGCCGCTTCTGGGATCGTGTCGCGCGACGATCTCGGGATTCTCGTTCGGGGCCTTCTCGGCGATCACGCAGACGGGCCGCTTGGCGCAAAGCTTCGTCACCTTTAACTGTCCATCCGTCGTGGCCGAGATCGATCTGAGCTCCGGCGCATCGGGCGGATTTGAAGCTCGCAGTATGACGTCGCGTACCGACGGGCGAGCCTCGATCGCATACAACATCTATCTCGACGCCGCGCGCACGATCGTCTTCGGCGACGGAGGGGCGGGAAGTTCCGCTTACGTGCCGGGATCGGGCGTCTCGCAGGGATCGTTCCCGATCTATGCCGAGATCGCGCTCGGCCAGTCGAATCTCGCCGCGAGCGATTACTCCGATACGCTGAGCATAACGATCAGAATGGCACAATAAGCCCCGACCGCTCCGCTCGCCACCCCATTTTGCCGATACTACCGGTACGATGCGCCTGCGTCCGAGCCGGTTTCGATGATCGACCGACCCTATACGCCTCCGGTAGCGCGGCTGATCGTCTCGGCCAGCGTCATGCTTCTCGTGGGCATTCCCGCGTATTTCTGCGTGGTCCACGGGAACACGATCGATATCGGCGCGCTCGTCTATGCGGTCCCGATTTGCGCGATCGCATTCGCCGTGTTGGCCTCGATCGGATACCGGCTCGTCGCGATCTCTCCCGTGACGCCCGTCCCGCCGAGTCGCGCCGCAGCGTGGCGCGTCGGGCAGCACCCGCTTCTCCACCTCGCGCTCTGCGTCGCCGGCCTGACGATCGCCGGCATCTTCTTCGTGGTCGAAGATGCCGACGTGTCCACGTTCAACGCGGACCCGTCGTGCACGCTCGCGCTCACGTACGAGCCACCCGATGCCGGCGCGTGCACGCTCGCGCAAGCGCGGATCGAGGATGCGTGGATGAGTTCGTCACGTAATGGGACGTCCTATCACCTTCGCGTCGCGCTCGCAGACGGAAGCGAATCGTCGATCGAACTCTCCGGCCCGCGGCCGCCGGGCTTCTGGCACGCCGCGAGCTATGGCACCGATCGCACCGCGACGGTGCAACTCTATCGCGGCCGCATCGTCGCGATCACGACGCAAGCCGGACGATCCGAGACGCTCGGCATGCCCTCAGAGCGGCTTCGCGTTACGTTCGTCTTTGCGATCGTGCTCGCCGTGTTCGGACTCGTGTCGGCGGTTCGCATTCTTCTCTTCTCGCCGCGAACTTAGCGGCGAGCTACGGGCGCGGGACGTTCTCGTGCTCGAACGGGCAGTGGCGGCACGCATTCCCGCAGCACGTGCCGCGGCGAAGATGATACTGCGCCGTCAGCACGAGTAGGCCCGACTCGAGATAGTAATCTCCGGGCTCGAGACGCGGAGGCGGCGTGGCGTCAGCGTCGCGCATCGAACCCGACCGCGGCAGCCGTGATGAGGGCTGCCCGAATCGCGGTGAGAATCGCGAGTCCGGCGACGTTTGCCACGAAAACTTCGGCGACGATATCCGCCGAGAATCCCCCGCGGGACCCGTGCAACGCACCCCACGCGAAGAGCGTGAGTTCGTAGGTTACGAACGCGGCACCGAAGGCGAGGAACGGATTCCGAACGCCCGTCGTAACGAGCGCGGCTCCCACGCATGCCACCAGAATCGCCGCGGACCAGCCGAACGTCGACGGATCCTGCGGATAGTGCAGCAAACCGAACCCGATGGCCTGATTGAAAAACCACATCGTCACGACGGCGGCGATCGCGGCATGGCGCGCGAGCGTTCGCGTCGCGAGCGCGGCGACCGCGGCGAACGGCGCGATGCAGAGAAACACCACGCCGAGTGCGGTGCCACCGAGCGCGAGGACGACGCCCCAGAACAGGTCGCGCTGTTTCATCGCGTCGAGATCTCCACTTGCACGCTACGCCCCGGTGCCGGGTATCCGAAGATCGGTGCGTAGGTCTCGTTTCCGAGATTGAAACCGCGCACGCTCAGAACGGTGTCGCGCGCGACCTTGTAGCGCAGGTAGGCATCGAGCCGATCGTAGGCATCGTAGGATCCGACGAGCGGCGTCACGTTCGCCTTGTCGTCCCCGTCCGAGCCGACGATACCCCAGCGCATGCCGTACGACACACGATCCGCACCGGCGAACGGATGGGAGATCGAAAGCGCGGCCTGGCCAACCGGATTGAATGGGAGTCGCGCTCCGGTCGAGACGTTGAGCGCGCGATACAGGTTCGTAAAACTCGTCTCTACGAGGATGCCCGGAACGGGTCTCGTCGAAGCCGTGAAAACTAGGCCGGCCGTCTCGGCGCGCTGCGCGTTATAGGGGATGAACGTCTCGGGATTATCGACGATGAAGTTCGAACCGTTGCGATCGAACCATCCGGCGGAAACCGTGGTGCGAGCGGTCTCGTACGCGACCGTCGTATCGGCGGTTTGCGCTTTCTCCGGTAACAGATTCGGATTCGAATATCCGGGATAGTAGAGATCCTCGAGCGTCGGTACGCGAAACGATTCGCCGACGTCGCCGGAAAATTTCAGAGCGCCGCTGCGGATCGTGCCGCCGAGCGAGGGCGCGAGGACGCTACCGTGCGGCGAATCGTTCTCCGCGCGCAAGCCTCCCGTGAGGCGCGCGCCGGCGAACGGCGACACGCCAAGTTGCGCGTATGCGGCGGCCTGTGCTTGCGCCGATCCGAGCGCGTACGCCGGCACGGCGGGCGTCGCCGGATACCCGTCCTCCGCCGGATAGCCGGGCGT
>Ga0116229_10009818_pt1 | contig 14522 bp, 16 predicted proteins | sample S1TSphgellanicum_3_FD_87313 | JGI IMG/M metagenome (GOLD analysis project Ga0116229, IMG submission 87313) | Host-associated microbial communities from peat moss isolated from Minnesota, USA - S1T2_Fc - Sphagnum magellanicum MG | ecosystem: Host-associated > Plants > Peat moss > Unclassified... | reverse complement strand
TCTCGGGCGGCGAGAAAAAGCGCAACGAAATTCTGCAGATGCTCGTGCTCGAGCCCAAACTCGCGATTCTCGACGAGACCGACTCGGGGCTGGACATCGACGCACTGAAGATCGTCGCGCAGGGCGTGAATAGTTTGCGCGATCCGACCCGCGCCGTGATCCTGGTGACCCACTACCAGCGCCTGCTCGATTACATCGAGCCGGACCGGGTACACGTGCTCGCCGGCGGCCGGATCTTGAAGTCCGGAGACAAATCGCTCGCACTCGAGCTCGAGAAGCGCGGCTACGACTGGCTGCTGGAGAAGGTGGCGTGAGCGCCGCGCCGACCTCCGCCGCCCCGGGTCCCTCCCCCGCGCTGCGTTCCTTCGAGGCCGCCTGGGCGGACCGCAGCGGGGATCCGCTGCAGGCCTGGCGCGGGCCGGCCATGCAGCGCTTTCTCGAACTCGGGCTGCCGACGACGCGCGAGGAGAGCTGGCGCTACACGAACCTGCGCCGACTCGGCGCGCGCAGCTTCGTGCCGCCCGCGGATCGGGGGGCGACGCCCACGGCGCCCGACGCGCCGGCGGGCGCGCTCGCGTGGCTCGGCGCCGCGGCCCTGCTGCCCACCGTGCTGCTCGTCGACGGCGTTGCCCGCCCGACGCCCGCGGGCCTCGCCGCAGGTCTCCCCGCAGGCATCGACGTCGAACCCCTCTGCGACTACGCTGCGCGCGATCCGGCCGCGGCGGCGCGCCATCTCGGTTGGCGGCCCGGGTCCGAGCGGCAGCGCTGGGCGCTGCTCAACACCGCGCTGTTCGACGGCGGTCTGCACGTGAGGATCGACGCGGCGGCCGCGCGGCCGCTCCTCGTGCTGCACGTGAGCAGCGCCCGCCGGGCCGATACCGTCTCCCATCCGCGCGTGGTCATCGAGGCGGCGCCGGGCAGCTCGGCCGTGATCATCGAGTTGCACGTCGCGGACGGCGAGCTGCCGGTGTTTTGCAATTCCACGACGCAGATCGCGCTCGCGGCCGCGGCGCGGCTCGACCATTACCGGGTGTTCGCGACCGGCCCCTCCGCGACCCACGTCGACACGCTCGACCTGCGCCAGGCGCAGGGCAGCCTGTGCCGTCAGTTCAGCGTCGCCCTCGGCGGCGGTCTCGTGCGCATGAGCCTCGATGCGCAGCTCGAGGAGACCGGCGCGGAACTGCAGAGCCACGCGCTGCTCGTCGGTCACGGGGCGCGCCACGTCGACTGCGTCAATACCGCGATCCATGCGGCGCCGGCCACGCGCAGCCGGCAGACGGCCCGTGCGATCGCGAGCGGCACGAGCCGGGTCGTGTTCAACAGCAAGGTCGTGGTCGACGCGGGCGCCACGCATTCCGAATCGCAACAATCCTGCCGCGCGCTGCTGCTCTCGCCGGAGGCCGAAATCGACACGCGCCCGCAACTCGAGATTCACACCGACGAGGTCAAGTGCGCGCACGGTGCGACGACCGGCCGGCTCGACCCCGACATGCTGTTCTACCTGCTGTCGCGCGGCATCGACCGCACGACCGCGCAGAGCCTGCTCGTCTACGCCTTTCTCGCCGACGTGCTCACGGGCATGAGCGTCGTCGAGCTGCGCGGCGCCGTCGAGAGCGCCCTGATCGCCCAACTCCCCGACTCACGACTCCTGCAGGCATTCCGATGATGAACTCGTCCGCGGCGCCGCGCGCGCCGCTCGCTTTCGACGTCGACGCCGTGCGGCGCGACTTCCCCGTGCTGGCGCGCAGCGTGCACGGCAAACCGCTCGCTTATCTCGACAACGGCGCCTCGGCCCAGCGCCCGGAAAGCGTGATCCTCGCCGTCGACGATTACGAACGGCATCATCACGCCAACATCCACCGCGGGGTGCACGCCTTGAGCCAGGAGGCCACCGGCCTCTACGAAAGCGCGCGCGACCGGGTCGTGGATTTCTTGAACGCGCGTTCGCGGCACGAGATCATCTTCGTCCGCGGCACGACCGAGGCGATCAATCTCGTGGCGCAGAGCCACGGCCGCTCCACGCTGCGACCGGGCGACGAAGTGCTGATCACGTATCTCGAACACCATGCCAACATCGTTCCGTGGCAGATCGTCTGCGAACAGACGGGCGCCTCGCTGGTGGTCGCGCCCATGGACCAGAACGGCGAGGTGCATGCGGACGAGGTCGTCGGGCGCATGACGCCCAACACCAGGATCCTCGCGATCGCACACGTCTCGAACGCGCTCGGCACCGTGCTGCCGGTGCAGCAGCTCGTGGCGGCCGCCAAGGCGCGCGGAATCGTCACGCTGATCGACGGTGCACAGGCCGTGCCGCACCTGCCCGTCGACGTCCAGGCGCTCGACTGTGATTTCTATGCGTTCTCCGCCCACAAACTGTTCGGCCCGACGGGGATCGGCGTGCTCTACGGCCGCGAAGCGCTGCTCGAGCGCATGCCGCCCTGGCAGGGCGGCGGCGACATGATCCGGAGCGTCGCCTTCGAGCGCAGCACCTACAACAGTCTTCCCTACAAGTTCGAGGCGGGCACGCCGAACATGTCCGGCGCGATCGGCCTCGGCGCCGCGATCGACTACCTGCAGGGGCTGGACCCGGTCGCCGTGCATGCGCACGAGCGCGCCTTGCTGGCGCACGCGACCCTGCGCCTCGAGGCCGTACCGGACTTGCGCATCGTCGGCCGCGCGCGGCACAAAGCCAGCCTCGTCTCCTTCGTCGTGGCCGGCGTCCACGCGCATGATCTCGGCACGATTCTCGATCAGGACGGCATCGCGATCCGGACCGGCCATCATTGTGCGATGCCGGTGATGACCTTCTTCGGCCTCGCCGCGACCGCGCGCGCCTCGTTCGCCTTTTACAATACCTTCGATGAGATCGACCGGCTGGTAGCCTCGGTCCATCGAGCCCGCGCCTTGTTCGCCTGAGGCCGCCGACCGACATGCACCTTACCGATCTGTACCGCGACGTGATCCTCGACCACAATCGTCGGCCCCGGAACTTCGGCCCGCTCGACGCCGCGACCGCCACGATCGAGGGATTCAACCCCCTGTGCGGCGACCGTCTCACGCTGCGCCTGCGCCTCGACGGCCAGCAGATCGGCGAGATTCGCTTCGAGGGCGAGGGCTGCGCGATTTCGACCGCATCGGCATCGCTGATGACCGAAGCCGTGAAGGGCAAGTCGCGCGACGAGGCGCTCGCGCTGTTCGAGCGCGTACACCGGCTGCTCACCGACGATGCCGCGCCCGTCGATGAGGATCTCGGAAAATTGGCGGCGTTGTCCGGCGTGCGGGAATTCCCGGCGCGCGTGAAATGCGCGAGCCTGTGCTGGCACACGCTGGCCTCGGCGCTGCACTCCCCCGAGCCGGCCGCGCTGCCCGCGGTCTCCACCGAGTAGGTCCGCCGTGAGCATGCGGTCCCACGAGAACGAGCCGATCGTCGTGCAGCGCGACGTCAAGGCGGTCGCGATCCCGGCCGGCGTCGAGGTGAAGCTCAAGCTCGGACAGGTCGGCTACATCACGCAGGCGCTCGGTGGAAGTTTCACGGTCTACGTCGACGGGAATCTGTTTCGTATCGCCGGCAGCGAGGCCGACGCGATCGGCATGACCGTGGCCCAGGCGCCCGAGGTGCCTCCCGGCGCCTCGGAGGAGGACATCAAGAACGTCGTGTGGCAGCAGTTGAAGACCTGTTACGACCCGGAGATTCCCGTCAACATCGTCGATCTCGGCTTGATCTATGAATGCGACGTGCGCAAGAACGAGGACGCGACGCGCACGGTCGACATCAAGATGACGCTGACCGCGCCCGGCTGCGGCATGGGCGAGGTGCTGGTGCAGGACGTGCGCGACAAGGTCGAGATCGTGCCGACCGTCGCGCAGGCCAACGTCGAACTCGTGTTCGACCCGCCGTGGAACCATACGATGATGTCCGACGAGGCCCGGCTGCAGACCGGCATGATGTGACGTGAACCCGCCTGACCTCTGCCCGGAAACGTGGATCGACGCGGGCGCCGCCGTGGACCTCGAGGACGGTCAATCGATGTCGATCGCCACCCAAGAGTGCCTGATCGCGGTCGTGCGCAGCGCCGGAGAGTTCTTCGCCATCGAGGATGTCTGCACGCATGACGGCGCCGAACTCACCGGCGGACCGGTCGAAGGCGCAGAGATCGTCTGTCCGCGCCACGGTGCCCGCTTCTGCCTGCGCAGCGGCGCGGCGTTGACGCCGCCCGCCTATCAGGCGGTGCGCGTGTTCGCGACCCGGCTCGACGCGGGACGCCTGTGGATCCGCGCCGGCTGACGCTGCTGCGCCATGGGTTTGCGGAGCCCGCGCGCGAGAATCTCGAGGACTTCGATCGACCCTTGAGCAGCGCCGGGATCGAGGCAGCGCGGCGCGCCGCCGGTCGCATTCTCGCGCTGCGCCCGACGCCCGATCTGATCGTGACGAGTCCCGCGAAGCGCACCTCGAGCACGGCGGCCATCGTGGCCGAGATCTGCGGGCTCGAGGGACCTGCGACGCTGACCCTGCCGAGGCTGTATCTCGCGTCCGGAAACACCGTCTGGCGGCTGCTCGCGAGCGTCGATCCGGCCGCCCGCCACGTCATCATCTGCGGCCACAATCCGGGCTTGAGCGACCTCGCGAGCCGCTTAGGACCCCTGCCCCGGACCCGCGATCTGCCCACGGCCGGCTTCGTCAGCGCGCGCTTCGCGGATCGTCCCTGGAGCGCGCTCGACCCCCGCCTCGCCCTCTACTGTGATTGACCGCGGTCAGAAGGCGTAGACGAGATTCACCGTGCTCAAGGTGTCGGTCGGCCGGCTCGGGGCGGGCGGTGCGCTGTTGTGACGCAACTCGAAGGCCACGGATAGCGAGAGTTTCGTGGTCATCGCCACGACGAGCGCGAGATCGTCGAGCAGGAATGTATTGAGCGTGTCGCTGCCGACGCCCATCCGAGCATCGCCAGCGTATGCACCGATCCCATGTCGTTCCTCGTCGATAAATTGAGCCGTCGTCGGCTAATTGTTGACCCCTAATCGGCCATAATAGCCCAGGATCCGGTCCACCAAGGCCGGAAGTCGCCCGGCAGCACGTGGGCAACGGTCCGACAACAGGTAATGGCAGCAGTGAATCAGGAATTTCTGGATCGGCTCACCCAGGACACCGAGGCTCTCGAGGCAGAAGGCCTGCTCAAGCGCGAACGCCTGATCGGCTCGCCCCAGGGTCCCACCGTGCGGCTCACCGACGGTCGCGAACTGATCAATCTGTGCGCCAACAACTATCTCGGACTCGCGAGCCATCCGGCCGTCGTCGCGGCCGCACACGAGGCACTCGACCGTTTCGGCTACGGCATGGCCTCGGTGCGCTTCATCTGCGGCACGCAAAGCGTGCACCGGGAGCTCGAGGAGCGCCTCTCCGCCTACCTCGGCATGGAGGACACGATCCTCTATTCCTCGTGTTTCGATGCGAACGGCGGACTGTTCGAAACCCTGCTCGACGAGAAGGACGCGGTCATCAGCGATGCGCTGAATCATGCGAGCATCATCGATGGCATCCGTTTGTGCAAGGCGCGCCGGCTGCGCTACGCGAACAACGACCTCGCCGAACTCGAGGCGCGCTTGCGCGAGGCCGCGGACGCCCGGGTGCGTCTGATCGCGACGGATGGCGTCTTCTCGATGGACGGTTCGATCGCGCGGCTCGCCGAGATCTGTGAGCTCGCGCAGCGGTACGCGGCCCTGGTCATGGTCGACGACTCCCATGCCACGGGCTTCATCGGTCCTACCGGACGGGGCTCACATGAACTGCGCGGCGTGATGGGCCGGATCGACATCCTGACCGGTACGCTCGGCAAGGCCTTGGGCGGTGCGAGCGGCGGCTACGTGGCCGCCCGCCGAGAAATCGTCGGCTGGCTGCGGCAGCGTTCGCGGCCCTATCTGTTCTCGAACAGCATCGCGCCCGTGGTGGCGGCCGCCACGCTGCGGGTGCTCGATCTGCTCGAGGGACCCACGGACCTGCGCGAACGCGTGCACGCCAACGCGCGCCATTTTCGCGGCCGCATGCAGGCCCTGGGGTTCGACCTGCTGCCGGGCGAGCATCCGATCGTGCCGATCATGCTCGGCGACGCGCCGCTCGCGCAGCGGCTCGCCGCGCAGATGCTCGAGGAAGGCGTCTACGTGGTCGCCTTCGCCTACCCCGTCGTGCCGCAGGGCAAGGCGCGCATCCGCACCCAGATGAACGCCGCGCATTCTATCGGCGAACTCGACCGCGTGATCGAGGCCTTCGGCCGCGCGGGCCGCTCGCTCGGCATCATCCATTGATCGCAGGACGAGGATTCCCATGAAAGCATTGGTCAAGGCACGCGCGGAACCCGGCATCTGGCTCGAGGACGTCCCGGAACCGACGGTCGGTCACAACGACGTGTTGATCAAGGTGCGGCGGTCCGCGATCTGCGGCACCGACATGCATATCTTCAATTGGGATGCGTGGGCCCAGAAGACGATTCCCGTGCCGATGGCGGTCGGACACGAATACTCAGGCGAAATCGTCGAGGTCGGCAGCGAGGTGCGCGGGTTCGCGGCCGGCGACCGGGTGTCGGGCGAAGGGCACATCACCTGCGGACATTGCCGCAACTGCCGTGCCGGCCGGCGCCATCTGTGCCGCAACACCCAGGGGGTCGGTGTCAACCGTCCGGGCTCGTTCGCCGAATACCTGGCGATCCCGGCCAGCAACGTGTTCAGGCTGCCGGCGGCCGTGGACGACGAGATCGCCTCCTTCCTCGACGCGTTCGGCAACGCGACGCACACGGCGCTCGCCTTCAGCGTCGTCGGCGAGGACGTGCTGATCACGGGGGCGGGGCCGATCGGCGTGATGGCGGTGGCGATCGCGCGACACTGCGGCGCGCGCCATGTCGTGATCACCGACGTCAACGACTACCGCCTGACTCTCGCGACCCGCATGGGCGCCTCCAAGGCGATCAACGTGACCCGCGAGTCGCTCGACGATGCGATGCGCGATCTCGGCATGGAGGAGGGCTTCGACGTCGGCTTCGAGATGTCGGGCAATGCCTCTGCGTTGCGCGAGATGCTGCGAACCATGAACCACGGCGGCAGCATTTCCATGCTGGGCATTCCGCCGGGGGACACGTCGATCGATTGGAATCAGGTGATCTTCAAGGGCCTCGTGATCAAGGGCATCTATGGACGCGAGATGTTCGAGACCTGGTACAAGATGGCGAGCATGCTGCAAAGCGGGCTCGACGTGCGGCCGGTGGTTACGCACCGCTTCGGCATTCGCGATTATCGCGCAGGCTTCGAGATCATGAACTCCGGCAAGTCGGGGAAGGTCATCCTCGACTGGTCCGCGCTCTGACGCGGCGGCGCTCGAGCGGCGCCGCGCGGCGCTCAGTCGGCCGGGCTGTCGCCGGGAAGGCGGCACCAGCAATAGGCGTAGAGGCCGCGCGGATCATTGAACCGGGCGAGTGATTTCGCCTCGGCAATGACCGGATCGAGCACGCGCTCGAACTCATTGCGCGGAGGGAGCAACCCGAGACTGCGCCCGAGGCTCTGCGCCTGCGACTTGAATTGCATCAGCAGCTGTTCGCGCAACGACAAGTCCGGTTCGAGGTAATAGGTCTCGACGTCGGGGCCGAGATCCGCGAGCTTCGCCGCGGCCCCCACCGCGTCCTGCAGTCCGCCCAGGTGATCGACGAGCCCCAGGCGTTCGGCATCGACGCCGGCCCAGACGCGCCCCTGCGCGATCTTGTCGATGTCCTCGACGGTCTTCTTGCGGCCGTCGGCAACGCGCTGCAGGAATTCAGCGTAGGCGTGATCGACGCCGGATTGCAGCAGCGTCCGCGCGTCGGGCGTCAGGGCCCGGTCGAGCCGCATGTCGCCGGCGAGAGGGGTCGTGCCGATCCCGTCGACGGACACGCCGAGCTTCTGCAAGGTGTGCTCGAACGTGGGCACGACCGCGAACACGCCGATCGATCCCGTCAGGGTGGTCGGACTGGCGAAGATTTGATTGGCGGCCGCCGAAATATAGTACCCGCCCGAGGCGGCATAGCTGCTCATCGACACGACCACGGGCTTGCCGGCCTGGCGCAGCGCTTTTACCTCCCGCAGGATCTCCTCGGACGCGAACATGCTGCCGCCGGGGCTGTCCACGCGCAACACGACGGCCTTGACGCTGCCGTCATAGCGGGCTTCGCGCAAGAGGTCGGAGGTGCTGTCGCCGCCGATCGTGCCGGGCGGCTGCCGGCCATCCAGAATTTCGCCGGCGGCGACGACGATGGCGACGCGCGCATCGGACTTGGCCTTGAGGGCCCGCCGGGAGTGCACCGAGGCGAGATAGGGCCCCAGCTGAATGCCGTTGAAGGAATGATTGTCCGTGTCCTCGCCGACCAGGTTCTTCAATTCGTCCGCGAGCTGCCGCCGGCTCTTCAATGCCGTCACGAGTCCGCGCTGCAGCGCCAATTTCGCTGCATCGCCGTTCAACGCGGTCAGCGCCGCGGGGGCCTGTGCGACGTAGTCATCGAGCGCCGTGGCGGGCAGCGAGCGCGCCCGCGTCACGTCGCGCTGGTAGGCGGCCCACAGACTCGCCAGCCAGACCGAGCTCTCCTCGCGCTCGCTCTGCGACATGTCGTTGCGTGAATATTGTTCGGTGTAGCTCTTGAAGGTGCCGGCGCGGAACACGTTGACGTCGACGCCGAGCTTGTCGATCGCGTCCTTGAGGAACATGCGGTAATAGCTGAAGCCGTCGATATAGACCAGACCGAGCGGATCGAGATAGACCTCCCCGGCCTGCGCCGCGACGTAGTACTGCGTTTGATCGAGCGAATCGGCGACCGCGACGACACGCTTGCCCCCGGCCCGAAAGTCGCGCAGCGCCGCGCCCACTTCCTGCAGCTTCGAGAGTCCCGAGGGCTTGAGGTCGGACACGTCGAGCACGATCAGCTTGATGCGCGCATCGCCCTTCGCGGCCGCGATCGCGTCCGTCACATCGCGCAGCAGCGTCTCCGATGCGGGTTCGCCCGAGGCTTCGCCGACCGCGCGGCGCACCGCATCGTTCGACAATTGCTCCACGAGCTCACCTTCCAAGTTGAGCACGAGGGCCGCGGATTTCGGCACGCTCGGGATCGATGTATGCAGCGCCGCGATCAGAAAGCCCAAGATGACCAGCAGCACGACGAGGGTCAGCACCTTGCGGACGCCCTCGAGAATGCGCCACACGAGCAGGAAAAACCCCGACACCCAGGACCCGAGCGTCACCGCCGAGCCCCGCCGGAAGCCCGTCCATGCATGCCGGGCTTCGCTGCCACGCCGCGGCTCAGATCTTCTCTTCGATGCGCGCCGCCTTGCCGGACAGATCGCGCAAGTAATAGAGCTTCGCGCGCCGCACGGCGCCGCGCCGTTTGATGCTGACTTCGCTGATCGACGGGCTGTGCGTCTGGAACACGCGCTCGACGCCCTCGCCATGCGAAATCTTGCGCACCGTGAACGAGGAGTTGAGGCCGCGGTTCTTCTTCGCGATGACCACGCCCTCGTAGGCCTGGACGCGCTCGCGGTCGCCCTCGACGACCTTGACCTGGACGACGATCGTGTCGCCGGGATTGAAATCCGGGAACTTGCGCTGGGCGCGTTCGCCGTTCAACTGTTGAATGACCTTGTTCATGTTCTCGTCCTCACCTATGACTTCGCGTCTACCGACCGAGCCCGCCGCGCGTGCTCGCCCTTGAATTCCTCCAGCAGCGCCGCTTCCTCGGCGTTCATGCCGCGCCGCGCGAGCAGGTCGGGGCGGCGCAGCCAGGTCCGGCCCAGCGCCTCGCGCAAACGCCAACGCCGTATCGCCGCATGGTCCCCGGACGCGAGCACCGCCGGCACCTCGCGCGCGTCGACCACGGCCGGCCGCGTATAATGCGGCCAATCGAGCAGGCCGTCACTAAACGATTCCTGTTCGGCCGATTCCGCCGAGCCGAGCGTGCCCGGCAGCAGCCGCGCAACCGCGTCGATGACCACGAGCGCGGGCAATTCCCCGCCCGACACGATGTAATCCCCGATCGACCAGGCCTCGTCGACCTCGCTGTCGATCAAGCGCTCGTCGACACCCTCGTAGCGTCCCGCGATCAGCACCAACCCCGGCCAGGCGGCAACGCGGCGCGCCATGGCCTGATCGAAACGCACCCCGTCGGCGGCGAGATACACGCGCCGGACCCCGGCCGGCAGCGCCGCCGACGCTGCCCGCACGGCGCGGCACAGCGGCTCGAACTTGAGCACCATGCCGGGCCCGCCGCCATAGGGTCGGTCATCGACCGTGCGATGCGGATCGCCGACCTGATCGCGCGGATCGAAGCAGTCGACCGCAATCGCACCGCTCTCGATCGCACGCGCGACCACACCGTGGCTCAAAGCCTCGCGGATCATGAGCGGAAACAGCGTCACGACGGCAATGCGCATCCGCCCTACTCCGCCGCGTCGTGCCAATCCACCACGACCCGCCGCGCCGCCAAATCCACGCGCCGCAGATGTTGCGGCACCGCAGGTATCCAACACTCTCGCTCGCCGCGCACGACCATGAGCGCCCGACCCTGAATCTCGACGAAGTGATCGACCCGGCCGAGCGCGACGCCCGCCAGCGTCTCCACCGCGCAGCCGATCAGGTCGGCGCGCAGAAACTCACCGTCACCCCGCGCCGGCAGCTCCGACCTCGGCACCGCAATGGTGGCGCCGCGCAATCCCGCCGCTTGATCGCGATCGTCGATCCCGACGAGTTTGGCCGTGAGCTGGCCGCCGCTGCGCCCGGTGGATTCGATCCGATACGTCGACCAATTGCCCGGTCGTCCCAGGCGCAGCCGGCGGTGATCGAACAAGCGTTCCGGCGGATCGGTGAACGACCGAATCTTGATCCAACCGCGAACTCCGAACGGCGCACCGACCGCACCGAGTTCGATGAGCGGCGCCGAATCGTCGCTCATCGCCGGGGCACCACGCCAGTCCGCGTCGGGCTAGGCCGCCTGCTTGCGGAACGTCGTGAGCAGCTGCTTGACCCGATCCGACACATGCGCGCCCTGGCCGATCCAATGCTCGATTCTCGCCACGTCGAGGCGCAGCTTCACGTCGGCGCCGCGCGCGACCGGATTGAACAGGCCCACGCTCTCGAGGCTGGTGCCGCCCTGACGCTTGCGGCTGTCGGTCACCACGACGTGGTAAAAGGGCGTTTTCTTGCCGCCGCGCCGGGTCAAACGGATCGTCACCATAACTTAAGTCCTTGAACTTGCTTAGCCGGCTATTGTAGTGAGAAAAGCAGCGCCAGGGCAAGCGCCAGCGAGCGCCGGGAAGCCCCTAGGGGCCGAATCCCGGCGGCAGCCTTCCCGCCATGCCGCGCATCATGTTCTTGAGCATCCCGCCTTTGGCCATTTTCTTCATGGTTTTCTGCATATGATCGAACTGCTTGAGCAGCCGGTTGACCTCGGGGAGCGGCACGCCGGCGCCCTGCGCAATGCGGCGTTTGCGCGAGCCGTCGATGACGTCCGGGCGGCGCCGCTCGCGCGGCGTCATCGAGTCGATGATGCCGATCTGGCGCCTGATGGCCTTGGGATTGACGGCACCCGCGGCCTTGGCCGCGTTCGCCTGCAGCTGGGCGGGCAGTTTTTCGAGCACCGCGGACATGCCGCCCATGCGCTCGAGCTGGGTCAGCTGATCCTTGAGATCGGACAGGTCGAAGGTCTTGCCGGAGCTCAACTTCCTGGCGAGTTTCTCCGCCTTGTCGCGATCGACCTGGGATTGCACCTGTTCGACCAGGGACAGCACGTCCCCCATGCCGAGGATGCGCGAGGCGATACGCTCGGGTTGGAACAGCTCGAGCGCTTCGGATTTCTCGCCCGTGCCGATGAACAGAATCGGCTTACCCGTCACCTGCCGGACCGACAGGGCCGCGCCGCCGCGGGCATCGCCGTCCGCTTTGGTGAGCACCACCCCGGTCAGGCTCAGGGCATCGTTGAAGGCCTTCGCCGCATTGACGGCGTCCTGGCCCGCCATGCTGTCGACCACGAACAAGCGCTCGTGCGGATGAATCTCGGCCTCGAGCAACCGCACCTCGTCCATCATGTCGGCGTCCACGTGCAGGCGCCCGGCCGTGTCGAGCAGCATGACGTCGTAGGCCTGCAGCGTCGCCTCCTGAAGAGCGCGCCGGGCGATCACGAGCGGTGCCTCCGAGGCGGCGGCGGCCGCGAAGCCGGCGCCGACCTGGGCCGCGAGCGTCTCGAGCTGCAGAATCGCCGCGGGCCGGTAGACGTCGGTGCTGACGAGCAGCACCTTCTTGTGTTCCTTCTCGATGAGCCAGCGCGCCAGCTTGCCGGCCGTCGTCGTCTTGCCCGCACCCTGCAGGCCGGCCAGCATGACCACGACCGGACGTTGCGCGCGCAGGTTGAGTCCGGTGGAAGGCTCGCCCATGAGCCGGGTCAGTTCCTCGTGCACGACCTTGATGAAGGCCTGACCCGGCGTCAGGCTCTTGGTGACCTCGACTCCGATGGCGCGCGCTTTGACCGAATCCGTGAAGGATTTCACGACGGGCAGCGCCACGTCCGCTTCGAGCAGCGCGAGGCGAACCTGGCGGACCGTGTCGGCCACGTTGTCCTCGGACAGCCGCCCGCGACCGGAGAGGCTGCGCAGCGCCGATGAGAGTCTGTCGCTCAGCTGGTCGAACATGGCGGGGGATTATAATGCCTGATGGGCGGGTTGGGGCCGTCGAGACCTTGGTATCATGCGGGGCAATCGAAGCACCCTTCCCGTACAGCGGACCGACGTGATCCTCGCCATCCCCTTATTCCTCCTCTACAGCGCCAGTGCCTGGGTCATGCTGCGCAGCGTCACCCACCGGCGCCTGGAACCCGTGGTCTGGGGCTTCACCCTCGCCGCGATCTTCGCGCACAGCGACGCGATCGTGCATCGCATGCGCTCCACCGTACCGTTCTCGATCGGACTGCTCGAGGCGATTTCCATGCTCGCCTGGACGCTCGCCGTGCTCGCCGCCATCATCGCCATCGAGCGCCAGAACCGCGTGCTGTCCGCCATCCTGCTCGGCAGCGCCGCCTTAGGTGCGACGGCGACCGGCACCGGGCATCGCTTCGCGGAGGAAATCGCGCCCGGGTGGGAGCTCACGGCACACATTCTGCTGTCCATGGGCGCCGCGGCCCTGCTGTTCGCCGCCGCGGTCACCGCGGTGCTGATCCTGATCCTAGACCGGCGGTTGCGGGCACGGCGCCTGACCGCGTTGCCGACCGCGCTGCCGCCGCTCGACGCCCTCGAGAAGATCATGTTCCGCTCGATCGGCGCCGGCTTTGCGCTGCTCACGCTCGCCCTGTTCACGGGCTTCGTGTTCGTGACGAACCTGTTCGCGCAGCACTTGATTCACAAGACCGTGCTGTCGCTGATGGCCTGGGTCGTGTTCGCGATCCTGCTGATCGGGCGGCTGCGCTACGGTTGGCGCGGCCGCTCCGCGGTGCTGTGGACCTTGATCGGCTTCGGCATCGTGCTGCTCGCCTATTTCGGCTCGAAATTCGTGCTCGAGTATCTCCTCGGCCGTCACTGGGGTTGACCGCCGCAACGAATGGACCATCTACCGCTCGGTTTCCTGTACTGCGCACTGGCCGCACTGCTGCTGCTGGCCGCCTTCTTCGCCGGCAGCGAGACGGCCCTCATGAGCTTGAACCGCTACCGGCTCAAGCATCGCGCGAAGGCCGGTCAGCGCGGTGCGCGGCTTGCCGAGGCGCTGCTCGCCAAGCCCGACCGGTTGATCGGCCTGATCCTGCTGCTCAGCACCGTCGTCAACGTGGTCACCCCGACGCTGGTCGGCCTGATCGCGTTTCGCCTCGGCGGGAACTTCTTCGTGGCCATCGGCGTGATCGCGCTGACGTTCGTGATCCTCATTTTCTGCGAGGTGGCGCCGAAGACGTTTGCCGCGCTGCATCCGGAGACCCTCGCGATCCCGGCCGCCTACGTGTACACGCCGCTGCTGATCCTGTTGTATCCGTTCGTGTGGGCGACGAACCTGCTCGCCAACGGCACGCTGCGCGCACTCGGCGCCTCGCAGCAGCAGGCGTCGAACTCGCTGAGCAGCGAGGAGCTGCGCACCGTGGTTGACGAGGCCGGCGCCATGATTCCGCACCGCCACCAACAGATGCTCGTCAGCATTCTCGACCTCGAGAAGGCCACGGTCGAGGACATCATGGTGCCGCGCGTGGAAATCGTCGGCGTGGACATCGAAGACGACTGGGAGGAGATCCTCGATCACCTGCGCCAGACCCAGCACACCCGCTTGCCGGTCTACGAGGGCGACATCGATCGTATCGTCGGCGTGCTGCACATGAAGCGCGTCGTGCACGAACTCGCGCGCGGCCGCCTCGACCGGGCGGCGCTGATCGAGGCGGCGAACCCTCGCGATGCGTATTTCGTGCCGTCGGGCACGACGCTGAACACGCAGCTGTTGAATTTTCAGCGCGACAAGCGCCGCATGGCCTTCGTGGTCGACGAATACGGCGACATCCAGG
>Ga0116229_10009815_pt1 | contig 14522 bp, 10 predicted proteins | sample S1TSphgellanicum_3_FD_87313 | JGI IMG/M metagenome (GOLD analysis project Ga0116229, IMG submission 87313) | Host-associated microbial communities from peat moss isolated from Minnesota, USA - S1T2_Fc - Sphagnum magellanicum MG | ecosystem: Host-associated > Plants > Peat moss > Unclassified... | reverse complement strand
GGCCCGGTCCATCAATGGGACTAGGCAAAAAATTTATATTCTTATAACTTATCACTTTTCCTCTTTCCCGACAATTTTATAATTTTATAATTCGTTTATTTCTCGATCAATTATGGTGGAAATAGCTAGTGATAGGCCTTTGTTTAAGACTATTCTGGTGGAGATGGCGTACTCTATCATTCATCTTCATAATCGAGTCAACAAAAGCAGGATAGCTATCCTTTTGCTATGTCTAGAAGAGCTGTAGCTTGGAAAGCATCTCAGATTTCTCCCTCGATGTGACCACTGGAAGCTTTTGGTTGTCATTGTCATCGTCATTGTTCGCGGGCAACAGCGATGTCTGGAATTGCTCGATGATAGCCTCTGTAATGTCATTGTCGATGGGCACGTTGGCAACTGTCTCCTCTTCAGGATAGTTGAGAAGGTTGTGGATTTCCATGGGGTTGTGATAGTGGAACTGACGAATCTACTCTTCCAATTCAACGACCAATTCAGTGGGGGGTTCAATTTCCTGGGTGGCGGTCGCATCTGAGCGGAGTTGACAGTGTTGGAAACAATTCTTGATGGTCGTTGACTGGACATCTTGCTTCCAGGCTGCGATAACGTTTTAGATGTTGTCAAGGAGGTTGATCTTCTCCGGGTCTGTGACACTGCTTTCAATCCTTGATAGCAGTCGGTTGTTGAATCGACGACGGTAATAGGCTTTGGATGTGCGAATGATTCCAGCGTCGCACGGTTGAATTTTTGAGGTGGTGTTTGGCGGCAGGTAGAGCAATGTTGTGTTCCTTAGCTGAATGTTGAACTTCTCCAGATCGGTGTTTTTGATGTGTGCACTATAATTGTTGAGGAGCAGTATCACCTTTCGTCCATCCATGCGTTGATCAAAAGCCATTAGCCATAGTTTGAAGACGTTCTGTGTCATCCAGGCATTTTTATTGGCGTGGTACTTGCAGTCGAAGTTGTCGATGTTGATGTTCTTGAAGCATCGGGGGCGAAACGACTTGCTAATGATCCAGAGTGGCAGTTTGTCAAACTTGTCAGTGTTGCAGCATATAGTGATGGTGATGTGCTCCTTGTTCTGCTTGCGGCCTTCAAGCTGTCTAGTGGCAAGCGAGTTGTCGGCTTGCATACGATAAAAAAGCCCAGTTTCGTCCATGTTGTATATGTCAGCAAGTGCATACTGGTCCAGGATTATGCGGATGCATGGCAGGGACTCCTCAATGATCTCTGTGTCCACAGCACCACTCTCGCCAAATCGACGGTGCGACCGTATCTAATGTCGTTGCTTGAATTTGGCCAGCCATCCGCTCAAAAACTCGAATTTTGGCGCATCAAGATGCAGCCTCTCCAGGAATTAGGCAGCCTTCTGGCGGATCATCTCCCCGTTGATGTTGATATTAGCCTGGTACGCCTCCACCCACTACGCCAAGGCTTCATCCACATCCTGATACATGATCGGTCGCCGGGTTTTGGTGTTCCCATTTACAGTTTCCTCCCGTGCCAACACCTCCGCCGAACGCTGCAGAGTGTTGCTGATTGTTGCCTGCGTCACTGTCACCTGATGAATCTCCTCCAACCACTTCACTAGGGCCCTATGACTAAGGGCTGGGTTGTCCCTCTTATATCGACAGAGGGCAATGCACAGGGACTCCGTCAAATGGCTGTGAGCTGGTTTGGGGGACTTCGCCATTATTGGTTGCTGGTGAAGAAAAAAAACGAATCATGCCCTGCTTTTATGCACAAGCAGTGTAATAAAGTCGATCTACAAGTTTTTGTATTCGCTCGGCAACTGAGTTACATATCTGGAGATACAATTTGAAGCAGAAACTGGTCGTTCGTCGATTTTCCAGAATGTTCCCTGATGCTCCGTCCCTACCGATTCATGTGGATCTGACCGGATTAATCAAGTACTGTATTGACAAGAAGGCTCCAGAACGTTCCGTGACTTTCCAAGGGGTCTCTGCGACCTTCTGCAGAGTGTAGCTCATATTTGTACCATGTATATCTAGTTTAGGGCAAAGTGTGAAGTGCGCTGGAGGGACAATACTCTGGTTACAAGCAGGTTCGGAAAAAAAGTGCTGGATTTCAGATGTTTTTCACCCTTTTTCTCTGCCAAAGATGGGTTGCCTTGATGATAAAAAATGCAAAGAAAATGGGAAAAAGAACAGCCTGCAGCTTTTGAACCTTGCGCCTCATAGTTCCAAACTCTCCCATAACTTATAACCTCTCAAACTTTATCACTGGCTGCCGGTCCCTAGGTGATAAAATTATAGAGGTTCTACTGTACTAAAGTATAAATAAATGAAAAATATTATATGCAAATTGGATGGATATCAAGCCCTAATGATGGTGTTGTTAATTAATTGACAAGTCGAACTTGTTCCAAACCAACTCCACATCAAGCCAATATAAACCAAGTTGACAATGGTGGAATGGTTACAAGTTGAAATGTTAAATGTTGTTAAACATTATAATTACCAACACAATGTGTGATATAAGTAGAATGGTTGAGGACTCTTGATAAATGATTTGATTTTGAACATTGGATTAAGAGGTATAGAGCTTAAATTTTTGTACAAACATTTTATGATCCAATATGTTATTCTAGGGTATTTGCAAGGTGGCAATGTGTGTGTATGGTGGAATGAATGTTTAGGAAAGAAAATTGGTACTATGCAATGAAATCTAAAGATATTCAACATTTTGAAATAAAATAAAATAAATTTGAGCAATTGTAGGTACAATAAACAACAAGTGGTTGAAGTCTAGTTGGAAGAGGTAATGCATTTCCTTCAAAGAAGGAGACCTAAGCATGGATGCATTGGCTGACATGTCTATATTTAAAAAGTGGTGCGCATGTTGGGTTTGGATCTTCAAAATGCAACACAACATAATAAAGTAGTGTTCAAGTTCCAATAGGTTAAATATGTGGTGTTTGAGCTAATGAAAGGATAAAAAACCCAAAAATATAATTTTTGGAAGTTTTTGACATGCAAAAAAAAAGTTAATATTTATGCACTAATTGTTTATCATAAAATATTGAATTCAAAGACAATTGATATGTTGAATCTCCAAAAGAACGTTCTTCACTTTCACAATAATTTTTAGATCAAAGCCATAATTTTGAATTTGAAAACATTCCATCATCATGACATGAATTAGTGAATAAAACTCCTCAAATGTGATTTGTTTTGCCAATGTGATGAAAAAATCATTTTTGTATGTTGTAATCCATGTATTGAATATGATAATCATCACCTTGTCTAATCGACATATATTTTAAAACCAAAAATGATGTAGATCCACAACTTCCACCATTGAAAAAAACATGCATATATGGATTTGATACAATTCCTTACTTCTCTTCTAATGTAGGCCAACATGCATGTGTTTGTCCAAGAACAAGTAAAATTGTACAATCAAATGATTTGTGAATAAATTTAAGACACTTAATCAAAATTTGAGGACTATGGCTATGTTGTTCACTAAACCTCCATTGTCCAACTACATTAGTGGGACATTATTTTTTGAATTGGAAAATTATATGAATAAAGATATTGGGTATCATATATTGGTTGTTGAGTAAAAAATACAATTCAATTGGTTTTATAATAGGATCATGTTTACGATCAAAATAAAAATATAATGAATAGAGGGTGTGAATTAGTCCTAGGTATTAATAATAACGAAAAATATAATGTACATTTAAGGGACATTAATTTGATTTACATATTACATGTATGTTTGTTATTATTTGGTAATATTGGTTTTTTATGTTTGTTTGTTGAACACAAATGAACATATGGATAAACTTTGAATCTCTCATTACTTTTCACAACTTCAACTGAAATTTAAAAATCAAACAAACATATGGTTCCAACATTTGATGCAAACATAAGATTTAAATTGAGTATATTGTGTCTTAAATATGTAATATTAAAAATAATAATTATTATAGGGTGTGAAAAATTAAAGCTCCCTCACATAATACCCTTCAAACAATACCTTGTTTGATTCATGCAATGCCAAATTTAATTAACACATAATGTTTCGTCTCCCCAAGGCATACTATGCAATTTACAAAAGGGAAACATGAATTTAGGTCTAGGTGGACATTGTTTGTCAACTTGAATAGTTTGGAAAACATAATGCCCTTAAATTAAACTAATGAATTTGAGAATGTTTCCTAAAACATTGAAATTTTTACATTGGAATTGTTTATGTTTTGAATTGAAACACCATCAAGGAAGTTTACATTTTTTTGGGGAACTTTTTAATTTCCTACAAAGCAATTTTATTTTATTTTTTCAAATTTTTCATGTTTTACCAAAAGTGGTGATCAACCACAATAGGATTTAACCAAATTTAGCTACAAAACAAATAAAGAAGTGGAAAATCTAGGAATCCTATTTCATGTTGGTAAACCTTTAGAACTTATTAAGTAAGTATGATGATTTCAAAAGAAAAATCCTATAAATTTGCCCAAACCTCCAAAGTCTTGATGATTTCATAACTTTCTTCCTTGAAATGTGGCAAATTTTTGGCACAAAAAAATTAGTACTACCAAGTATTGTTGTGCATTGGAATACACAAGCATATATTTGTTTATTATATTATTTTAGGCATTTTCCTTTTTATACCTTTTATTCATAATCGCTTTTCACATTTCCACACACCATTTCATACAACATAGTTGTAGAAGGGTCACATAGGTACATTCCTTGTTAATTTATGATACCACATGTGACAAAGGACTAATTGTTTTGAGGATTTTATTTTGAAGATCTAATATAATATTTGGTATGCTATTATTACCTAATTTTCTTATATATGTACCCTATTGGTATTATGATTCATAAGCTTAAGTGATTTTTAACTAGGCCCTTTTTCAATTTTGAATCAATGTTTTGAATTAGTATTGAAAAAAACAAACTCCATGTAAACTTGCAAAGAGTGATGTATTCCTCCAAGCTTGCATAATTAACTATCACTTGCAATTCATGATTCAATGATCATAGGGGTGATTATTGATTCTTGAAAAAATGACACCGCCTACAAGACAAGTAACAATTTGTGTGTACATGTTTAGATTTCAAAATAGAAGGAACTTTGCAAACAATTTAAAGGATTAATTATTTGCCCAATGAGTACATTAGTTACTCATACTACATAAACCAACATTAACATTAGCAAAACTTGGTCCAACATACATGACATTTGATGCCTTATTTTCAATGTGACACTCTTTACAATATTTCTTGTGGCATGCCCAATAGCCTTCAATTGTTTCAACATTTGATCACATTATAATGTGGCCTTTTCAAACCCATGTCTTCATTTAAATTGTTTGTTTTTATTCCTTTAATGTGTCACATAGGTGGCCCTTCAAAGGCTTCCTTTACAAAATAAAGTTGGAGTTAGTTGTTTGGCAATTGGAATAGACTTGCCTTCATTTAACAATAGGAATAAGTTAAGTCACCTTTTGCTTACCATTTCTATAAGTTACAAAATGCATGATATTATAAGAAACAACCATGGAGTTAAAATGAAAAACTCCCTAATATGTCATTTCATCTTTTTGTTTTTAAAGGATCAAATTGCGATATGCAAAAACAATAAACTTAGATGATCATGTTTTAGATTCCATCTCAATCTTCATGTAACATCTATGGGTGCAATGAATTCTACCATCCCTTCAAAAATACATAGATCACAACAACAATGTTCACATTAAAATTAATCCAATTCACAAAAGACCACTAGCAAAGGGTGAGGATGCATCACAAGATTGATTTAATAGCTTTATAATTAAATGAGTCACCACAAACCACCAAAACAAATTTTTTATAGTTAGGATGACTTTAAAAGGTTGTAACATGATGGTTATAGAACTAAATGAACCCAAACAAATCTCACAAGTGCATCACAAGGTTGGTTCAAAAGCTCTATAGTCAAATGAATTGTTACAAACCACCAAAATTAAGCTGTAGAATGCTAGGATGAGTTTGAAAATTACATCCATTTAATTACATATTTTAAATTCAAGTCATTCACTAATGAATTGTAAAGAGTCTAAAAACTTTCAGGGTTGTATTCAGTAGTACAATTCTTGGTTTTTTTTATTAGCAAATCTAGAAAAAATACCCCAATGTGGATAAGTGTCAAAAAGATGACTCTATCATTTTGGACAAGTCGATTTCAACATGTCTATTGTGATTGGGGTGGTCTTTTTGACTAATAGAATCATTATGAAAAAAGGGTGTTTTACAACTGGCCTTGCAACTCAATTTTTGAGTTGCATTAGACCTTTGCAACTCATTATACTTATATGTCGTGAGTGCTAACAAACAAATTTCATGAGTTGCAAAGTTGCAATTCATTGTATATATGGTGTAATTCATTGCAATTCTATCAAACCAACTCATTTTCAACTATTGTGCAACTCCATTATAACTATACCCATGATGTCATGTTGATGTCATTAATTGTCATTCATCTATTAAAATCTAACACATGGCACTATGAAGATTTTTGAATTTATAAATTATTTTCTTTTCAAAATATTGATCTCCATCATCCATTATGATTGTTAATGATGGTTTGAAATTGTGACATGTGGCACAATTAAACATTGCCACATGGCATATTAATTATATTTTGGAATAAATAAATAAAAATAAAAATCTATTTTAATGTTTAGGTAGGTTGAAAATAACCATAGGTATGTAGGTTGGTAAGTTTTAAGACATACATACCTACATATTTACCTAGGACCTACCTACCTACCTACCTACCTACCACCTACATAGGTATGTGGAAAAGTAGGACCTACTTATTTAGGTAGGTAAATAGGTAGGAAAACATGAAACTAATTGAACTAAAGAATAATCATGAAATTTTATGTTTTGCCTTTAGGGTTAAACTTTTTTGAACTCATTCCAAAATGGCATATGTATTTTATTATGAGAACATAAGAAAAGAAGCTTTCTTTATATAGTTTAACATTAGATTCAAAGACAAAACATATGGGTTAAATATTGTAGTTGTTTTTTAGTTGCAAATTGAGTTGTAATTGAGTTGCAACTATAAAAAGATTTTCCCACATGTTTTGTCCTTGTTTTTCATTATGTAAATTATATAATTAAACATGTGATTAGTTATTTGGATTATTATTTGGATTATTTATTATTTTTAGATAATTAATTATCAGAATAGTTTATTTTATTTTATGAAAAATAATTATATGAAACATAAAAATTTGAATTAAATATGTGATAATTATTTATTTGGATTGATTATTTGAATTAATTAACCGGTGAGCTAGTTATCTAAATTAATTAATCTAATTCATATAATTGATTATAAGTTTAATTAATTAGTTCATAATAATCAAGTAAATTAAAAATTAATTAAAATTTGAGAAGTACTAAATTATTTTTTAAATAATTATTATATAAATAATATAAAATATGAATTTGGGTAGAAAACATGAAGGTATAAATAGGCATATCCATATGTAAATCAAATTGAATTTTTAATAAATATACATATTGCTTTTAGTTTCACATCTAAATTAATTATATAATTTACATTTATTTATTCATATTAATAGTCAATTTATTGAAAAAATATTTTTTAATAAAACATTATAGATGAATATGTATCCAAGTATTAAGTTATAAATAGTTGTATTATAGTCAAAACATAGTTGAACAATAGTACTTTAGTAGTGACACATTAGAGATTGTATTAATTGTATCAAAGGGAATCATAGTAAAAAACTAATTATAAATGTATTCCATAATGGGTGGTGGAAATGTGTGCACATTGTATAATAGTTGTAACATAGTTATTGTTTTAGTGACAAATTTACAATAGTTTTAAGGTATTTGCCACATGTAACTATTATGCAACTCTTGAAAAAATCAAATATGGTTGATTACATATGTATGTAGGATGTGTATAATTATTGTATAAAAAATCCATTTTCAACTCACTTACAATTATAATACAACTAACCGATTTTTTGACGTGATAATTTATTTATTAATACATTGTATTTTTAGGGGATAGTTGCACAATAGTTGTAATACCTAAGGGATAGTTGCATAATAATTTTATATGAATTGTTTTTTAAGTTTTAGTTGCAGGGTAGTGTGGTTTCAATAAACACATTTTTTGATAATGAGTATGAACCATTTGACTGGTCATTTTGATTAATGGACAATGGACCATTTGATTGGTCATTTTTTGACCCATATTTAAATTTTTTTTTTGGTGGTAAGTAAATAGGTCGTAAAAATGTAGGTAGGTCAGTGGTAGCTTAACATACCCTATCCTACTTAATTTACCTTAACTTAATATAATATATCTTCTTTAATTTATTTAACCTACTCTACCTACTTTAACCTTTTAAGTATGTACATAGGTTATAATGTTAGGAATGGAACCCTCAAGACTTCCCTAATGAAAAACCAACTCTTTAACTAATGGACCACACCATCAAAAGGTGTTCAACTTTTGTTAAGTTTTTTATGTCACATGTTTATTTGGACACATCATTACAAGTCACATGTGTTGAAAGTTGTGGGCCCCCAATTGTTTTAAAAAAGACTTTTAAATATTTATATTAATTATAAAATCAAAATACACACCACAAAAGCTGCCATCATAGTTGTAGACCTCCTTTTAAATCGAATTTAATAGCTTTTACCATAGTTATAAAATTAAAATACATAACACAAAGGCTCCCACCAAAGTTATAAATGAAAGTGTCTAGTTAAAGATTTTTACCATATCCATAGAAATCAAATGATGCACCACAAAAGCACCCATGTGATAGTTGTAGGTCTCCCAAATGCCCATCGAGGTTGTTAATATACTTATAAAGGTCATTTGTAAGTATAATATCTATAATGGTGAATGATGAAGGCATCCATGAGAGGAGGGAGTAGGTAGCCTTCATATTCATAGTTTGCACCCTTGTGTTTTAAGTTATGGCGAGGCTTTGGGGTATTGGTAAGTTAAGTTCTACCACTCTTGGAAGGTTATGGTCAAATTTATTTAGGGATTGTGTTAGGCATGCACCAATTAAGGTTTGGAGGCTTTCACAAATCTTGCAACAAAATATGGAAATTGACTTGAATCAAAGAAAGGATGTCTACCATAAGTAAGGCCATTTTCATTACAATTATAAAAGACATCTTCATCTCCATTGAACACTCCGTACCACCACCATGTGATTTTGTAGTTTATGTTATTTTCTAAACCTCACTTTAAAAATTCAAGTTTTTTTGTGTTATATTTTTATTTGCGCCCCCTTTCTTTATTGTTCCTATTTGTGTGTTCCAAGGGTTCCAAACATGTTTGGTTGTTTTCATACATGACACACGTTTTTTATTTTTCTTTCAATTTCACAAGAAAATGAATGAGAAATTACAAATCCACAAACCTCACATGAAAACAAATCATAGAGCTCATGCTTGCACACAACTTTTCCCTTTGGTTCACACAAAAATCCAAACACTCTAAGCTCACACAAAAATGAAAACAAAAAATTCATAGGAAAACAAAAACATGTGAACTTGGTCATGTGTGTTTTTGCAATGAGCACCACAATTCAACATGAAACTTCTTTGATCCCAAGTTTGGTTGCAATATTGACTTTTGTGCCCAATTGAAATGCAATGTAAGAAATTCAAGTCATCTTTTGCATTTTGGCCCATGTATCTTTGGAACACAAGATTTGAATGCCGTGTTTCAAAAACTTTGCAAATAACTTTTACATGTTATGAATTTTTTTCAAGATGTATCATTTGAAAGTAACAAAGAAACACTTTGTATTCATATTTTAGACACTAGGTTCTTACTAGAGATCAAATAATTATAATTTAGTCCATTTGTTATAATGAATTTTAATGTTTACAATGCATGATGAATGTATTTTTAAAATATTATTGTATTAGGACACCATTTATATTGCAACATGATAAATTATATGTTCATGCATCCATATGTGTGAGGGTGTCATTTTGTGATGTTTAATTAGATTGTAAAACACTAGGTCAAAATTTAGTGTATTTGTAAGGTGCATTATTTGACACAAATTTTCCTCTATAGAAGGTAAGGTGTTCAAAAAACAAAATGCTTGTAAGAATGCATGTTTTACTTTTCAGAATTCATTGCCTCTATTTTCACTTTTTGCCTATGAATCCATCACTATATCATATCAAGAGAAAAAAAATGAAAAAAAAGTATGCCAAGGTGCTTTATGCTTGGGGTAATGCCTTGTTCCTTCAACATTATGGACTTACATATATAAATTTACAATGCGTAAGAGTTCATGCATTTTGGGACAAGACCTAAAATAACATGGACAATATTCATTACCTATACAAAGAATTTTGAATCAAAATCTTGTGTATGTTGCAAACCATGCATGTTTGAAAATTGCACCACAATTAAAAAAACCAAGAAAATTTTAGAAAAAAGTTGTGAAATGATTCTCCTACTATATATATACCCATCTACAACATATAAAGCATAAAAAAGGGTTCCATATAAAGACATATGGAATCCTTTGATTACATACACAAGACCATCATGCTAACCTTTTGAGGTAATAGAAGATATGTAGAAAACAAAGCCCACTTCAAATAGCTCCAATCACCTTGCCAAAAACCTTATGTAAAAATACATAATGGTTTTCATATGGTGTTTTTGCCTCTTTTTAGTCCCCTTACAAGGCTACCTGACCTACCATTATTCAAAATCCACATGCCCATTGTGCAAGTCACGAAAACCATTAAGTTATGGGCCAAGTACAAGCCATCGTGCCCATTTCATGGCTTGTTCCGACATTTTGGCTCACCTTATTAGGTTAGCCCAAATTGCTCACAAGCACCTTGCCAAGCACAATGGCCTACACCCAACATGTCCCATAATACAAAACTCAAATAATTCGTTATTTTGTTTATACAAACCACCAATTGATAGAGTCTCCACCATGGCATCAACTACCTATTTAGATTCTCCAATGTCCATCTACAACATGCTCTAATCCTTCTTGAACTTGGGTGTGTTGAGCACTATTTCCACCACTTGAATTGGCTCGCATTGGCACTTTGGAAACATATGTACACTTGAAGGTCATAAACATGTGCTTTTTCCTTGATGTTAATCAAACACTAATATAGATGAGACCCAATTTTGAATATGAACATTTATTTTCATACATCGTTTGACAATTCATGTTTTGTTTTGGAGTGATGCACTATACAATTTTATCCATGATCACATATTCATCCAAATTGTATAGTCTAGCATTTAGAAGTAAAATCAAAAAAAAAAAAAAACTATTTCATTCTTGGGAAATTATCATACTCAAGAGCATTTGCCATACAAAAATGTGGAATCATCCACTAGATGCAAATTCTTCAAGATGGCAAAATATCAACCTTGCAACATAAAAAGGGGCATTTAAATGTAACTTTAAGTTTGGAACTCTGTCCCAACCAATGCACAACTTAAACAAAGATTTTAAATTGACAAATTTTAAATTTTAAAAATGAGAATGGTTTTAAAACTCAAGTGCAACATGGTTATAACTAATGACCCTCGGCATAACCCATGGAATTATCATCAGGTTAATCAAGTGTAATGCTATAGTACCTTGGCAACTTTGACACTAATTATTATGTTGTTTCTAACAATATTTAAATTAAAAAATAAAATGAAAATCCCAAACAACAACAGAATTTTGTGTAAGGAAAATAAATCTTCTTTTTGAAATATTCTTTTTAAAGCATGAAATCTTCAAAATGAATTTATTATTTGACATACATGTGTTGAAATTGGCCATGTACTATGGTATATGACACTACTAAATTACTACTAGCATATATCAATTTCCAGCTCCATTTTGTTGATAATCCGTTCCATCCTCCCACAACAACTCATATGTGGGGGTATCCAATGACTTAAAGCATTTGATGGTAGGAGAAAGAAAAGCAACTCTAGTTCCCTCAGATATCTCCACTATAGAGTTTAGCTCTAAAATGGCTCCCCATTGGTGTCAAGTCTTTGCAAGCACAAAATTTGAAGAGCACCCATTGAACATTCTTCAACATAGCTTCTCAAACAAAGGCAAACTTGGAACCCTTGGGAGCTAAAAAGGTGGAATGAAATTAGGTAAAGCCAAAATGTCGACCATCTATTATTCTTCTTTAAGAGTATTTAAAAATGAAATCCAAGCTTCTTGAAACATCTCCCATGAATTGGAATTTAAAACAAATATTATGGAATGAATTTCTAGACAAAAAAAATTGACTAAATAATTAGTTCCTAGTAAAATGTAAATCATACACACAAGCCAATTACCATCAAAGTAGCCACATAGGAAAACAAGGATTTTACTCACCTATATTATGCTGGGCAATTTTGTTGAGTAAAAAAACCCAAATGGTACATATTATAAGTCGCAAACATAACTCTATTTTGGATTGTTGAAATTCACCTATGAATTAATTTATAGACCAAAAGAATTGGAAGAAAAAGAGTTACATGCCAATCCCTCTCAATCATCCTCTCCTTGGATTGTTGTTTATAGTGGGTTAACTACCGGAAAAAGAAGAAGAAGAAGAATCTATGGGGAAAGAAGAAGATCATGGATTGCATTTTCCTATTATGTGCAATCATAGGGTAGAAGACTTATATGCATTCTACCACATACAAACAGAATTGTCCAAAGGTTAGGTGGTGCCGTGCATTCATTTCATTTCATTCTCTCGTTTCCATTCCATGATTGTTTTGTGGTTCTATGTTCTATCCGACTTTTGAGAGAGATGCCATAGAGTTTGTACCCCATCTTTGTAGAGTTCCCCATCTTTGTACCCTAGTAAATGTGTTTGCATTCGGACAACAAAAGCTAAGCAACCCAAGATCCATGTGTTTTATGTTCAGACAACTAAAAAGCTAAGCAACCCAAGATCCATGTGTTTTGCATTTGGGTGTTCCGACAACAAAAATGAAGGCAACCCAAGTTTCCAAAACACCTCATTGGTTTAGGGTTTTATCACATGTGGGTGGGGGAAAAAAAAAGCTAAGGGTAAGCAACTCAAGCCTCCCAAAACACCCCCCATTCGTTTAGGGTTTTTATCACATGTGGGAAAGCTAAGCAAATCCAAGTATTCCCCAAACTCCTCATTGGTTTAGGGTTTTTGTCACATGGGAGGGGGGGGGGAGCTAAGCAACCCCAAGTATGAGAAACTCCTTATTAGTTTAGGGTTTTATCACATGTGGGAAAGGCTCACATTATGCAAAGACAAAGTTAGCTTAACTGCCTAGGCTTACATCTCATGGGACTCCTTTTCCCATGGAGTGATGTCTGGGGTTCCTCCTTTTCACCCCCCTTGTACTATGGTTAGTTACTCTCCCACATAATGGCAAGGCTTTATTTATTTATGTAATTTTAATTTAATTTTAATTTTTTTAAATTAAAAATTCTTTTTGGTGGGGACTATTGATTATTGTTGTTGTTGGGTCTGGCAATTTTGCCAGACTCACACAATTACTCACATCAAAAACCCAGTTCTAGCCGTTGGGACTTAGGCTACTATTATTATAATCCAAACAGATATCAAGATTTTGTCAGGATATTTGATGATGTAATGTAAATGTAACCTCTAGTCTCTTATATTATTATTAATTATTCCTAATGATGCAATAATAAGTAGGTAGGTAAGTAGGTAGGTAGGTAGGTAGGTAGGTAAGTAGGTACCCACCTACCTACCTACCTACTTGGTGCCTACTAGGTGCCAAAGAGGATTTTCAAATTTGTGCATGCCAAAAGGAAAATTGACTACAAATTTTTTGTTTTTTTGGGGGCAAGAAAATTGACTACCAAAGGTCTACCACTAACTTATTGACATCTTTTTCAACTCATCTTTTTCTTTTTCAAATTCATGAAAAGCTTATGGGTAAATAAATAAATAAATAATTAATTAATTAAAAAAGAAAAAAGAAAAAAAACTTCCCTGAATTTTTTTTTTGGGGTAAGACATATCAAGAATTATTAAATTTTGGTTTTAGGCCACAATTCTTAACTTCACCCATCATTCGAAAAGAATTTTTTCACCCACTTTAGGCACTACTTCCGTGCATGGCATTTGATCAAGTTTAAACCAATGTTGGGTGAGTTTCTGGTTTGGAGGGTTAGAACCACAGGTTGGTTCTGGTTAGTAGAAAACCAAACTGGAACTGGGGTCTGATTTTTGGACCTGAGTTTGGAACAGGAACTGAGGATTCAATTTTCTCAAAGAAAGAATCGGAACCAATGGAACTGGAACTGGAACTGGAACCAGCCTCAGGAATTTTGAAAACAAATTGAATACAAAGACTAGAACTGGGGGTCGTTAACCACCGATTTTGGTCCAAGGTTACCTGGAACCAAAACCAAACCAGTTCTGATGTTTAGAACCAAAACCAGAACTGGAATTTTATTTCATTTTATTTTATTTTATTTT
>Ga0116229_10009813_pt1 | contig 14523 bp, 15 predicted proteins | sample S1TSphgellanicum_3_FD_87313 | JGI IMG/M metagenome (GOLD analysis project Ga0116229, IMG submission 87313) | Host-associated microbial communities from peat moss isolated from Minnesota, USA - S1T2_Fc - Sphagnum magellanicum MG | ecosystem: Host-associated > Plants > Peat moss > Unclassified... | reverse complement strand
TTACCATGATCATGTCATGTGTTGTAGTTTAGTATAATTGGTGGATTCAAAGGTTATTTAAGTGGCATGTTGATTTTTAATATATGGAAATTTTCCAAAGTTTTATTTTGAAAATTATAAAACGTGGAATTATCTTGTTTATTTTTTAATTATGAAAATGTTATTTTTCTCCAATACCTTTAGGATGTAACTAATTTGGTGACTATTATGACTAATGGGACATATCAACCTATTAATGGATGAAAATAAATGTAAAATTGATGCAACCAATAGGATGAAATTTCTAATAATTGCATCATAGTTGTGAAAATGACCAAAATAGTTGAAAGTTGGTATTGTAGTTGCAAATATTCACAAATCTAGTTGCAAACAACTACAAGTTGCATGTAATCATAAATTGAATGGTTACATTTTGGTTGGTTTCTACTAGTGATAATGACCATTGAAGAATAATTAATTAAACTCAACTTGGGAAACAAAGAAAAACCTAAAGAGGTATTAATTAATGCCATACTACCAAATGTACTTCAAGCACAAATTAAAAAGGTGTTAATGGAATATAAAAACGTTTTTGCATGGAGCTACAAGAATTCAAAAGGAGTTCTAAGAGAAGTATGTGAGCATAAAATTGAACTGATGGTGAATGCTCTTATAGTTAAATCAAAAAATATATAAAATGAATCCAAATTATGCATTAAAAGTTAGTGAAAACCTTGATAAATTACTAGATGTTGGATTTATATATCCTATAAAACCACTCAATGGTTATCCTCTCCAATAATTGTGCCAAAGAAAAACAGCAAATTGCATATATGTGTGGGTTATCAAAAATTAAATGCCCAAACCAAAAAATATTGATTTCAGTTACCTTTCTTAGATTAAATTCTTGATTCAATGGTTGGACACAAAATGTATTCATTTATGGATGCTTATAATAGTTATAACCAAGTTAAAATGGTAGAAGAAGACAAAGAAAAGACAACCTTTATTTCAAAATGGGGTGCATATGCATATAACATTATGCCATTTGGGTTATGCAATGTTCTTGCAACTTTTCAAAAAGTGGTGACCAAAGCCTTTAAGGAATATTTGAATAAGTTTATGCAAGTATTCCTAGATGATTTCAATGTATATGGAAGTAAAAAGGACCACTTAGGCCAATTACAAAAATGCTTGGAAGAATGTAGACAAAATGACATAAGTCTTAACCCAAGAAAATGTGCATTTTGTGTTAATTTGAGTGTTTTACTTGGGCACATTGTTTGTAGTGATCGATTATTAGTGTATCCCAAAAAAATTACTGTAATCACTACAATGCTAGTACAAGTTAATGTGACATAAATAAATAGATTTTTAAGAATAGCTGGTTTCTATCGGCGTTATTTTCAAAACTTTGCTAACAAAGCAACACTTATGTGCAAACTATTAAAGAAAGATGAAAAACTTGAATGGACTAAAGCTTGCAATAAATCTTGGGAGTGGATGATAACATTTATGACGTGTTTGCCAGTGTTAATGGCACCAAATTGGAAAATCAAATTTCATGTGCATACCAACACATCAAACTTTGCACTAGGGGTTATGTTAAGTCAAAACCCATATAATACCATTGACAAACCAATATACTATGCAAGTAGACTTATGAATAGCATAGGAAAAAATTATACAACTTAAAAGGAAGTTTTATCAATGATATATATTGTGAAGAAATTCAAACATTATTTTTTAGGAAATAGTTTCATTTTTTTGGGTAGATCATTAGGCATTATTGTATTTGGTGAACAAACTAACAGTAATAGGTCGAATTGCCAAATGACTCTTTCTATTACAAAAGTTATCTACAAACCAAGTTGAATCCATTTCTTACCAAATAACGTATCCAAAATCAGTCATGAGGAGTTGGCAGAAAGGGTAGATGATTAGTGACTTGACATTCATTTATTTAATGTGGGAGTTGATTGGTATGGTCCAGTCATATAATATTTCAAGAAATGATATTTTAACAATGATGTACCTAAAGAATAAAGAAATCGAATAGTCATAAGGGTTATGCCCTACACATTATATGACGAACATCTATATAAGTTAGGACTGGATGGTGTCCTACAACAATGTTTATTTCTAGAAAAGGTGTTTAAAATATTGGAAGATTTCCATGAAAGGCCAACTAGTGGGCATTTTGGCATAAATATTATTGTGAGAAAAATGTGATCTTCAAGTTATTAGTGGGACACTATGCATAAAGATGTTGTTGAATTATGTCAAAATTGTGACATTTGCCAATGTTTAGAGCCTATATGGCAAAGTGGTAAAGGGGCACTCAAACTGGTCATGGCCTTTGAACCCTTCATGAAACAAGGTTTGGGGTTTTGATTTTATGGGACCAGTCAAACCAATAGCAAGTTATATTGGAAATCAATATATCATAGTAACAATTAATTATACTACTAAATGGGTAGAAACAAAAGCATTTCGAGACAATATGGCTAAAAACACCACTAAATTTATTTACGACCCAATTATTACTCGTTTTGGCTACCTTATCCATCTTGTAAGTGACCAAGGTAGTCATTTCATTAATAAAACTATTGTAATATTAATGGAAGAATTTATGATTTCACATCATAAGTCGCCAACTTACTCTCCACAAGGGAACGAGTAAGCTGAGTTAACTAAGAAAACATTGGGTAAAATATTAACCAAACTCGTAAATGCAAACTAGATGGATTGGGATGTAATGTTAGTCATTGTTCTATGGGCATATCGAATGGCTTATAAAGTGACAACTTAATATACACCCTTCAAGTTGGTTTATAACGTTCAACCAATTATGCTGGCAAAATTTGTGATACCAACTAAAAGAGTTCACGACTTACCGTAAGAAGATATAGACAAAGCTTGATTGGGTAAGGATGGAAGATTTATTTAAACTCGATGAAACTAATTGACAAGCCGGAAAAAATATTAACCATATTCAATTGTTGCACAAAAAACAAAGGGATGCAAAAGGAGGGATGAAAAGTTTTAAGGAAGGAAGTAAGTACTTTGGATGCTTAAAGCCCCAAAAATTAAGGGAGTTAAATTTACATTACCTTGGAAGGGTCCTTTTAAAATACAAAAAAATTTGATAACAACATTGTGGAGTTGTCAACCATAAGTGATGAAGGGGTAAAAAAAAATATATTAACAAAACAAAAGCCTACTATCATGATAATCCACCAATTGATGTAATAATAGTGGTTGTTATAGTTGATACAAAACTTAGTGGAAAATTAAAAATAGGCATAGAAGAATAGCAAACCTAATTTTCCAACTAACTTGTATACCAAACCAAAGAATCTAGCTTAGACTAACCCAAAACAGAAAGGAACATTTAATGAAAATGATATTGAATGGATTGAAGAAGAAGATTCAAGAAGTGCCATACCAAGAATGTCTAAAAATGAAATATTAAAAAAATTCAGTTAAAGGAAGGAATAGACAACAATATCGTTATACCCAATAACTTATGTAAATAAAGAAGGGAGCCATAAAAATAGAAAAGTTGGTCTATAGCTTAGACTAGCTTGTGTGAAGGAAATGGCGCATGATATGCTCAACATACCCATGAATGAGTCGCGTCTTGTATGGCCGCTATAACAACAATTATGTCCTTAAGAGTTAACCAAATTGAAAGCCATCAAGCACATATACCATGTGCAAAAGGACTACTCAAAAAGAAATAATGAACAAATTGTTGAGTGGAATGCAAGAGCAAGAAAAGTGCACAAGAGATAAATTTGTAATAGAATAATAGTTATAAAGCAAGGAGTGCTAGAAGACTTTTGGTTCAAGCCATACATTATGAAGTTTAATGGAGAGAAGTTTATAAAAGAGCGCAAAAGCGACATGCTTATTAGTCTGCAGCCCTAGATAACCAAAGAACTTCTTATAAACCACCAGACCAGAGAGTAAGAAAGACTAGGGAGGAAGGAACTAAAAGTGAGAAAGACAATAGTTATGGAATAACAATGCTTAAAAGATTTGACTTCAAGGATTTGTGGAGTTTGAACCACCCACATCTGAGCATGAAGGAATGTTGGGAGAAATTACGTCGAGTGGAGGTGCTTGTCAAAAAATATATATTTTGAATTTTTTTAGGAAGAGGAACACAATGATTACAACTATGCTTTGGAATCAAGTCTATTGTGAGTTTGGAATATAGGAAGGCAAAGCAAGAATATAGGTTTGTTCCTTACAATTTCCAAAAGCAAAAGCAACTAGAAAAGGAAGTGATTATTTTAGGGCTCGACTATTTCTTTGTTAGAATATATAGAGAGCCTTAGGAGTTACCTTACAAAACCTACATTGTAGTCTTTTGGAACTGGAAGTTCAACTTATACAAAGAATAGAAGTTGGCAATAGGTAAAATGAAGCATGAGATGGAAGAGAGTAGTGGGGGTGTTGCTTCAAAACAATGCAAAGTTAGAGAGTTGGAAAAGTTGCCAACCTTAGAAAAGTTACGAAAAATAAATTTCTTGGGCTATACACACGATAACATTTGGACTTTAATGAAGGAAGAAGCAAATTGGGCAAAGAAAGTAGGGCTTGCCAGAATCAGAAGTTAAATTGGACTCTAGTTGATGAACTAGTAATGAAAGAAATGATCAACAATTACAACCATGATAATTAGTATGTCAAGCTGAAGGGAAGAAAAATTGATGTAGGAGAAGGAGTGGCAAGGATTTTTGGCTTATCCCATAAAGGGATTGTACTAATTGGAAGGGAAAGTCACAACCCAATTGTTGCAACTTACTTCACTGGAAATGGGCATGAGCACTACATACCACACTTAGGTTCTTTGATTGCCAAAGCAGATGGCAAGCGGAAAGTAGCTAGACTAGAAGCATTAATGGAGATTATGTCTTTCAGACAAGGAAACAAGTTTGCTCAAGGTGCTTTGATTTCAACGATGTTGGTAACAGAAAAGGAGGAAATGAACTAGGCTACTTGGTTTTCACAAAAGTTACAAAATGAAATCATTACAATTCAGCCCAAGGTAGGAAAAATTGGAAGACCCAAAACAAGAAGGATATACATTAACCAGACCAGCTTTGACCATTATTGGTCATCACTTCTTGAAGTAATCAAAGCTAGAGAAAGAAGAATCTATTGGGACTAGGAAGAAGACCCAAAACAAGAAGGAGAAGATGATTGTGGATGTTAATGAAATCCTACTAGTAGAGAAGAAGAAGAAGAAGAAGAAGAAGAAGAAGAAAAGCAAACCGATTGTAACCACAAGCAAGGAGATCACATAGGTATCTCCAGTCTAAAAGGGGAATCCTGGTGAGGTTGTTAAAGCTTCAAGCATTGTGAGTGAGATTGGAAGGAAGCATGTTGAAATACCTAGTGAGATAATGGTAATACTCACACAATTGGTAAAAGAAAAAGGTATGCAGAATGTTCCAACAGATGTGGATATGGAGAAGGAGATAATATAGGAGGTAGTTAGTGAGGAGGTGATTATTGAAGCAGAGGATCACAGATCTCGATACTTATAAGATGAGGATGTGGAAATCACTGCAATAAAATACCCATTCCATCAACAACTAGAAAAAAAGTTGTTAATGCAACCTAAAGAAGATGAACAAACAAGGAAGAGTTAATAGGAAGGAAAAGTGTAGCAAATGGAGGAAGAACTACATGCATGAGCATTAATAGTGATGGACCAACAATGGCAAGAAACTGCTAATGATATGGCAAAGTAGTTAGTAGTTATGGAGAGTGGTGCATCCACCAATGGGGACTTGGATGTTGGAATTGAGTAGTTGGAAATGTTGGCATAAAGGATCAAGAAGAAGAATGGGGGAAGTCCAAGAAATACAAAAAAAAAATGAGAGGATGGCAAAGCAATTGGAGGAAAAACATAAGCAACTAGCAAACCAAGTGGAGAAAACATTTTATGAAGAAAGTTAAAGGATTTCAAGAGAAAAAATTTGTTAGCTAAAGACTAGAGTTACTACTCTAAAAGATGAAAAGAGGGAGACGGATGAACTTTTAGCAAAAGTATAGAAGAGGAAGCTCCACGTTGAAGTTCATTTGAGAGGTTAGGTCTAAACCTAGGCACCTAGGTTAAACCTAAACATAGGCCATCTAATTTAGGCTTAACGTACGGTTAGATCTAAGCACCTATGTTAGGCCTAGACCTAAACCACATGGCAATTAATAAATGAAATTTTATTTCATTTGTTTAGCCTTTAGGGTTGAACCTTTTTTATTGGCTCATCCCAAATGGCTATTACATTCTCATGTTTATTGTGTTCTCCAATAATCCTAATGCATTCCTTTATATAATTTGGATTCTTGGAATGGAAACCAAACAATATGGGATAAAAATTTTAGTTGTAACCTAGGGTAGACACACCTATCACTGAACACTTAATGATATTGGATCATTATAACTCTTTTGTCCATGGTTTGTTCCTTTTGAAATTTCAAATAGTTTTGTAGTTTTCCACCTGGCATATCCAAATTTATAAAAAAATGTTATAATCTAGTGGGAAATGAGCAGGATATGCCCTTTCAAAGTAAAGGGGGTTGTGCTTTGGATTTTTTCATAAGTGTTTAATATGATTTTGAAGCTTAAGCTTTTCAACTATTATTTTTTTGACTTTTCACTTTGAATAAGTTTTATAGATTTTGAGATAGTGCATTTGTAACCTTTGAAATCATTCAAAATGAATGAGAAATGAACAAGATATAGTTGTTGGAAGTAAAGGGAGTCTAGACACAAAATTTGAGACAAAATATCACTTTATCTCTTCTTGCATTTTTTGTTTTGTTCCTTTGTTTTTCAAATTCAAAAAACATTTGTAGTTCTTTGATTTGCATTTCCAATGACCAAAAAAACATTCAATTTGGTTTTGAAATGAGGGAAAACTTGAAAGTGTTCGATGATAAAGGACCATTTGGTGTCCACCTTAGTTGTAACCCAATTGTAACCTAATTACAACTCAAATAGTTGTACAAGCTAATCAAATAATCTACCTAGCCTAGTTTTGGCTACTTACGTTGATTACTTATAGTAAAATTATTCATCAACTATTTTTAACTAGATAGTTGTAAAATTACATAATTAAACATATTATCATCATTTATTAAATAATATGGTGAGTAGTTAAAAATTTCAAAAATCAACAATTAAATATATTTATCTGTTAAATAATTAATTATTGCTGAATTGTTTTAATTCCAAATTCATTATAAATTCTTATTAACAATTCACAAAACAAATAAATATTTCAAATATACATATTTAATAGTAAATTTTACATGATATTTTAATTACACTAATTATTATAATGCTGTGATAATTATAATTGATTACAATTACAACAACAATATTAATAATAATATTGTAGCTAGTAGTTAGATTAGGCTAGTTATTTCACTACTTTTACTCGTATTTTTATCTAACTTGTTCGAACTATTAAATGGCATAGTATATAAATATTAAATAAGAAAAAATATTTTATAATATAGTCGTGTTAAATAAAAATAATTTCTGAAATTATATGATAATTTACTATGTATATTTTAATTATTCTAAAAATTATTATAATCTAATCATAAATAAATAAATAAGGAAATTTAATAAAAATGAAAAAAATATTGGAACTAATAACGAAGATTAGAATAAAACTTAAATTTTTAAAAAATGTTAATTATGTATCATTACATGATATGTTGTAAACTAAAATTGAATCTACATGGAAATAATAAATTACACATGTATTGAACATACACATTATTAAGTTGAGTTATATTTCAAAATTTCTTGAAAATATTTTCAAATTAAAGTGTAATATTTATATGCACAAAAAAATTCATCATACATGTAATCATTCATGTATACAAATAAAATTTACATGTATTGTAATAAATAATGAATCTTTATTGTAGTTTTAAGTATATATTAAGACATCATACGTATAAAAATGAATAAACATTAAAGTTCCACAAAATTATGAATTATGTATCATTACTCGATTTGTTGTACGTTAACATTTGATTTATAAAGAAATAATAAATTACATATATTGAACATACATTATTACAAATTCATATTTCAGAATTTCCTTAAATTTTATTTTGAAATCAGATTTTAATATTTATATTCACAAAAAAAAAAACATCATACATAAACATTCATTTGCACAAATAAAATTTACATGTAGTTTAATGTTTAATGAACTTTTATTGAAATTTAAAGCAAATATTGAAATGTCATGTCTATAAAGATTAATAAACATTAGAGTTCCACAAAAAATATTATTATGTATTATCATTTGATATGTTGTAAACTATAATTCAATTTACGGATAAATAATAATTAGGTGTATTAAACATGCACATTATTACAAATTCATATTTTAGAATTTCCTTAAATTTCTTTCAATCAAAACTTATTATTTATATGCACAAAAAAAATCTGCATCATACATAACCATTCATTTTATACAAAGAAAATTTACACATAATTTAATCTATTAATGAAGATAGATTGTTTATTTTATCATGTTGAAATTTCCCAAACCAAATTGCTTCATATAATGTTATTGATATCTTTGAAAACCTAACAATGAATAGGGGTGCACTAACGATTGAAATGTTTTGGAGTTGCAATGCAAAAGGTTATTGATTATTGAACCTTTTTTTTAATAACATTAATAAAATCATAAATAGAATTTTTACTCGAATCCAAAAATGTACTTGGTGTTGTTGGAAAGTAGTCGTTGAGTTAGATTTAATTAAATTTATTGCATAATTTTCATACTTAAGGTGTGGAAGATATTGAATTTTGAATGAATTTTGTTGTTGAAAATTCAAACAAATTACAACAAATTGGGTTTAGAATGGAAAATGAGTTGAATGTGTTCACACTTGGGGCCAACAACACATGTTACCTTATCTATCCATGAAGCTCTTATCTATCCATGAAGGAAGGTAGTTTGTTTTGTTTTGTCATAATGATATTTCCCAAACCACGGTGTCTTAGGTTATGCTATGGAACTTATCATCAAAAAAATTTCAATGAATAGGGGTGCAATGACTTGGTTTAGAATGTTTGGAGTTATAGTGTGGAATCTATTGATCATTGAACAATTTTTTCATTGAATTTTTTGAAAAACCAAGCTTGAAAACTATATTGGAATTTGGGGGCATTCTTGGTATCATTGGAAAGCCCTCACCAAGTTTGATTTAATAAAGTTGATTTTGTAATTTTGACACCTAAAATGTGAATAATATTATTGAATTTAGTAGTTGGAATATAAAGAGGAAGAAGAGGTGGCTAGTGAGGAAGCAACTCAAGAAGAAGCAAAATAAGTTTAATCTTTGTTAAAAAGAGGATGAGGATGAAACAACACCTATCGGGAAGTTGATAAGGAACCAAGAGGTAGCAAATCCTAGAGACAAAGGCAAAACAAAAAAACAGAAGGTGGAAAACAAGGATCAGGCTACCAACATGGATGGAGAGTGGGTAAAAACTAGAATGAGGAAGATGATTTATGGAATTGTTGCTCCTAAAGTCGAACATCCAACTATGGCGGAAAAGGCAAGTGTCAAGTTGTATTCCAAGAGTGATAGAGTATGCTTTGCCATTGTTGTCAAATCCAAAAATATATTACTTGCTGCATCATTTTAGAATTGTTTGAGGGTAGGGGTAACACTACAAGTACTAAGAGGCCATATCACTGAGAAGTAGTTCCTAGCAATGTGGGCTATAGAAGATTTGGAGTGGAGAGAATTTCTAGCCTACAACATAATATGGTTTTACATTTAATACCATAAGCCAAGAGGATATGGAGTGTTAGAGTTTGAGGTGGGTTGTCTGGGGTTCTATGTCTTGAAGTACTATTGTAGGTTAAAGTTTGCCTATCAAGAGTATTACCACCAGCAAGAAATTGCTATCTCTAGCATACTGATTTTTGCCATGACACAAATGGAAACTATCCTAGATCATGTGGTAAGTTAGGCTCATGTTGACCTTGAGCAATGGAAGCAACTAATGGATCACTACTAGGAGCTTGCTTGCTTCACTGACTTGGGAGATTGTGTGTTGGAAGCAATCACGTGGAAAGTAGCTATAAGTTTACAAAGTTTTAGGCAACAGTGCACATCTTGGCCAAGATGCATTGTGCCTACAAGTGGCCATATTGTGCATTCGACATTTGGTGGATAAGCTAACAAAGCGACCACACATTGGCAAGATTGTGCACTACCAACAATGTTTTCATCACCCAATGAAGCCTAATCAAATCAACCGGTATGGAGCAAATTACAACAACAAAAGATGGAATAGAGTCTTTTAACAATGAAATAGATGACTATCTTACTCCTACTTAGATGGTGCTTTATACTGAGAGCAATGGACATCCTAGCCAAGTCTAATAATTTAGTTCTTGTGTGGGGACACTACAACAATTAAGAGGGAATAATGTTAGGAAATGGAGATAGAACAGTAAGCATATAGGCAAGTTGGTAGGCATAGACAAGTTGAGATGAAATAATAGGCAAAACAATGAGATAGAGTAAGCAAATTGGTATGACAATAGGCAAATTAGTATGGTAGTAGATTATTATGTCAACACAATCTAACCGATTTATGGCAAGTCAACTTGCCAAATAGTTAGGCAATTATAATCGTTTTATGGGGAGTATAAAAGAACATTTTGACTGACTTGCAAGGGGTTTGAGGTTTATTGTTTGTATGTTAATGTCATTACTTTAGAGGAATTAAGCAAAGGACTTTAATGGAAATCTTTTTTAAAATAATGGATGCTAGGTTAATGGATTTTATTGGAGATCCAATGGACGTTAGTAATGCATGTGAACTTCAATGGACTTTGAGGGGACCGCATTAGTGGATTTTAATGGACATTCAAAGGATAGATCAAAGCTTGATACCAATAATGTGAAGCTTACTTTAATCTACCAAATGTTACAAGCTTAATACATAACAAAAAAACCCAACAACATCAAAACTAAAACATATGTAAGTTTGAGTGTTTTTTTTCATCTACATATATGTTGCAATTTTATTGAACATGATAAAAAATTACACTTGTTAGTTTCTTACCTCTCAAATTTGCAACCATATGCAACAAGTTCCATTTGATCCATCCACACTAAGCACATCATATGATCAATTTCTTGTACACAAAAAATATATAGCTAATCAAAATATGCTACCTTCATTACTTGTCATTTTGTTTTTGTCTCTATGATCTAAAACCTTAACTTAGTGGTTTACATCCATCATTTATCATCACATAAGAGTATGTGGCAAAATTTTGTCCAAGAAATGGGAGGAAAATTCAAATTGAACAATTTGAAATCAAAGATGAATGTGGCATTTATAATTTTCATCCACTACTTCATCCTTTGAATATGAAACTTTGAGCCCATGTGTACACCTATTCATTCAAGTTGAATCCTAAGATGGGGTTGGTGATGAAACAATTGATCTATTTGAAACCTTAAGTGTTCTTGTGTGTGTTGCTAAAATGTTATTGGTCATGTGTTATTACTTTAAATGTGTTGTTGTATTGTTGTTGTGTTGTTGTTATGTTGGCGTTGGTATTTATTTATCTACTAATATTGTTGATCTAGTGTTATTGTCTTAGAACTAATGTTTTATTTCAATATTGTTGTTGTAGTTATAAAAAATTTGGTTGTTATGCAACAAGAATGCATGCAACCAAATCATTTGCTTTTGTGGGGTTGAAACATGCATTTGTTGGTGATGCCATTGTACAAAACAAATCAAATTGCTTTTCCTTCGAACTTCCATCAACTAGTTGATGTTCTTGTGTTGTTGCTCAAATGTTACTACAAGTGCTACTACTTTTCATGTGTTGGTGTTCTTTGTATGTTGTAGTTGTTTGTAAATGTTTTTGGTGCTATATTGGTGATAGTACTTTTGTAATGATGTTCTTAATCTAAATGTTGTTCGAATATTTTAATGCCAAATTGTTGTAGTTAGATGGTTGGTTGTTATGCAATGGAAAGTGTGCAACCAAATATTTTGCTTTTGTGGGGACTCTAAACACATTTGTTGGTCACATTGTTGTACTTGAAGTGGGCATGTGCATGTTTATGAACAAAACATTTGAAAATGGATGGGATTTAAATTTCACTTCATGGGGACAACTTGGTCAACATGTATGCAAAATGTGGGAGCATGGTGCATGTTTAGAGATTGTTCAACAAGATGCCAATGTCTCAAAATGCGGTGATCTAAACCAAATGGCATTCTAAAACAAGGGTGAATGCACTCTATAATGTACACAATTTGATGGAAATTTGGAACCACATATAATATCAAAAGTAGCAACATGTAAGATTTCACTCACTTTGAATTATTTTAAAGATCACATATAAATGATTTGGGTTTCAAAATTAAAAGAAAGCATAAGAATCATGAATATGAAATCGAGACATAATCGTACATTTGTGTAAATGTACACCAATAATTTAATAAAAGGTTTAAGAAAAACCTTTATTTGACAACAACTTTCCATTTAAAAAAAATTCAAAACTTCCATTATTTTTGTCAAATGATACTTAACCCAAGTAAATCTTCAATGTAAGAACATCTTTCAACCTAAAAAAATCATAATCATCAACATTATCAAACCATAATGTACTAATGAACATTTTAAATTTATCTAATTTAACATAAGAAGAAATCTTGGGTTTCTCCACTACCCAAGTCCATTATGTTTTTAGTGAAATGGGACAAAGTTCATTAATATGCAACTTACATGGTTTTGATTAAAAAATACTAGTTGATTATGACATGTTTAGTGAAATCTTGTTTAATTGTTTTGGGTAGTGACATGTTGCACTAGGTAATTTGTAATTTTAAAAAATTGACATGGATATTATGAGGTCCCAAGGTAATATGACATGGATTGACATGCCACATTATCATGTAACACATTATTAACTTTTAAAACCTTTTTTTTTCTGGTCACGAATTGTAAATTTTTTACGGCATGTTCTGACAAAAGTAAATGCCATGATTTAATATTAAATAATAATAGTAATTTGGATGTTTTAAACAAAATATTTTGACAATATTCATTACCATCATACATGTTTTATATATCATATTTATACATGATACATCAATGTATATACACATTACATACATTAACACGCACATTCATCAAGGTTTGAACCCAAGATTTCATGGAGATGCACCAAGGTCTTCACCACCAAACCATTTCAAGTCTTTGATAAAAAATTTTAAAATTTTAATTTTATTATCTTTGACATAAAATTATTTTAAACATTCAAACTTTAACATACATTTTCTTTTTCAAAATTTATTCAAATCCTATAATGAAAACATGATCTTGAAATTTATTCAATCATCTATTCATGAAAATAATTATAATTTATAATTATGCAATATGAAGGGTTCAAAAAAAAACTTAAAATAACATGTTATGAATAAAAAGAAATCTACAATTTTTTTTTTTGTGTAAATTCATTTACAATATTCATATATGGGATTGAATTCAATGTGAGAAAAAAAAGTGTTTTGTAATTGGCCTTGTAGCTCAATTTTTGACTTGTAATAGACACTTGCAACTCATTGCAACTTAATCAAAACAACTCATTTTCAACTACTATTTGATTCCATTATAACTACACCCATGATGTCATGTTGATGTCATTAATTGTCATCCATCTATTAAAATTTAACATGTGGCATTACGAAGATTTTTGGACATAAAAAAAAAATTGAAATATTGATTTCCATCGTCCATTATGATTGTTAATGATGGTCCGAGATTATGACACGTGGCACAATAAATTTTTTGCAACATGGCATATATTGGAAAAAATTAAAAATTAAAAATAATTATTTTAGTAACTAGGTAGGTCATACATAACCATAGGTAGGTATGTTGGTAGGTCTTAAGGGGTACATCTTAATACAATCTTGTGAGTAAATTAATTACAATTGAATTATAACTATAACACTTAAGCGTTCAAAGTAAGCTAAATCCAAGGCGAGGTTCCATTTTTTTTGGCATTTAAACAAAACTTGAACCCCTCTTATTAGCGCATTTAGTGCATTAAAATCGTAAAAAATGGAATAAATTTGAAAAAGTTTTGGCCCCTCAAAATAGAGGGGTCAAAAATTCAAAAAACAAATTACCAAATGCTACAAAGGCCAGTTCCCAAACACCCAAATAATTCATTATATGTTGTTTTGTTGTTGTTAAAGTTCAAAGATAATTTGTAGAATTTCAGGTGGTGTTCCTACAACACTTTAAATCATTTAAAATGAATAAGAAATAAGAAAGTTATAAGGTTTGAAAGTAGGAGGGGTACAAAAAAAAAAAAAAAAAAAAACGTGTTTTGTAAGTTGGAAAGCTTATTTCTCTTCTTGTTTTTTTTTCATTACTCATTTCCTTTACACTTTAAAGTTTATTTCTAGAACTTGAGGTAGCGGTCTCATAACAT
>Ga0116229_10009812_pt1 | contig 14524 bp, 11 predicted proteins | sample S1TSphgellanicum_3_FD_87313 | JGI IMG/M metagenome (GOLD analysis project Ga0116229, IMG submission 87313) | Host-associated microbial communities from peat moss isolated from Minnesota, USA - S1T2_Fc - Sphagnum magellanicum MG | ecosystem: Host-associated > Plants > Peat moss > Unclassified... | reverse complement strand
TCCCCCTCCCCTGCCCAGGGAGGTTTCTGCCCCCTTCCCTTCCCCAAAAATTTCCCCCCCCACCCCCCCTCCCCCCCCCCCCTCCTACCGACCTCACCTCATTTCTTGCTCATTTCATCTCCAAAGCTCGGGAGAGCTCCCGAATTTGAGTAACACAGAGCTTCAAGGAGACATGAGACACAAGGCTTGACGAAAGTGGAGAGCTCAATGTTGAAGGAATGTGGAGAGGAGAAAGCAAGAGGAGCACTTCATCCCAAATGCAGAAGCAAGAAAAGAAAAATAAGCTCTCTCCTTTCTTTGCATCTTTTTTTTCTCTATGGTTCTTTTTTTCTTTCTTTTCTTTTGCTTGAGAAAAAGAAGATGCTAAGGACAAAATGCTTGAAACGAAAGTGTAGAAACAGGAGGCCAAAAGTGGGAGCCAAAAGTGAAAGGGCAGAACAAAAGCTTGAAGGTAAGCTCCCTCCCTTCTCTGCATTTTTTTTCTTCTCTATGCTTTTTTTTTCTTTGTTTTTGTTTTTTTTTTTTTTGCTTGAAAAGAAGAAAATGTTAGGAGAGAATGTTGAAACAAAAGGGCAGATTTGGGAGGGTAGAAATGAGAGCCAAAAGTGAAAGGGTAGAATGAGAGTTTAAAGGAAATCTCCTTCCCTTCTTTACATTTTTTTTTCTTCTCTATGGTTTTTTTTTCTTTGTTTTGTTTTCTTTTTTTCTACTTGAGAAGAAAAAGATGCTAGGAGAAAGCGTTTGAAACAAAAGGGCAGAAGTGGGAGGGTAGAAGTGGGAGCTAAAAGTGAAAAGGCAAAGCGAGAGCTTAAAAGAAAACTCCCTCCTTTCTCTGCATATTTTTTCTTTTCTATGGCTTTTTCTTTGTTTTTTTTTTCTTGAAAAGAAGAAGATGCCAAGAGAAAGCGTAACAAAAGGGCAAAAGTGGGAGGGCAAACGTGGGAGCCAAAAATGAAAGGGTAGAGTAAAAGCTTAAAGGAAAGCTCCCTCCTTTTTCTATATATATATATTTTTCTATATATATATTTTTTTTCTATGGTTTTTTTTTTTTTTTCTATTTGAAAAAAAGAAGATGTCAAGAAAAAGTGGTTGAAGCAGAAGGGCAAAAGTGGGAGGGCAGAAGTAGGAGCCAAAAGTGAAAGGGCAGAACGGGAGTTTAAAGGTAAGCTCCCTCCCTTCTCTTGGTTTTTTTTTGGTTATTTTTTGGTGTGTTTTTTCTTCATTATGTTTGAAAAGAAGAAGATGACGTTGTTTTCTTTTATGGTGTTATTGTAGCAAAAAAAACAATGGCAATTTGTTGCCATTACCTTCTTCTCTGGTGGTGTTTAAGCAAAGAAAACAACAACAACTTGTTGTTGTGTTAAAACAGAAGAAGATAACGACAATGTGCCATTGTCTTCTTTTGTGGTGCTATTGGAACAAAGAAAGTAACGGCAATAAGTTGCCGTCACCTTCTTTTCTGTGTCTAAGAAGAAGAATAGGATGGTGTGGCACGCCGTCTTCTTCTTCTATGGTGGTTTCTTAATGAAAAAGGTGATGGTAATTTGTTGCCATTACCTTTTTCTTTGGTGGTGTTAAAGTTCAATTTGGTGGTTTTTGGGTGTTTATAAGGTTCAAGGCACAATAAAGGAAGAGTTTGGTGCAAATGTAGTTCAAGCTGAGATGCAACATTATCATATATACATTGTTCGTCATGTAGTAAAGGCTACAAATGCAGCAACTTCTTACCGAACTAAACACGATATCGTAAATAATTATATGGTTTAGGGTTTTCACTTTATATAATTAGCTAAGTTTTTTCAGCCCTTTCATTTTTTGGACTACCCAATTTTTGAATTTTGGTTTTTTTTATATATTATAGAGAACTTTTTTTTCATTGTAATTTTTAGCATTTTTTTATCCAACCATATTTGTACATCTTTTATTAATATAATATTTTTCTTTAATCACACTTGTTTGATGGGTATATGGTTAATGATATATGTTTTTTTTTCCATAATCTTCTTTAATTGTAAGTACTTTAAATGTAATAATCAAAACTTAAATAAGCTAATATGAATAGGTAACATTAATTTGTTTAAGGTTAACAAAGATAAAAAATGAACATTGTGCAATACCTACATCCTTTCTATTATAATTTCCATCATGTCATTTCAAATATGCAATATTTGCATATAAGTCTTATAATGGATATTGGTTTTTTTACAACCATTGTAATACTTGCATATAAGTCTCGTAATAGTTGTTGGTTTTTTTACATCTATTGCATTACTCACATGTAGGTTTCGTAATAGTTGCTAGTTTTTTTGCATCCATTATAATACCCACATGTAGGTCCATAAATAATTGTTGATTTTTAAAATCTTTTGCATTATTTGCATATAGGTTTCTGTTATAATATTTATGGGATTCATATGACATAATAATCTAGTTTAAATAACAACAAATAATGTCATAATTAAGGAATCTTTGGAAAATTATTTCAAATAATGTAAATGATTGATTATCATATTTAAACAATCATTTATTTATTAATATTAATTAACTAATTATTTGGTTGAACCTTAATTATTCAAATAATCAAATTTAAAATTTAAAAATCAAAATAATAATTTAATATTTTAATTATTATTTTAATTACATTTTTTATGTTGATAAGTTATTCAAATCATTATTTTTGATATTTATTTATGATAATTAATTGTCATAAAGTTAATTTAGGTATATAAATAAACATATTTTGGGTACCCAAACCACTTATTTTGAAGTGACTTTACATGTGGGTATTGCATTTAAAGTTGATTATTCATCTAAGGTTGTCTAAATCACCTACAGATTATTTCAAAATGAAGTCACATGCAAGTATTACATATAAGTTTTGGTTTTCATCAAAAGGCCGCCCAAATTACATTGGTTATTTTGAAATGATTCGACATGTGGGTATTACATTTAAGGTTGGGTCTACACCTTTGATTATCTAAATCACCTAAAAGTTATATCGAAACGAATTTGAATATGGGTATTGCATTTAAGGAAACAAAAAAAATATATATCTATTACCATTTGGTAATATTTCCAAGTTAAGTTCTTTCACTTTCTTTAAAAAATATAAAATGACATTGCATTGTTTTACATATGTTTAAGCTTTAAAAATTCCACCCAAAATGCACCCTAGATTTATTTTAATTATTATAGACTTATAAAAAAATGTTAATTAATTTATATGTCCTAAACTCTAAACCTAAACCATAATTCTAACATTAAGTAATAAATTTCACATTAAACCCTAACTCTTTATATCATCAATGTGATCAATTTTGCATTATGTTCATTTTTACATATGTTAAATCATAATATAAGGAGAACAAATAATTTTGAAAACATGAATTTCATGATGTATTGGTGGGGAATCAAATATTTAAAAAATATTTTTATGTTTCATGGTTAATGAATTATCAAAATATGATATGGGTGTTACATTTAAACAAAAGTGGGTTAGGAAATATTGAACTTTAACAACTATGGAACATATGGAAATAAAGGAGATTCATAATTATGTTATAGATCTAAACAAGTGATAAAATCAAAAACTAATATAATGAGCAAAGTCTAGAGTATAAACCTTAAGCTTTGATATATATGAACCAAATTCGTAAACATTAAATCATAAGGCATAACCCTAAAAATCCAAATGATATTTTTCCATAAGGCCTATTACAACCCTAACTATATGAACCCTAACAAAAAAAAATCCTAGTGATATATGCCCTAAACCCAAAAAACTATACAAAATACAAATTATATAATGCAAAACAATTTTTTTATAAAAAACATAGGAACAAAATTTAAAACAAAATTTTAAAGCTTTTAAATTACAAAGATTTATTCACCGAAAAAAAACCTTAATCTTCAAAAACAATCAAATAAATTTTGTAAAAAACCAAAAGAAAATATATGTCTCTTACCTTTGTGTGATCTCTACAAACTAATTTTTTTCATTCTCTTTGAAAAAGATATATAATGAAATTGTATTACTTCACATATGTGTAAACCTTAAAATTTCGCCCCAAAATTTAGCTTACTTTAGGTTAATTACTATAGATTTGTGAAAAACTTGTTAACTAATTTGTGTCCCAACCTTAAACCTAAACCATAATCCAATAGTACATATTTATAATAATTACATGAAAAGATGTATTATAATGTCAATTCCATAAATAAATTAAGTAAACAAAATTTAATAAAATATGCATTAACTAAACCAAAATGGTTACAATTATGACATTGTTTCCATTATAAATTGTTTGTAATAACTACATATGGGGACCTATGTTCATCATCCATGAATTAGGGCGAACATTAATAAATTGATAGGTAGGATTGTGGGGCTGGGGGGGTGGAAAAAATGAGTAGGTAACTAGTTAAGTATTTGGTTATGTAAAAAACATAGGTAGGTAGGTGAACATAGTGGTAGGTAAGAAGGTGGGTGCATAATTAGGTAAGTAGGTATATAGGTCGGTAGTTAGGTTAATAAACAAGTTAATAAGTTTAAAAAAAGTTTGAAGAACAAGGTAAATAGGTTGTTAGGGTGGGTAAACATGTAGGTAGGCAAGTTAGTAGGTAGGAAAAAAGTTACACTAGCAAAGTAGCTAGGTAGATAGGCAAGTTAGTATGTAAGAAACAAGTTACCTTGTCAAGATGACTAGGTTTGTAAAGTACTTATGTCAATAGGGTGGTTGTGTATATAGGGTTGGTAAATAGTAATGTAACTAGGTTAGTAGGGTAGGTAGTTAGTGTAATGGTTAGGTCAATAAGGAAGTTAAGTTAGTAAGTTAGGTAGTTAATATAGTAGTTAGGTCAATAGGATAACTAGTTATTAAGGTAGTTATGTCAGCACAGGATAATTAATAAGGTACCAAGGTTGGTACAATACTTATGAGGGTAGGAAGGTGAATAGGATAGTTATATGTGAGGTCAAGTCCAGGGAAAAATAGCCAAAAACAAACCCCAAAAAGAAAAAATACAATGGTCAGTAGTGAAAAAAAATGGACCATGATGAACCCCATTTGACGTCGAATGAAAAAACGTAGCCCATCTAGTGGACAGAACGGCCAACTGATGCATTAGTGGCTGCTAGTTCATTCTAGACCCCACTAGTGCACAAGGTAACAAGTAACCACAACTGAATTTACCAAGGTTCCACTTAACCACCTTGGTAACCATCTTGTACACCCTCTTACATATCACTTCACATTATTAGGTAACTACATAGGTGAACAAGTAAGTTAGGGGTCAAGGTGAACTAACAACACTTACACTAGTACCTTTTTCACCTTCCTATAGAGTTAGTGGCCATATTAAACCCAAAAAATGTTAGATTTGGACAAAGATGTAGATTTAAAATCTACATCTATATCCAAATTTAAACTCCAGTTTAGTCTAAATATCCCAAAAAATGTTAGATTTGGACAACAATTAGATTTTAAATCTAAGTCTTTGTCCAAATTTAGACCCTGATTTAATCTAAACAATGGGATATTTTGAATATTTTGAAAGCAATTTAAATGAAAATTTTGAGGTTTTTAGTTTTGAGGATCAACGGTGATCAATAGCTAGGGAATAATGTAATGGGAATTCCTAGTGCTACATAGGTAGGTAAATTGTGTATGGCACTTGGTGGATATTTAGGGAAATGGATGCATGTGAATAGTTAGTACATGACCCACCATACTATTTTTAGGGTTTGGGAATAAAAACATGATGAGAAAAGTGTTTGTTACTCACACACACTATTCATCCATCTTGCATGGTGCTCGTGTGGGTGGGTGGTTCATTTTGGCCCCAATCTACCCTACCAACTCTAGTTTTGTCTAATTTGTTTTTGTTTTTTTTTCTATTATGGAGGAAGGATTAGAAAAATAAATAAAAATCATGTATATAAAAAAAGCAAGGATGGGAACCCATCCACAAGAACTACAAGGCAAATAAAAGCCCGAAAATACATGTCATGCAAGCACATAATAATCAAGACATCACGAATGCACTATGAAATTTAGTTGAATATTGAATGACAAAAATTACTCAAATTTTAATATCCTCCACACCTTAAGTCTAAAAAATTACAATATCACCTTCATTAAATCCTATTAATTGAGGGATTTTTCCCCTTTTAAATTTTCAGTTTTAATTTTATTGAATTTTCCATGAAAAGATTATTCATTATTCAAATGTGCCCTTCATTTTTAGAGTAGGATCTAAAGGGTCAAATTGCATCTAATTGAATCAAGTTGCACAACAAAGGAAATGTTTAGTCAAGGTGCATTAAAAGATGGTATCAAATGTTTTCATTCCAACATGTTTCAACACTACAAACTTGCAAATTTTCACCATATGAGAGGTCTACTAACATATCTCATCACAAGCAAGGACCATTTTTCATCTAAACTTGTTGTGTGGATCTAGTTTTTCCTCCTATAAATGAAATCCTTTTTTTTAGTGCAATGCAAGCTCTCACCTTTTTATGCATTTATTTCTTGTTTTTTCCATTAGAAATGGAATCCTCTAAAGGCTAAAACTTTGCAAGGAAAATGTAAACTAAACCCATAATAAAGTCAAACAAAGATTGCAAAAGGTTTGAAATTAATCATGGTAGTTTTTGTGTTATGACAATAAGAACATAGGGTGTGCATTCACAAAAAACACTCAAGTTACATTCATGGATTTAAATGCATCCCGTACGATGATGCATTGTAAAGCAAGGCTTGCATACAAATGGTTTAATTTCCAACTTGTGACATTGTAAACCAACTAGTCGCACCATGTATGCATCCCATCACTTATGAACTAGTGGCATGTTCTTTTAACAACCAAATGGGATGATGTTTTAAAATGAGTTGCACCTTAATGTGAACACTCACAAACTCATGGAAATTCAACCATTTCGAAGAAACTTTGCATATACAAATCATATACAAGTTTTAATTGAAATCTATCGACTTTTGACACATTTCACCAATTTAAATGCATTGCATTTTTTAGTGAGTTTGGTGGATACATTCACAATTCAAGTATATAAAAAAATTGTTTCATTGCAAAATCACATTGAACCTCAAGTTTGATTGGTTGTTATGATTATTATAACCTACAATTATTTTTTATTGGTTTTTAAATAGGAATGTGAATTATGGTTAATATGGTTTAAATAATCATAAATTTGATGATCAAACATGTTTTTAAATGTCTTAAAACATAGCTTAAGAACTATGTCCCACTTCATAGTTTTACTAAGAGGAATAAAAAAAACAACAATATTTCTTCAGATCATTTCATATTTTAACCATAAAACATGAATAACATTCTACATGATGACATAAATTTGTATTATTATCAAAACTCCAATTTTTGTGGAAATGATGTTTGAGTTTTGATTTTTTTACATTTGGAAATGGTTATATATATTTATAATTAGGCTAAATTACAAAGGTTGAAAAGAAAGCAAAGTACACATGCATACCAAAAAAAATTATTTTTAAAATGAAACTTTAATAGTCAAAATATGAAACTGTCATATTCAAAATGCTTTAGAGTCACACCATGCACATGTGAACTTGGCATGCCTTATGAGTAATCACATGGGGTGGCATCTCAACAAAAGTTGTGCAATCATAAAACCCCCCCATCCATGGACCTAGGAGATATCCTTTTTTTTACAGTTAATTCTATAGACCTTCATGGTCTTGTAATAAAATGATGGGATTCTTTATTTCCAATACCATAAACCCACCACATCTTGATGCCCTTGAACCTTTTGATGGATTTTGGTGTAGGGTGATGTCATAGCAATTTCACAATTAAACACCTTGTGAACCATGGGCAAAGCTCAAGGTTGAGGGTTACATCATAGTATTCAAGCATTGCCTCAACACAATGATGAAGCTCACCCACCCTCTTGCACATATGGCATGTGATTCCCAAAGTGCATTCATCACAAAATTGTGAGGTAATCAGAATATAAGGCATTCCCCTTGAATGTCAATGCTTTGTAGTTGATATGTTGAAGGGCATATGCAAGAGATCTATTCAAGTAGTATTTTCTATGATGAATAATAGGAGCAAAATTATATGTTGGTTGCTTGAAGGTAGCTTGTACAACCCATTAGACTTGTCTCTATTTGCTTCTATAATCACTTTAAATGGTAGACTTGTTCTAACTATCCAACAATCTTGTGACCCAAAAATCACCACATCTTTTTTCAATGATAACTTTCACCAACAATAAACTTATTAATGTTAAGAACATAAAATACATCATTCACTTAAACTTAGTTTATTGATTATAAGTCACCAATGGTTTTCCCTTCCCTTGCACGATGTGCACAAACTTGTTGTAAATTGAACATTATGTAGTTCCATAATTTTTTCAATGTTGTTGAAATTGTTTCAATCTTTAATCACATGTTTAAATGCATTGAATTCAAAATACCAAGCAATATGTTGGACTTGTTGAAGTCCATCACTGTCATTATTACATCAAACATACATGAATAATGTTTTTTATCATTTGATTTGGAATATTTCTCCTCCCATTTATCCTCATGAACAATGTTGGTTTTAAGAGGTAGTTCTCTTGAACTTTTAGTCCTCTCTAGTTGAGGAACCCGATGTCCCCCATTCATCACAAATGTTACATTGTTCATTGCATTTAGGTGTTTGACATTACATTTGATCATAAATTTAATGATCTCAATTAATGTTGTCACGTCTTTTCAATTGATTATATTTCCTTAAATTATTGTTGTGTTTGCTTGTGTGAAGGAAAAACACCTCATTATCTATTTTCTTGCCAAATTTAAAGTTTCCTACCATTATCTTTCTAGCATTAACTTGTTCAAGACAACCTCTCAAAGATTCCAAAAATTGGTCTTGAATAATCACTAACTATTTTTTAATTTTAAATAACAAGTAATGCATACAATGTAATGTGTACAACTATATTATTTTTATGAACTTTCATGCTTAAATAAACTAAATAGTAAATTCTTAAATGGATCTTATGAAATTAATGACATGAGTTCCTCTTCCATGATTTCCATGGAGTGCAACTTGTTGATTGGGTACAAGGTCCTAACAAAGTTACATTAGAATTTATAAATAGTTACTAAAGTGCATTCCAATTAGCATTTAGTTTCTCAATAGTTGTTGTGAATGAGAAAATTTTATGCTTTATTTCCATCATGATGATTATCATTGGTTTCATCATAAACTTTCCATTCAATGACTTGACAATTCAAAAATCATGTGAAATTCATTTTCATATGTTCATACTTTTTGCACATAAATGTTGTGTGTTTAAAACTTATATGAAGCATATATACAAAATTCTTTTTGATATGTGCATGTGTATGTAAAATACTATAAACATATGAAGAATGAATTTCACATGATTTTCATTACCATTTATCATTGGATGGAAAATTTGTGTTCTTTTGGTTTTTGAGATTTTGAACATTTAAGTTGACAATTTCAGGTGTTTGAACTTTTTTGTTTTGATTCATTATCTTTGATGCATCAACAACATTTTTAGCCTTTAAAATAACGGCCAACTCCCACAACATGACACATTGTGACCCTTAGGTTTTTCAAATGGTATAGGTGGTAAAAACCACCTTAATTCTTGGTTTTGCAATAAAATGCAAACTTAAGGTGTTGTCCTTAACTACCAATAAAAAAAGGGTGTGGGAACTTTGGGATGGTACTAAAATGAATTCTTAAATTGAATGTATGGACATGTAAAATTACACAAACCAAACAAAAAAATGGATATTGCATTTTAGACCTAAAGTAATGCACAAATAAGTCATGGGCTAACTTGAATTCATAAGATTCACCACATCTTGGACTTGGGAGGAAGCCCCACCTTCCTTCTTATGGTATATTTTGTATTTCTCCATGAGGACTACATTGAAATGATCATTTTTCTTAGGACTTCCAAGTTGGACCCTCAAAACTACCAAGTTGTTAGTCCTACCACTTTGTGGGTTCATAACATTCTCATTTTGCATCCAAATCAAAATCTTTTAAAAACCAATTCCTACATTTGAAAATATTTTTTAAAGAATGCATTATGCTTTTCAATTGGAATTGATTTGACCTTTCATAACATGGATTAGATGATTGGGAATCATTTTGAAATTTTGATTCCTAAGCATTCAAATGGCCATAGTTTAAATTCAAGATTCTTGTTTTTGAGAATGTGACCCCACTTTATTTTATTATTTTTAAATAAAATAAAATTGATTCAAGTTTGCTTAATTTGAACAAGGTTTAGTCCTTCAAACCTTGTGTCACAAACATTAAATGATATAAGAAGTTAATTTTTTTTTGGGGAAAGATCATTAAATAATACATTTAAAAGTTTTTAGAAGTTAATTTTTATTTTTTCTGAAGAATATGTATAGAACTTTCTAGAAGATGTAAAACTAACAAAAGTGTTCAAAAAAACTTTCCCAAAAAATAATTGATAGAAGTTTTTATCTTTGACATCTAGACCAAATGGTTGTCCCATTTTGAAAGTTGAAGTTATATAACATCTCAAAATTTTTGGGACAAAAATGCAAATAATTAACAATGTTCAAATTTGACTTTTTTTTAAATTGTTGGAAATATATTAAAATGTATATATAAAAAAAAGGTTTTCATTTTCCATTTGAAGATGTAAAGTTCAAGTTATAACTAAAAGAATGAATGGGAGTCAAACTTTTGAATTTGATTTTGTAAAACATCCTTTCCAATTTGCCATCCATTCTCCTCCCCCTCCTTGTTTTCAAGCACATGTGGTTCATTGTTGTTACCCATATTCTCAAATTGATGAGGTTGGCATTGATTTAAAACAATATCATGCAAGTTTTGTCTAAAATTTGAAGAAACCATGCATAATCAAAATTGTGATTAAATAAACAAGATCTTAAAACAACCACAAAATAAAAACAATTGTATGGACATAACAAGAAATGAAATAACAAACAATATTCATCAATGCAAAGTAATTACAAAAATAGAGAGATTCCCCATAACCATCAAATGCAAAGTTCATTGATTGGATTGATTTTTGAACCTCTCTCTACCAACTTTGATGGGCATTGTGATTTTGTGAATGATATACCATAGCCTTGGGTCAAGTTTGACATTAAATAATTATTAAAAACCTTGAACGAATGTTTTTGAAAATAAAACATTGAAGCGTCAAAAAATATGATAAAAGCACATTGGAAATAATGAAAAAGTGATAAATGCACCTCAAAAGTGAAAAAAATTTGAAATTTTGTAGAAGCTTGTAAAAGAAATCATGTTCCTCGTTAGTCATTTTTTTCATTTTAAAAATGTCACAATATTGGCAAGTATGCCCACATAGATTTAGTCATAATTCACCTAATTAGTGATATTTTTCTCTAGGAGCATTAAAAGCCTAGCCAATAAGTGGAAGTAGGTGAGGGGATGAGAATGTGAGCACTGAAGCATCAATGCTATTGGAAGGGAATTAATGGATGATCAAACTAATTTATTAAAAAAATTCATTTTCATTAAGGAAAATTTTAATAATTATGTTTTAAAAAATGAATGCATTTTTTGAAAATAATTAATTTTTTGTTTTTAATGTGTCGAACTTGACCCAAGGCTATGGTAGTTGTCATAAATAGGAGGTGAAAGGAAAGAGATAACAAAACAATGCATAGAGAAGCAATGATTAGTGGGGGGTGGATCACAAGTTTTTAACAACATTTGTGTGATCTTAAGGTTGGCTAGAGAGCTTGTTTTAAATCAATGTTTTAATCATTTATATAATTTCATCAATCTATTGTCAATTTCCACATTGAATAGGCTTATGCAAAGGTATGGAAAAAAAAATGTTGTGCCCAATGAAATTATTGGATTTGGTGGTCTAAATTTCTTTCTTAATCTTCATGAATGAACAAATAAATAAACACGTAATAGGTTTTGATAATGATGAAACCTTGACAAATTTCATTAAATGAACACCCAACAAAAGGGGAAAAGAAGAACAAAGAAAGAGGACTTGTTCGAACTAGAAAAACAAAAACCCAAAGAGGGTCACAAAGGGGCAAAGGAACAAATTATGTTCTAGAACCCCCACTAATTGCAAGAAGCATATTAGAAAAGGAAAAGGAAAGGAAACTTGAAAGAATAATAAACCTAAAAAATGGCCCTCACATGTAATAATGGTGTGTGGCCTAACCTATTTATAAGGCTACTAACAACTCTTTGGCTATAGAAAACACATAGAACTACCAAAAGAGGACCATAATTGTCATAAACATGAAATTTTACAAGAATAGGAACTAAATTAAGGACACAACAAGGAAAACAAATCATAAGAAATGTAAGCCTAAATCTAATCCAGGACTAGATACATAAAGACATAAGGCAAAAACACAATATATGCTAGAAGATGATTCAATCAAAATTTTATTTTGATAACATATGGAGATGAAGGATATGGCAATAAAATGTACTCAAAATTAACATTGAACAAACTGAAGGTAATGGAAGGTTTTATCCCTATTTATACCCCATTTAGGACCTAGTTCAAGGAAGCTTCCACTGGTGCATCGACCAAGGAAGCTTCTTGAAAAACTTGTTAATTAATAATGAACTAGGAGTTAACTAAGAGTTAACAATAATGTAAGCACTAATGCAGGCGATTATGTTGGTGTAAAGGATGATGTAAGCGACTGGTGATGGTGGTGTCTGTGACAACAACAAATGATGAAGAAAATCATCTGTTTGTTGGTGTAGGCACCCAAAAATTTCTATCACAAGGGGAAGAAACACGTTCTTTAGGTGTTGATTGTGTTAAAGTCCTTTCTTTACTTGAATCGCCATTGTCACAACCACCCCATGGGATGAAGCAGAACAAGAAACCAAATTTGTTGAGTGGGATTGATGATGACCACATTGGCCAAGGTGTAAATGTCATTTGTTGATAACATGATAATGACCCACCAATGAGAAGATTGAAGGGAAGGTGGTGGAAGGACATAGGCTTGCTCATTTGAAACATGAAGCCTTATGTCTCTCATGATGAAGGTGAAGGCATTTCAAATGACATTATGGGATGCAATTCATTCTCCACCATGGGAACAACAAAGACGGTGGTACCCTGTTACATTTAGAGTTTGACCACCAATGTAATGTGTCACCCTGAAAACTAAGGATGGGGGAGGTCCAATTTAGTTCATAACCCATAGGGGAAAACATTAAAGGCTATAGAAACATTAGAAGTGGAATGATTGAGTGAACAAAAATCCATGCATTCGTCCTTGGGCCTGCACAAGATTTCAAGTGTGTGTGATGTAAATTGGAAGTTATGTCAATGATGATGCTAGAGAAAAAATGATTGTGTAATTTGTTTGAAATGCTTTCTTGAAGCCAATGTGATCCCCTTTTAATAAATTGCACGAAAGGAAGAACACAAGTCACCACATCTGGGGAAAGAATTTTTATGCTAACAAAAAATGGGTTTGGAGGGGGAATGGACCAAATTTGTTGGTGCCTATCATCTCCAATAAAAATCTACCAATGATGATAAGTGTAACAAGTGCTTAATTCCCCAAATAGGTCATTGGTGCAATGAATTTTATGAAAATGAGACCAATTTTCCCCATAAGAAATGGGAAGAGTAACCTATTGATGCACTAAAAAGGATATGAACAATCCAAGAAACTTGGGCCAACGAGTCTCCCAAAAGCTTGTATGAAGGTCAAGTTGAAGGAGCCAATTGGCATTGAAAGATTGGTAAGAAGGGAAAATGAAGTAGATAGGAAGGTCTGTGGGCAAAACATTGAGAGAGGATCCCATGAAACTATTTGGACATCCCTTGACTTTAGAAACACTTTTACATATTAAACATCCTTGCTTAACATGATTAATAGGAAAGAAGAAAAGTGAAACAAATCCAAATCAAACACTCCAAATTTTGATACCATCTAAAGAACAATAAAAATCGACAAGAGAAGAAAAGTTGAGAGGCAAATTAAAAGATGACTAATCCAAGCATTTGCAAGGGTGGATCATAAGCCCTACATAAACCAATTGAAAAACAAAATGATAAAAAATAATAAAAATGACAAAAGTTAGGCCAATGATGTGAGTGTCATTAGCAAGGGAAAAGATAATGCTTTTCCTTCATAAAACATTTTATTGCACAAAAGTGGGCCAGTACAGAAAGTAGCTCAACAAGCAAATCTGATTGTGCCCTTCAAAGAAGAGATGATGAAGATATTTGCGAAGGGGAATGGTGGCTAAAGAAGAGGGGAACCTATTGGATATAAAATGATAAACAAAGGAAAACAAGTTAGCCTCCTCCTACACAAAGCTTGTGAAAGTTTAGAAATGTTAAGAAGTTTTTGAGAATGTTAGAAAACCCATGAAAATGCTACATAAGGGATCATTATTTTCAATGTTTGGCAAAATAGGGTTGTGTGGAGGGCTGAAGTTTTTTTTTTTT
>Ga0116229_10009810_pt1 | contig 14524 bp, 11 predicted proteins | sample S1TSphgellanicum_3_FD_87313 | JGI IMG/M metagenome (GOLD analysis project Ga0116229, IMG submission 87313) | Host-associated microbial communities from peat moss isolated from Minnesota, USA - S1T2_Fc - Sphagnum magellanicum MG | ecosystem: Host-associated > Plants > Peat moss > Unclassified... | reverse complement strand
CCCCCCCCTTCTCTCCCCCCAGAACAAAATCAGTACAAACAATTAGGTCCACCATGCCGTTCCATCTGTGGTTTATTCAAGTTGGCAACCTACACAGCTTTCTCTCTCACATTTGTGGACGTTTCAGAGAGATTTTTTTGGTGAAGAAGATATCTAAGTTCCATTTAGACTGACTCGAGACACATATGAAAATATACGAATTGCCAAGTTCAGTAAGTTCAAAGTGGATGATTTATTGTGTATATATATAAGGCATTAGAAAAGTCTTAAGGTCTTATGGTTTGGTTGATCCATTTAAGGGGATGACTAGTAGATAAGAATGGATTGCCACAGATGATATGAATGGAAATTTTGACAACATATTATTATTATTGTCTCTGAATGCTAAACACGTACATTGGGACTGAAATTTGACAAACCGTATGTAGTAGTACAGGGACCACTTCAACACTTTTTTGTTGAATAATTAATTAATTAATTAATTCTGAAGATTGCTTGTTGAAAATGGAATATCCCCAAGTGATCCAAAAGATTATGCATTTTCCTTCACAATTTTTTTTTTCTTTGAAAACAATTGTTTTTTTTCTTTTTGGGTGAAATTTTTAACATTTCTTAGAAATAATATAATTCAGTGTCAAAACTGCCAAGGTTCTATGCTTTATGGTTTCAGGAACCCAAGTTAGTTGTTCAGGAACCCGAGTTAGTTGTTCATTTGCAGCTGGTTAAGGAATTGAATAACGGGTATCTATAAATCAAATTGAGGGGGGGGGGTCAAATTCAAACCCTAACCAATTTTAAATTACAAAAACCTGAGTCTTGCTGTGGGATTAAATAAATCTAAAAGACTTTTTTATAGAAAGAAAAAAAAAATCTTGTAAAATTGAAGGAAAAAAAAAAAACAGGACTCTGTGAGTCTCTAGCCATACAAACAATTGTCCAAACCATAACACTTTGGCAGTTTTGACACTACCTATATTAATTTCAGAAATGTTGAAATTTTCTAAATAAATAAATAAATAAATAAATATTTAAAAAGAAAAATTGAGAATTTTTGAGAATATTTTGGAACATGCTATTATTCAACATGCAATTTTGAAAATAAAAAATAAAATATTCAACACTGGAATTTTTGAGCATGCCAGCAGGGTATATAAAATATTTACTTTCCCGAATTCATCGAACAGCCGTTACGGTTGTTAATTTGAGTAGTCGTATGGACATGATGCGGTACCAATTGGATTCATCTTTCCACACTTGATAATGGGAGTAGGCTAAGTAGGTACTTTAAACAATTAAGAGGCAAGTGAAGGGTAAATTCTCCCACCCCCCGGTTCTCACACACACACACACACATATATATATAACTACCATTCTCAAAAGAACATGAGTTTTCGAATGAAAGAACCAAAGGTTCTTTGAGATTTTTTTGGGGCTTTGCCTACCAAGGCAAGGATGTTGTGTTTAGATTCATCATAGAGTGTAATAGTAGCTTAAGGGATTTTGGCCCCTAGGTAATAATAATAATAATAATAATAGGTCTATTTTTATTCTATGAGGATTTTTTGAAAGATGATATTTTGGCTTTGTGTTGAAACTTGAGATTAGTTATTATAGAGTTATAATTAATATGTATCTTGAAGGATTTTTTGGTTTCTTTTAGGAGGAATATAATTTTTTGAAGATTATATTAATTTTGCATGGTGAAATATTTGAGTTTCAATAATTCTTCTTTTTGCATTAAGATACCTTTTTATTTAATTTCAAAAAACCTGGAACTGTTGTGGGTTATTAACAAATTCAAATTACCCCCACACACTCTGGTGCAGATCCAATTAGATATTAGAAAAAAAATTAAAATTAAAAAAATTATTAATTTATTTTTAAAAATTAGACATTTCTAGATCTAGTTCTTTGAACTGTAACCATTTGACTAGGTACCAGTTGGTCATTAGGCCTGCCTGCGTTAATCTCAGTTATTCTGGTTAGATCTGGCTAGATCCTGTTAGGTTCTGGTTAGGTTTAGGAACCATCATCAGTCTAGTTCCTTCCAAAGATGAAAAGCAGAGTTTGGTTCCAGTCCTGAATTTGTAAGAATTTGTGAGAATTTTCCTCTTTAGTTTCTGGTTTAAAAACCAATTTGAAAATTATATGTTCAAGCTTCTCTTGTTGGGGGTGTTAATAGCCTCCAGTTCTAGCCCCCCCCCAACCAACAAAGCAGGTAACTCTGGTTGGCTCAAATTCTCAAACCCAATTCTAAGCTTTAACCAGGGTTAGAGCCAGAGTCATGCCCTGTTGTGCCTGAGTTTGCACCCCTCATTTGATGATGCTTCATCCCCTCCTAGGCCCCTGGCTTTTGTGCGCAAAGTCATGAAATTTTATTAAATAAGGGTATGAAATACTGAAACTCAGCATTAAACGCACCAGGCGGCGGCTCGAGAACATTTATAGCTACAGTACACATAGCAACAGCAATGATTGGTTGAAAGCGTTCAGGAAAAGAAAAGGACAGGGCAAACTCAGTTTAAGAGCGAATTAAATTTGCTCCTAAACTGAGTTTCATGCCCCCCTTGAAGCCCAGTGTACATTTTTTTTCCTGGTTTTTAAAAAAATCTCGTCCCCCCTATGTGACCAAACAGGGGGTTACGGTGCCGTCTTCGCTTGACTTTACAGATAACTCTAATATACATCTTCTTCCTCTCAGGAGTGTCATAGTTATAAGCTGGACATTGGAATTTGGGGGACAACATCGTAGTACCTTTTCAGCTTTGGCATCTCACTGCCAAATAATTATTTTATTTTGAAAAATTGATTTCAACATTAAACAACAAAATCAGCAAAACTTCATTTAAATTTTCAAAAATGTTCAGCAACGGCCTGAAATCACTCTTAAGTACATGCAATAATATACATATTAAAACTCTAAAACTATCCTATAATAACTTCTTGAATCCTATGAAATTTTGGCATTAATCAATAATAATTTTTAAAAATTTCCAACAAGAAGGAACCTTAATTTTCTAAAATTTTGACATTTAAAAAAATAATATAATTTTTGTCAAACTTGAAAAGGTACTAGGATAGTAGTTGTATCGATGTGCAACTCAAGTTTAGACCTATTTGTTTGTACAAAAACACACATTAGGCAATGGGGGTGACAACTGTAAATGGTGATAATTGAGTCACAAGTTCAAAAAAACACGCACTTCGTATACCAAATTCCTTAATGATTGTTCTTTTAGTACCAAAAAAACAAAAAAAACAAGTTGATATTGTACATGGTAGACATATGATGTCAAAATCCTCACACTTGAAAAAAAAAATCCCCCAATTCGGTCACCTAAACATGAGAGCAAAGAGAGTCCGTGGTTACACACGTGGCTAACTCCGAACTCCAAACACTTCCTAACACACCGACCATAATCACTCCCCACCGTATATGGCAATATGCGGTGCCTTACTTATTTACGGACGTAGTTTTGTCACACACAAATGGTGAGGCGATCGACAGATTGCTTGTAAGTAAAGTAGGTAGCATTTAACCCGAGTGTTAAATGTGTGTGTGGCATTCCCGGCTGCTTGCCCACCCATGGTGTTTATTAGTACTAGAGAGTCGGGGGAGAATTTGACTCATTCCAACTCCTAGTTTTTTCCTTTGTTCCCAACATGTTCCCCTTGCAAGTTCCCAATGGGTTCCCATCAGGTTCTCAATATGTTCCTTAGGTTCCCAATGTGTTCCCCCAAGGGTGTTCCCAATAGTACATCGCTTTAATCCCATATGTTTTGCCCAAAGTCCTCCCCTTCTCACCTCTATAGGTGGGGTCAAAGGGGGTGGTACTTAATCTTTCAATAAAATCGTCTATTATGGGGGAGCCTCCATAGTTTCAAATTTTATTTTATTTTTTCTTTGGTGATGGGCCAATCAAATTAGCTCATTGCAAAAAAAAAAAAAAGTTGAACTTGTGAGGCACCCCCAAACTAATTAATACCAATCACACTATTATCACTTGAGTACCTTGAGATTTATGTGGCAATAGGAACACATGGTACACACATTGGGAAGTGAATCCCAATTGTGGCCTTTTCCCCCTTGTTTGGTTTAACTGCCACTCCTGTGAAGCAGCCCAAAGCTTTGTGTCTATCCATTCATGAAGATCAAAGCCAATCCATCAAAATCTGATCAAAATCTTTGTAGCTTTTCGCTTGGGATCGAATCCTTCGATATGTCCATCATGTAAAATCAGTTTTTTTTCTTGTTGCATAGCTAGCTAGCTACTCAAGCAAGGTTGGCCTTCAAGAGGTGTTATGCAAGAATTAAGTGAATACAAGGGTGCCATGTGATGTTTTTTTTCTATATACAACCATTTGTTCTAATCAAGTTAAATCTTACCAAAATACGAAAATTTAGTGACCCAACACTCAACCCACAACAAATGGCCATTTTAATAAAGCATTCAACAAGCTAACTTACAACCCACACATTTTCCTTTGGTCATCTAAGGTTAGTTGTCTAAAGATTCAAAAATAAAATTAACCTAGGAGTGATGGCTTAGTGATATAGCCCATTTTGGAACCATGAAACCTCCAAAAAGGTCTTGGGTTCAAACCCAATGGAGTGCAAATGAAAGGTCTTATTAGGTCAAGTATGCCATATATATATACCCCAATGGTTTATTAGGTCGGGTTTGTCATATGTCTTTCAAATATATACATAACTCGTCATCCAAGCGATGGCATGACAACAAATTGTCTACAATGACTATACTCACCAAAAAACCAAATATGTTTCATGCTTACCAAAATAAGTAACTTCAAAACAATGGCCATATAGGCTCCTTGGGAGAATTCAAGCACATAGGTGTACATTATAATGAACAACCATACATGCAATTTTTGCAAAGTCAATGGAACCCACAAAACCCATGTGAAAATACCAAAACTTAGTTATATAGGAATTACTTTCATCACACATATGCTCCATATGCTCCAAGGATACTTCATAAATAAATATGTTAAAGACAATGCAAAATAAAAAGTTGTCAAAACCCTTCTTAAACAATGCATCAATCCCAAATCCTTAACAACAAAAATAATTCCTTGAGCTACTAGATATCATCTTCATACTTGAGAAAATTTGAAGTGTTACCAACAACATTGTAAAATTCTAAATTGCCTTAACAAGTAAACTTACTTTTCACCCTAACCTAATGATTCATCATCATATGTCCAAGTACCAATGGTGTCCCCAAATATGAATATTTAGATTAGATCATCATTGCCATTATGCTCTAGAACCCAAGGAAACATACAAAATCTCAAATTGTGAATATGTAAAGACATTATTGGGCTCCTCTAGTAACATATTCCACAATAGAAATTTCATACATAGGAGCTTATTGATTTGTAGGGACATTTCACATAATAAACTAGCAATTGGGACAACATCCATACATCATTTTAAACTAAGAGCAACAAAATTCAGGCTCATGGATGAGCAATTGAAGGAGCATCAATGAGGTTAATGTGAACTCACTAGGACTTCAAATTATTGGTGTTATCAAAACCAATTGAAAATTGTTTCACGTTTATTTAAAGATTTTCAACATTAGGCCCATTAGCCATATTATAGCAAAAAAAAACAACAATATTTTATACTTTGTTTGTCATGCACTTTAGCAATACAATTTTCTACGATTTTGAACTTACATAAGAATTGCCAATCTCATGCATAAGGTTTTGTAACACATAACTTCTCCTTGTGTATATTCAACATATTGTTGAAATTCATTCATTGTATTTGCCCCAACAACAAGTACCCACATGACAAATACATCTACTTGTTTTGTGGTTTGCATGGTATGAGAGGGAAGAGGTCATTCACTGTCATGCAATTTATTTTGATCTTGTAAAAAACACCTAAAAGAGTACCCAAAATAAAAAAAATGGTTGCAAACATTAAAAAATACTTATGATTTGTTATACCATTATGCACCTCCAAAGAAAAATGACTACAAGGGTAGAACCACATTTCCAATGGACCAAAAACCATGTAAAACATGTCAAATAAATTGCAATCCTTGTTACATATGCTTATGTGGTGCCATTTTGATGGCATGTTAATCGTGGCAAGTTGTGTTTGATTACTAATATGGACGTTGTGAAATCTAAAGTGAATCATTAAATGTTTCAATTTAAAAATTTTTTTTTCAACAAAAACCATTTAAAGTTGAGCAAATGCTTTATTAAACATTGATACTTTCACAAAAGGCCCCTTGATTTTCATATTTTACAAATTCTTTGACACACAATTTTTTTGTAATAATAAAAGGCTATTATACACACCTATTTTTTTTTGAAAATACAAGAAACCAATAGCCTTTTTTTTTAATAAAATAAATTTAGGGTTTATTTGAAGTTCATGAGTCCTATGCAACTTGTAAATGTGATGCAATGTATATAGTGTTTTTAAAATAGTTTTAAATTATAATACAAGAAACTAAACGTCAAATTAGTTAACATGTTTTGGTATGATTTGAAATTGTGGTCATGTTAAAAGATGAAACACAAAATCTAACAGACTTTGTACAAAATTAAATTTTCATATTTATCATAAGATGTTTAACCCAAAAAATGTGATATATTGGGGCTATTATAAATATTTGCAATAACAAGTTGTAAAAAAATTCATTAAAAATTTCCTTTCTATGTTTGGCAAAAGGACTTCAAATGGACAATAGTCCTTAGTTTAAAGTAAACATATTACTCATGGAACATGGTTTTAGTCAAAAGTTGTGTGAAATGGAAAAAATAAATAAATAATAAAAATTGTGGATCAACACAAGAAAATATATTCAATTTTTTGGGTTCCTTTTTGTCATTCCAAAGATGTATGAAGGTCAACATATGGGGATTGAACACCATTGGCATAGGCTTGTAACATCAAATACCTAAGGCATCAACTTAAAACCAAATCAAAACACTAACATGCCCAAAGTGAAACTTGTTTACTCATAATGGTCAATCTTATTTTAATTTCAACAAGTTTCAAGAAATGTATTTGCACAATGTTAGTATATTCACAAGTCATCATTTCTTTACATACATAAGTTCATGTAAGCTAAGATTAGGTCTAATGCTTAAAATAGGTGTTGGTCACTCAATGGTTAGAACATCCTTTAAGGGTTATTAAGATGAATAATTTATTTAGTGGCCCCACATGAATGATGACAAAATCCACATTGTGAGTAAATTGGGAGAGAAGAATGCCAAAATATAACATAGCTAGTGCGCATCAATGCATTTTTATAGTCTTAGCAAGAATAAGAACTTTGGGATTGGCAACATTTGAATTTTGAACCTTGCTTCCTTGATTGGTAGACATTAAGATTGTATTCACTAGCTAATGGTTTAGCAACTTTGTTTCCAATTATTTTACAATACTTATATAGGAACATGACTTTAGTATTCCTTTCCTTTGAAAAAAACAACAATGTTTCATAATTTTTTATCATGAATTTCTATTTGGATTGGGAACTTTATGCTTCTTTTTTGTGTTCACTCAAGATATTCCATTGTGGCCTAATGGCTACCAAATTCTAATATAACAAGCAAGGTTTTAAAAGTTTAAATGTTGATAATTTTGGAAAGGAAAAGTCTTCATGGTCAAACTAATCAAGACATACCCATAGCAAGCAAGGGTTCAAATGTTGCATATCTTGAAAAAAAAAAATCTTTATGGTTAAACTATGGAATCTACAAATATTGATTCCATGCGCAGCCTGATCCCCCCGCCCCCCTCCCAAAAAGCCATATGCCTAGTTCAGAAGGGAAAGCTAAAGATCGCTCCTTTGCACAAATGGTTGGTGTACTTTATCATTCATTGTTTTTTCTATGTATGTTTCATGAATTAATTCATTACTAAACAACAAATTTGCTTAACTTGACAATTACCTTTGCATGATTAAAAACACCCATTTAGGATATTCACCATAACATACACCATTGTTTTGCATATGTGTGTGCATCATCAAATTTTGGAATGCAAAAAAATTATTTAGAATAATTTCAACAAGTTTGTTGAATATCTTGGATTTTAAAAAGTTATTTCTAAATAATGTAAGTTGTGTTGTTGGCCCAAGTGTTTTTTGGTTCTACAACTATATTTTCCTTTTAAATCCATTTTTTGGGTAGTTTAATCCAATTTCCAATGAAAAATACAATATCTCCTATACCATAGGTTTAGAAATTTCAAATAACCTTCATTAAATCATACTCATTGAAAGCTTTCTAACAATATCAAGAGTGCACCCAAATTCTCCTATGATTTTTACTTTTGATTTAGATGAATTTTCATGAAATTTTGTTCAATATTCAACAATTTTTCCACCATAGGTCAAAAACATTATGGAACCATCTTGGTGCACTCATGTTCATCAAAGGTTTTTCCAATGGTACCAAGAGTGTGGCAAGAGGCATCATGGTTTGGGAGATTTTAATGTGACAAATAAACAAAACAAACAAACAACCTTCCTTCATAGATATATATTAGAAATAACATAACTTAATTTTCAAATAGGTCACACATGTGACACCACCAACCATGTGACGAAAAGGCTTACTTTGACAACCTTTTTCACCAATACCTTTTTGAAACACAATCTATTGGCCTTGTGACAAATAACTCGAAAGGTTATCATTATTCCTACAACAATTAATTCACCTTTTGTTTGTGTTTTCTTATAATAAATTGACCTTATTATATAAGGATAGGGAGAAGAGGTAGTAGAGGGAATCTATCATCGAACCCACTCCTAAGTTTGGTCAATTGTTTAACCCTTAAGTACTTAACACAGTTTGTAGGTCAACATAAAATATAATTGAATAAATTGTGAAATTTTGTTAAATGTCCTTAGTGATGCATCAAATATGATAATGAACCAATCGCAAATGCGTAAGTGCATATTATGGTGTCCCTTTATAGATGAAACAATGTAAGAATTCCAATACCTCTTACTAATGTAATATATCCAAAATCCAATTGGTAAGGAAATGTGTAAGGACTCATATCATTGGTTTATATTAGTTTAAGAAGGTTATCCAAAAAAAGAAAAATCATATGTCCATTTTTGAGTTTATGGGGGACTTTCAAACACAAACTTCATCCTATCAAATATGATATTTTATATGGATTCATAAATTTCAAATTATTTTATCAAATTTCTAATGTACTTGACCATAGGTTATATGATTAAAATGGAAACCAAAATTCTTATCGAAGATGTCATTGCAAATGGCAATACATTTTTAGATACTTTTTAAAGGGTAAAAAATGGTTGAATCCATAGTCCTATTCAACATGAAAATTGAATTTTTTTCATTCAAAGTATTCAATAATACATTAGGCAATGAGGGCAATATAGTTCTTCATGCATTCATTCCTACTTTGACCTTAACTTCATCATTCTAATCTACAATAGCAACTTGGAAAGAGAAGGTGTCCTTAGTGAAAAAAATCTTGAATAAACATGTGTATAACAATGTCTAGATGCCCAACCAATTGATTCCAAAGCTTAGATTTCATGTAGGTTAATCTGGAAAATGTTCTTTCATCTTCTACACTACTACTGACTTGGATAATGGCCATTTAAGCAAGTTTCATTAACTTAGAAAGATGAACAACCAAAAGATTGTTTGTGGCAAATTGACACCATAGTTTAATGACAATATTTTCATCTCTAAGCTTTTCCATGGCCTTTGAAGCTTGAGTTTTCATGGTCAACTTGAAAAGGGATGTTTGTATATCCAAAATATCTCTTGAAAGTGGCTAAAAAGCCATGAATTAATTGAACCAAGTTTTGTGGGTGTATACTAATGTTGTTAGATCAAACTCGTATGAGTTGCAAAAGTGGACCCACAATCTAGTTGTAATTAATATTGTTGGTAAATGATGCCAAGAATAATCATCAATTCATGATCTAGAAACATGCATTCCAACTCAATGACCAACAAATCACATGTAGTAGTGCATCAGGCTTTCACAACTATGTTAGTTGTTTCAACATCACCATGAGTAATTGGGGAATGGAAATTAGTTAAGAGATCAACATAATGGACCATGTGGGATTGTCCCGTAATACAAAAAGCCAAATGTTTTGTGCCATCATTAAAATTAGTCACCAAGTCTTGCACAATCCTACAAGATATGTTTGGAACAACATCAATGAACTCTAGAAAGTTTGTAACTGGGAAGGATGTGTTTGAATCACCATTCATTTTGTATAGGTTTGCTTGACAAATTTTAAAAGTCGCATTGTAATCACTTGCAATACATCTCTGCTATGCACAAACTTCATTGAATCATGAACAAATTTTAACATGGGCAAAACACATGATATGCTCAAAATGGTATAAATGTCATTCAAATTTTACATGTTAGCCTTGATTGATTCCACTAAGCCATAATTAGCTACCATCTTTGTAATCAACATTTTGCATTCTTTTTTGACTCCCTTCAAAGGTGTTAACATGATAATCCACCTTATCTTCACATTTCAAAAAAAAAATAGACCTTACTTTGCTTTACAAGGTTGGTTCTATGTCCCATACAATGGATTTTGATAAAGTTAGACATTTGTTCAATTTTCATTAAAATAATAATTCTAAATATGATCCCTTATTAAAATGTGAAGGCACCATCAACTCTGAAACACACAAGACATTCAACAACTGATCTTGAAACAAACCACCATACATCATTAAAGTTGGAAAAATGACAACTTTGATGTTTGTGGCAATACCACCTTCAACTAAGTGCTCAATTATGAGTAAAATAAGCATAATATTTGCCACAACATAGCAATGGATGAAAATCAAACTTAGATTGTCCATTGTAATTACTCCATAATTTGCAAAAATTGGAAAAAATTAACTTGAAGTCAAAATTGTTTCCTTAATGTCAATCAACACAACATGATGCAAGTTTTTAGCAATTAGGTAGATGCACGGTATGGTGAAGATAATTTTAGGGAAAACTAGGACTACATATAGTACAAAAAGTAGCAACTTGTAAGATTTCATTTGCTTTGAATTTTTTTAGAGATCACATGAAGTAAATTTGAGCTTCAAACATAAAATAAGTTATTAAACGCATCAATATGCAATTGGTTGGTAGTTGTATCATTGTGTAAAAGTACACCAATAATTTTATAAATATTGATTTAGAACCCTTATTTGACAACAAATTACCATTTTTTTTAATCAATTTTGAAAATCCATTTTGAAAATGTAAAATGGTAAAATAACACTTAGCCCATCTACATTTTCAATGGAAGAACATTTTACAATTTGAAAAGATCACAATCTTCATCATTATTATAACATAATGTATTAACAAATTTTTTAAAAACATTTTATATGAACTTCACAACTTGAAAAGAAATTGAGAATTTTAGTGAAAAATATTTTTTTTCATGGTTGTTTTTTTACATGTGCAAAATTTCATGGATAAAATACCATTAAATCTAGTCCTTCGTAGTCTTTTATTATTATTATTGTAGCATTGTGATAGGGCCATTGCAATGTGAAAATGTATTTTAATTAATAATTTATTTATTCATATTTGTTTCAATTTCATGATAGAATGATGTATTGGGTTGTAAATCACCATTAATTGAAAATTTTAATTACAAAATGTTTTCCAAACATCCACCATGAATTATCAAAGTTCCATAGGTATTGAAAACTATCAAATTGTGACCAATTTTTGTCTACATCGTAACATGCATTCACCCAATCTCACAACTAAAATAATTACTTTAATGCTTGGTTAGATTATGAGACACTTTTGCAAAGGAAAAAAAATACTACATTTGTTCATACTTTGTTATGGGTCTACCTTGAAACAATAAATAGAAAATGAATGCAAATTGAACTCAACATTTCAACACCTGTAACCACATGTTGGACCACATAATCCCTACTTTTGGACATATCCAGGTGCGAGTTGATCACATGCTAATTCATTTTCAAAAATGAGTATCCCCATATTACTACCAAACATGTGATTGATTTCCTTTGGCCAACATGCTTCCACAAGGAATCTAATTTGGGCATTAGAAATTTATTGTGTGTTTCAATCTTGTTGTAAACTTTACATTTCACCTAATGCACCCTCTCATCAACACCTATTGTAAACTTTGCCCATGCATCTTGGAAGTGACAATTCATTTCACACATTTTCTTATGCTTCATACTATTTCTAAGTTAATTTCTACTTGTGCTAGATCAAGAATCACACAATTAATATCAACCTTAGGGCTTTGGTGACTTAAAGAATCAAGGCCATTGACACACACTGAAACACACATGAAACTTGAAACTCACACACAATGTTAATACCAACCATTGATGACAACTTGCAAGTGCATAATGAGGTAGCATGCTTACTTGAACAATGAACTTGAGCAACTTGAGTGTTGAGCAAGATCAATTATTTGATTGGATCTAAAAAGAGATCTCGCAACTTGTAGATCCAAATCTTTGCAAATCATGTACTTATGACTTCAGGTAGATTGGATTCAAGAATTGAGCCTAGACTCCAACCTACAAATTCCAAAATGCAATGGCATGAGTATTAAGTACATTCATTGACTACATTGTGCAAGCTTGAATCTTCATATTCATAACTTCCATTCACAAATTAGCAACAATGCAACTTGAGGTGTCAACAAAAACTTGATGTTCAACCAAAAAACCGATCACAAATTAAACACATTGCACACAAACCATGCAACCCCATTATGCCATAATCCAAATCTTGTGAAGGACAAGTTAGGAGTGCACTATGCCATCATCCACAGTGCTTGCAATTTGTAGTTCACTAACAGTTTCTCCTCCTCAACCTTCATGAAAGTTGTTGGCAATGGCTTGCAAAGGTATGTAGGAGGTGGCAAATTCAGCCATGGAGATCAACAAAAAGAGAGGTGACACAACCTTAGACTAGGTTGAGGATTTGGCAAAAGCAACAAACCCGAACCCTAGTTGCTTGTTGTTATTGTTAATGGTCTGAGAAACAAGGTTATTTTAGCATCTCTTTACATTGTGCAAATCAGGTTCAAATCTCTCTGCAGTTGCCAAGTTTTTCAACCAATTTGTAAAGTCATCCCATCTTTGGGCCCCGGTTTGACCCTCTAAACCCTGTTTCATTCCCAATTTGAGTGTATTGGTACAAAGCAAGTGAAATTGGATATTGTTTCATGAAACTGGGTATCAGTTTGTAAGGTTTGCAGGATCTTATTTTGACTTGAGAGCCTTCATTTAATGAAGAATATTAGAGGCAGTCAAGGCACAGGTAAGGCAAATCCAAAATGGGGGGTGGACCAATTTAAGTGAGAAACCTAGTTTGTGATTTGAAACCATTTGCCATAGCCTTTTGCTTCATCTATCAGCCTAGGGTATAATTTTGCTTGTACAGAATTTGGATAAACACACAGTGGATAATAATAGCAAATGGGAAATAAGAAAGTGAACAAGGTGTGAGTGAATGAAAGAAATGTCCAAATTCTTTATATGAACTAGTTGGGGATGCCCATATATGGTTTTGAGGGGTGCAACGCCTCATAAAACATTATTCATGATATTGTTGCTAAGTTATCTTTTAACAAAGGTGTGCCTAGTTTTACAACTTTCAACTGCACTTTGTAAGGAACTGACCAAGGTAGAGAGGCCGGGGTAGGATGGGTGGTGGGTGGTCAATGCAAAAGGGAGCTGGATCAAAGCCCAAATTGGGGCTTCATGACAGTCAAGGGTTGAATTTTTGGAAGAATGCTCATGGTGTCATTGGAATGCTGTAGTCCAAATAGGAGATTATGTGAGGAATGCAAACCCCAGGTTACTACTGCACTTGGTGATTAGTAAAGGTGCTTGCAAGATTGGTTGCCCACCATCTGCAAGCTAATGTCTCCCTTCCCAAATTGTTGTCACATTAAACTTTCTTTGGACAGAATTGAGTTATTCGTAAAGTACCCTGAACTGTGGGTCCTGGGCTCCCCAGTTTTGCCAAAACAGGGGACAAAAACGAGAAGTCAGGTTGAAAACACTTCACAGGTATAAAGAACACACCTCCTTCCTTCAGTAATGTCTATTTGATCAAGTGCAGCTGGAATTCTCAATACCGAGATCTCTCCTTATCTTTGCATATTTGTAGGCCAGCCTCTGCACATAGGGAACTAGATCCCGCTAACATTACTGGATGAAGTTTTAGTTGAAACCAATTTGTTGGGTCATGTACATGTTATGGTCCACCTGATTGAGACTAACCTGACTAGATCTCTGGCTTGACTGAAAACAAACATATCTTGCAAGGTTCGGGAGGATTGAAAAACACCCACCCAAATATCTTGCAAGTTTTTGGAGGATTGAAAAACACCCACCCGTGTATCTTGCAAGTTTTGGGGGTATTGAAAGACACCCAAAGCATATCTTGCAAGTTTTGTGGGGGATTGAAAAACACCCACCTGCATGCATATCT